>SAMEA3663277__coassemble_57_pt1 | contig 51847 bp, 47 predicted proteins | sample SAMEA3663277__metabat2_high_PE_016 | metagenome-assembled genome bin SAMEA3663277 (sample SAMEA3663277) | pig gut metagenome | biome: pig gut; feature: pig-associated habitat; material: faeces | place: China | collected 2013 | reverse complement strand
AAATAAAATACAAAGCTCCCACGCACGATAGTACACTCTACGCAAGTAGATATTAAATAAAATACAAAGCTCCCACGCACGATAGTACACTCTACGCAAGTAGATATTAGTTATAATTTATAAACTGAACTTTTCAATATCTTTCATTGAAAGCTATAGAGATACCTACGTAAGTAGACATTATTTATAAAATTATCTACTTGGATAAGCAACATCCGGCCATTCTTCTTCATTGATTTGAAGCTCAGCCTGTCTTTCCATTTCTTTTGTTACCTTGGGAAATTTTTCATCTTCAGGACGAGAAAGAATAAGACAGGTAGTAGTTCCTTGCCCTCCATTTGCACGATTTGACACAATTTGCCATCCATTCTTTCCAAGTTCCGATAAAGATTTACATAATTTCTTCATCAGTCATATTTCTTATATTTAATACTTTATATTCATATTTCTGAATTGCCATAAATACTCCTTTAAAATATTTTATTAATAATAAGTATAACTTATTAAAATTAAAAAAACAACAAAAAACAACATAAAAGACACTTTTTTTAAAGTGTCTTTTATAAAATATATTTATGCCTGACTTTCAGGTATTCCGTTTTTCTTGTCTGCTTCAGAAAGCTTTTCAGCTGCACGTTTTGCAGCATTTTGTTTTATTTCAATTTCATTCATAGTTTGACCTGAACTATCTTGTCTACCAATTCCACCAATTGCTGTTCCTGCTCTTCCTTTATTGATATTCTGACCATAAATATTTTGTGCAATTCGAGCCGAACGGTCTTCTGCTCTCATAGTACTCATTGTTTCTTTTTCAAAAGCTTTAGTTTTCTTTTTAATATCTTTGTTTATGTCTTTTTCCGACATACCACTATCTTTATAAATTGAAGAAGCATTATCATGCATATGTTGTGAAAATTCTTTTCCTGCAGCCTTTACAGCTTCACGTCTAGCAATAGAATTTTGATGTGCATTATGTGCGGCTCCATATGCTTTAACACCATTTTGTATACCATTTCCAACCTGACCTGCTGTATGAGCGGCTTTATGTGCCATATGGCTTCCCATATGCATAGCATGACCCATCTGACGGCCGACATTTGCAACATCTCCAATGCCCATTCTCGATTCACCTGTAAGTAGTACACTTGCAATGTTTGGAGCTGCCTGCGAAATAGTAAGGCTAATAATCATTTGAAATAATACAAATGCAAGCATTTGAAAACTAAAGGAATTACCAGCACACATTACAATTCTTCCTGTACTCAAAAGATTTGCAAGACACCACATACTAATCCATGTAATCACCATAATTTTAAGAAAATAAGAAAAAAACATATGAAGCAATTTTGCAGCATATTGCTTTGTTGGGGCAAAAAGTAAAAGAGGTACAAACAAAATACCTACAGATGTAACAAGATAATACTCAAGCATGCAAACAACATAATTTACAACACAAATATATTATACATTATAATAAGTATTATAATGTTATAAGATTGGTGTCCGTCAATTTTGGGCCCCCTGGGAAGCCTATTACGCCAGCTGGCTGAGCTTTTCACGGATAAATTCAGACTTTTCTTTTAAGCCGATTTTTCCAAGTTTAATATATATGTAATTAGGTAGTTTTGAATTGAGACGTACAGTTCCCGGATTGTCCTTAATAAGTTTTAGGATTTTATCAATAGAGATATTTGAAACCTGGTTGAACTCAACCGCAACTTCACCCTGTCTTTCCTTGATTGATTTTATTGAGAGTTTGCGACAGATAATGCGGATTTCGGCAAGAGCCAGAAGACTGGAAACTTCTTCTGGAATTGGTCCAAAGCGGTCAGCGAGCTCTGCAAGAACTGAGTCGAATTCTGCATCGTCAGTAACGGCTGCAATTTTTTTGTAGATTTCCATTTTGATTTGTGGATTGATGATATAGGAATCCGGAATAAAGCCTGTGTATTCCATTTCCATAAGTACTTCGGATTCTTCCTTGTAGTCTTTCTGGAGGGCTAAGCGGTTAACAGCCTCGTTCAAAAGACGGACATACATATCAAAACCAACAGAATAAACATCACCACTCTGATCGCGGCCAAGGAGGTTTCCGGCTCCACGGATTTCCATATCCTTCATGGCAATCTTAAAGCCGGAACCAAGCTCGGTAAAGTCGCTGATTACCTGCAGACGCTTCATTGCGACTTCAGAAAGCGCTTTATTTTCCGGATACAAAAGATATGCATAGGCCTGGCGGTCGCTTCGTCCAACGCGGCCACGGAGCTGGTAGAGCTGTGAGACGCCGTACATATCTGCGCGATCTATAATGATTGTATTTACATTTGGAATATCAATACCATTTTCAATGATTGTAGTAGCAATAAGTACGTGGAATCCTCCCATTTTAAAACGATGGAAAATTTCTTCCAGCTGTGTAGATGTCATCTGGCCATGGGCTACATCAACTAAAACTTCCGGAACAAGAGTTTCAATTCGGCGGCGGATTTCCTGAAGAGACTCTACCCTGTTATGCAGATAGAAAACCTGACCACCACGCTCTATTTCACGTCTGATTGCCTGAGCCACACGCTCATCTGTAAACTCATCTACAACAGTTTCAATAGCCTGCCGGTTTTGTGGCGGCGTTGTTAAAAGGCTCATATCGCGGATTTTTAAGAGGCTCATATGAAGAGTTCTTGGAATTGGTGTTGCAGACATTGTAAGGCAGTCGATATTATTTTTCATTACCTTGAGTTTTTCCTTGTCTTTTACTCCAAAACGCTGCTCTTCATCAATAATCATAAGACCAAGCTTTTTGAAGTTTACATCCTTTTGGATGATTCTGTGAGTTCCTACAAGAATATCGACATCACCGCTGGCAACCCTGGCCAGAATCTTTTTCTGCTCAGCAGGAGCTACAAAGCGGGAAAGTCTTTCTATTTTCACAGGGAAGTTCTTAAAACGGCCCTTGCATGTCTCATAATGCTGTTCTGCGAGAATCGTAGTTGGTGCCAGAAAGGCTACCTGTTTTCCGCCCATAACAGCTTTAAAGGCTGCACGCATGGCAATTTCAGTTTTTCCGTAGCCTACGTCGCCGCAGATAAGGCGGTCCATCGGGACTGGCCGCTCCATGTCTGCCTTGATTTCTTCGGTAACTGTAATCTGGTCCGGGGTATCCTCGTAAGGAAAAGCTGCTTCAAAGGCGGCCTGCCATTCAGTTTCTTTTGGAAAGGCAAAGCCTACAGAGGCCTGTCGGCGGGAATATAAATCAATAAGCTTTTGGGCAATATCTTCTACAGCCTGTTTTACCTTGTTTTTACGGCTTTCCCAGGATTTGCTTCCAATGCGGTCCAGACGTGGCTTATCGCCTTCATTTCCAATATAGCGCTGTATAAGGTTTACCTGCTCAATTGGAACAAAAGCAACTTCATTATCAGCATATTCAAGCTTGATGTAATCGCGTTCATTGCCCATAGCCTTTACGCGTTCAATTCCGTGAAAAAGCCCTATTCCCCAGTTTACATGTACAACATAATCACCCGGATTAAGTTCAACAAAGGTGTCAATTGCCTTAGATTTAGCCTTATTTACTGATTTTGCAACATACTGGCGGCGTCCAAAAATCTCGTTTTCCTGAATTACCAGAAGTTTAGCTTCAGGAAGTCTGAATCCGGCTGATATTGCTTTTGGGATAAGGATTACCGGATGTACAGAGCCATCATCTTTTATATCAGTATAATCTTTAAAAATTTCGTGAATACGAAGCTGCTGGTTCTCATTATCAGTAAAAATAAAGATATTCCAGCCTGCATTTTGAAGCTGAGACAGCTCCTCTTTCATAAAGTTGATGTTTCCAAAGAAAGAACGTGCAGGTTCTGCTCCAATCTGATAATGGTAGACAGAATCACTCCCTTCTTCTTTGTTAAGTGTCCTAAAAAGTATACATTTTGAGATATTTTCTAGTAATTTATCATAATCAGAAAGCACAATATCAGGCGGTAAAACCGGATATTCTTCTCTGGAGGTGCGGTAAAGTTTGTTGTATTCGCGGTTTATTGTTAGTCTGGCGTTTTCCTGTTTATCGTAATTATAAAAAAGAACAAAGGTATTTTCGTCTATATAATCAAGGATTGAATGCGGCTGGTCGCTTACCAGCTGATATAAAAACTCTTCTCCTTCTGCTTCTTTGCTTACAGAAAGCCCTGTAAGCAGGTTTTCCAGGTATTTTTGGGCGGTTTCAGTAAACGGCAGATGTACGGAAAAGTCTCCTGTTATAACATTTTCTGAAGTACCTGCTCCATCCTCTTTTATCGCTGTTTCCTGATATTCTGACATTCGTTCACGGACTTTTTCAATCAATTCATCAGTCCAGAGTATTTCTTTCGTTGGATAAATCAGGACATCTTCTTTTGTTCCAACTGTAGTTTGAGTATCTGTTTCAAATTCCTTAAAAGATTCTATTTCGTCAAAATCAAAAATGATTCGGGTTGCATGTTCATCGCATGGTAAAAAGATATCAAGAACTTCTCCTCTAAGACTGAATTCTCCCCGAACATTTACTTTTGGAACCCGGGTATATCCCATGATGCTGAGTCTTTGTGCAATGTTTGTAGTATCAATTTTATTGCCCTTATTAAGCTTAAAAGAAAGGGATTTTAAATATTCAGGCTCCGGTAAAGGAGACATGAAGGCTCTCTGGGTAAAAATAAAGATACGTGGTTTTTCATTGAATGTAATGGTCTGTTTTTTTGAAAGAAGTTTTGAAAGTACACCTGCCCTTTTTCCAAAAGTTACTGAACCACGGGCCGCTGGTCTGTAAGGAACTGTTCCCCAGTCTGGAAAAACATGTACTTCAGCATCGCCAAAAATTGCAGAAAAATCTTCAGCAATATCGCGGGCGTCAGTTTCTGTAGGAACTACGATAATCAGATCGGAAGAATAGATTTTGTACTGGGGAGTTTTCTTACTTGAGTTAGAATACTGTTCTGCCTGTAGAGCTTTTAAATGATTTGAGCGGCAGACTTCGGCTGTAAAATACGTGAAAAGACTTCCGTGTAATCCTTCAATATTTAATGGAAAGTTTGTTTTTTCATCAAAAAAAGCTGCTGAAGTATCGCGGATTTCGCTGTGATTATGTAAGATTTCGTCTATAGAAGTTAATGATTTCATTTTAAAATACCGATATTTATATAGTATAAAAGAAAAAATCTTTTTAGGAGAATACGGTGAAGATTCGTAAACTGCTTTCAATTATATCAATTCTTTTTGTTTTTGGACAGATGGCAACCTTCGCAGAGGAAAATACTGTAGATTTCAGTAATGCACAGGTTTCAATCAAGTATTACAACCGTACTGTTTACTATCCGGGAACTGCAGATGAAGCACCTGTTTTTGTACATATTACAATAAAAAATAATGGTTCAGAAACGCTTCGCTTTAAGCTTGCTGATGATCGTTCCTTCTCAATGGACTTCAATGCTTATACAGTAAAAAACAGTCGTCTTGAGCAGACTGAAAATATTATTGAAAAGAGAACTACAAATCAGACTGTTTATTTCAGAGAGCTTGCTCTTGAACAGGGAGAAGAATATTCCTTTGTTGAAAATGTAAAGAATTTTTTAAAAATTGAAGAGCCTTCTGTTTATTATCTTGAACTGTTCTTTTATCCGGAATTATATAAATCAAAGTATCTTACATTAAAATCTAACCGTCTCACACTTGAGGTTCGCCCTTCTCCATCAGCTGCATCATCAAACTTTGTTCCTGTAAAAAATGAATCAGTTGAACTTCTTAAGCCTCAGAATATTTCTCCTGATAAGGTTGTTGAACAGACAATTATAGCACGCCAGAAATCTCTTTGGGATCAGTACTTTTTGTATATGGATGTTGAATCCTTGATTCAGAGAAATCCTTCTCTCAAGAAAAAATATATTACAGTTTCTGCAGAAGAGCGTTCAAGAATGGTTCAGTCTTTTAAGGGTGATCTTATGCAGTCTCGTATTGAAAATGATATTGTTGCTGTTCCGGAAAGTTTCCAGATTGAAAAAACAACTTATTCTCCAACTGAAGGAAGCGTTACTGTTATTGAATGGTTTAAGTATCCGAATTTCAGCGAAAAGAAACGCTACACTTACAAGGTATGGCAGCGTGAAGGAATCTGGAAGATTTATGATTATACTGTTGTAAATCTTGGAACTGAATAACGGATGGCAGAAATAAAATGAAAGCGCTCGTTATTTCAGACAGACAGGAAATTATTGATTATGTAACTCCCCTTGTAAAACAAAAGGGCTTTGATTTAATTCATTACAGATGGATTATTAAAGCTCTTGATAATATCGAAGAAATACAACCTGATATAATTGTTCTTAGTGCGGGTGAATATCCAAGACACTGGAAAACTCTGGCTGGCTTTGTGCAAAGCGGAATTGGTGGAAATGATGTAAAGGTTTATCTTTATGAGACCAGTCCTCTTTCTAAAGAAGATGAAGAAAAAGCAAAAGGTCTTGGAGTATTATCTTTCATTGAATCATTTTCCAAGTCAGAAGAAATTGAAAAAAATATAGAAGAAGAATTTGAAGAAGAAGAAATTCTTGAAGATGATACAGATTTAAAAAATATTCCTGCAAATGAAAGTGAAGATAAAATTATAAACGAACGTTTATATACAAATGTTGAAATAGCTTATAATGAACCTTATGGAATAATACATCTTTGTAATGGAAAATATTATGAAGATGATACTCTTATTGAAGTCGAAAAAAAACTACCAAATGGTAGTTATTTAAAATATATAAGTATATTTGATGGAAATCATGTAAAATCATATTCTGCAACAGTAGAAAATACATCAGATGACTTTTCCAGTCTCAGGATAAATGAATTATGAAAAAGAAAAAGTCAAAAGAAGCTAAATTTTTTTGCGAAAGCTGCGGTTCAGAAGTTCCTCGTAATTCAAGAGTATGCCCTACCTGTGGAAAATTCTTTGCATCTGTAAGATGTCCTCAATGTGGAAGAATTGGCAGTAATGATGATTTTAAAAATGGCTGCCCTACTTGTGGTTATGCGGTAAATCCAGATAGTTTGACTGGTGGAAATTCCTATAATTCTGCAGGCAGTAGATTTGGTAATAACAAAAACAAAGCCGGAAGATTTGGTGTAAGAGGAAAGCTAGGATTAGCAAATAAAAGAAGTGCTGTTAATAACAGTAATACTTATGTTGAATCCGGTTTACCTTTCTGGGTGTATTTGATTTCGATTATGATTCTTATTGCTCTTGTGATTGGGCTTTATAGCTGTTTATAAAAAATTTGCATAGTTTCGTAAACAAAGATTGTTACCTTGACTAAAGAAGCCTGTTTCGCTAATATATAATAACATTTTCAGCCCGGGTGGCGGAATTGGTAGACGCGCTTGGTTCAGGTCCAAGTGTCCTTACGGTCATAGGAGTTCAAGTCTCCTCTCGGGTATTCAAACGAAATTTTAGTTGCAGAAAACAAAAGGTTTTCTGCTTTTTTTATTCCTGATGAAAAAAGAGCATTATAAAGTAAGTCACCTCTAACGGGTAGTCCTGCCCATGCTAAATGACAGCGAACCTGATGTCGATAACCTTCTGTAATAAAACATTCAACAAAAGCTGTTTTGGAATCTGAATCCATTTTTAATATTCTGATATTTGTGTTATAAAGCTTTTGTTTTCCAATTTTTGAAAGAGCTGACTTTCCGGATTCTTCTGTAACAGGACGAACTTCTTTTCTTCCTTCACCATAAGGTCTAAAATATGAAGAAAGAGACAGTTCTACTGAATCTGTTTTATTAAATGGAGGAAAGCCTCCGAGAGCTTTTGCATTATCAGGAAGAATATCACATTTTGCCTGATAGTATTTTACAAAGTTCCCTAACCTCTGTTCTTCGCATAAAAAATCATAACATTCTTGACTTGCAGCAATTACCATCAGTCCATCAGTAGCAGTATCTAGCCGGTGCAGAAGACCGTATTCTATTTCTTTTTTACCGTGTACATTAAGGAGCTCTGGATATAATTCGACAGCCTGTGAAAGAGCATTGTCTTTATCTGTTGTACTAAGAGGTGCTGAGGCAAGTCCTTTAGGCTTATTAATAACGAGAAATGGTTTTTCTGATGTAGGAGAATGAAGTATTTCAATATTCATTTTTAGGAAATTTTGCCCGCAGTTTTTTTTCGATTTTCTGGAAGCGGCCGGGTACTTTTGTACGGAAGGTTTTGTATTCTTCAATTCCCGGAAGCTTTATTTTCAATTGTACGGAATGAAGCATAAGTGTAGCATCTGGAAAATTTGAATCAGGTTTATTATAAGTCTGGTCTCCAAGAATTGGACAGCCAAGATATTTCATATGGACTCGAATCTGATGTGTACGGCCTGTTTTTAGACGGACACGAATTAATGAATAATTTCCATAACTTGCAATACAGTGATAAAGAGTTCTTGCAAATTTTCCTTCGTCTGTATCCGTTACAGCTTTAAAGCGGTGACGATTTTTTGGATCACGAATAATCTGAGTTCTTATATCACCGGTTCTTTTTTTAGGCCGTCCGCAGCAGATACAGATATATTCTTTTTGAAGAGATTTATCTTTAAACTGTTTCTGTAAAAATTCTTCTGCATCACGATTCTTGGCGGTAATAATAATTCCAGAAGTTTCTTTATCGAGTCGATGAACAATACCAGGACGGCGTCTTTCCAAAATTTCTGCAGCATTCCCCTCTTTTAGCTGTTCAACAGATTGTCTTCCCCAGTGATATAATAGAGCATTTACAAGAGTTCCTGTCCAGTTACCGCATGCAGGATGTGTAACCATTCCCTGTTTTTTATTTACAACAGTTACATTATCATCTTCGTAAATTATGTCGAGAGGAATATTTTCCGGATCAATATTATCAGGAATATTATCTTCCCACTGAATATCTATCTGATCTCCGGCTTTGATTTTTTGTGAAAGTTTGACTTTTTTTCCGTTTACAAGAATTTCATTTACACCACTTTTGAGTTTTGAACGGTTCATACCGTTTGGAAGTGAAGCGATAAATTTGTCGAGGCGCTGCTGATCAGGAAAATCTGCAGGTACCTTTGCACTGAAAAAAGGCATTACTCTTCAATCTCCTGAACTTCTTCAGTGTCATCTGAAACTTCATCACTTGTTTGAGTTTTGTCAGGTATGGCTAACTCCGTTGCATCAGGATCTTCAGAAATCGGGATAATCGAAATATCATCATAAGTAACCTGGCGTACTTTTCTCTTTTTGCTGTTACGTTTTATTAACTGAACTATATAATCTGTTAGTCCTATACCAATACAAATTCCTACAGAAGTAAGAATAATATTCTTTTGTTCTTCCTGACTGAAATTTGCTTTTGAAAAAATGTCTGGTGCATAGGCATTATCAAAATTATGTTGAGCATATCTTATTGTTGAATATGCTAGTGTTGTATCGAGTGTAACAAATGGCAAAGCGCCAAGTGTAATAATTTCAAATCTGCGTAAATCTTTAACACCCTGAGGAAATTCTTTTTTATCATAAGGCTTAGGCGTAGTATCCTTTATTTCTTCTGAAAAAAGAGGTATACCAAGGTTTATTATCATTGAGAAAATCAGAACTTTTATTATTATTTGATTTTTTTTCATTTGCTGTAATCACGTTCTCCAAAAATAGCAGTACCAACTCTTACAAGAGTTGAACCTTCTTCAATTGCAATTTCAAAATCTCCAGACATTCCCATCGATAACTCAGTAAGAGAAAGAGATGGAAATTGAGGACGTATTTTTTCAGAAAGATTTCGTAATGTAATGAATGAATTTCTTACAAGTTTTTCATCATCAGTAAAAGGTGCCATAGTCATAAATCCTTGTGGAATTATGTGGGGAAATTCTCCTTTTGCACACTTTTCAATTGAATCCAGTAAATCAGCTTCTGAAGTATAGCCAGATTTTGATTCTTCTCCTGTATGAACTTCGAAAAGTATTTTGATTTTGCGATTTATTTTTTTGCACTGTTTTTCAATTTCATGTAATAAGTCAATTCGATCTACAGATTGAATACAAGAAGCATATTCGACTGCTTTTTTTACCTTGTTTGATTGAAGCTGTCCAATCATGTGAACAGAGATTTCTGGATGAGCTTGAATAAGAGGAGAAAATTTTACAGATGCTTCCTGAACACGATTCTCTCCAAATAAAAGTTGACCTGCATTAAAGGCTTCTATAACAGCATCTGATGGATGGAACTTACTAACAGCCATTAGTTTTACAGAGCCTTCTTTTCGGCCGGATTTTTTTTCTGCTTCTATAATTTTATTTCTGACTAATTCAAGATTGTTTTGTATGCTCATTTTGAAGCCTCAATAATATCAGACAGTTTTAAGAGTTCAGGTAAGGTAAGAACTTCAGCCCTTTTCATAATATCAATACCAGCTTTTTCAAGACAGCTTACAGCAAGATCGTTGTTTTTAAGAAATTGAAAAAGATTGTTCCGAACTGTTTTTCGACGTGAACTGAAAAGAGCTCTTTGCATTTTTATAAAAAGCTCTGGATTTTTACAGCATGGAAAATCAACTTTCTTAGTAAAAACAACAGCACGTGAATCTACATTAGGCTTTGGCCAGAAGTTTCCACCCGATAAATCAAGGAGAGGCTTTACATCATAAGCCCACTGACAAAGAGCCGAGAAAGATGAATAATCGGCAGTTCCAGGTTTTGCACACATTCTCTGGGCAACTTCTTTTTGAACGGTAAATACGCAACGGTCAAAGCGAACATTGTTTTCAATTGTATCAGCTATTATTGTTGCAGCAATATTGTAAGGAAGGTTTCCAAAAAATCTGTCTGCCTGACCGGCGGTCTGAAAATGATTTTTCCAGGTTTTTAAAACATCACCTTCTACAATTCTGAACTTTCCTTTTTTAGTATATTCTTCAAAAAATCCGCTTATAAGTAAAGCAAAACCCCGGTCAATTTCAAAAACTGTAAGGTTTGCTCCTCGCTCAAGAATTGTATTAGTCATTGCACCAAGCCCCGGTCCAACTTCCCAAACTTTCATTCCTTCAGAAAGTTCAAGTGCATCAACAAGACGGCGGCGTGCATCTTCATTAATCAGAAAATTCTGACCGAATTTTTTCTGCATTGAAAATCCGTTTGCATCAAGAACCATTTTAAGTTCTGCTGGTGAATTGTAGTCAGGGTGCTTCAATTTATGCTCCAGTTTGGTACAAGTGAAAAAAACTTCACAATATAATTTATGACAGTATACTGTAAATTTATAAAAATTCCACTAGGTTTTGAAAGGATTGGAAATATAAGACTTAATATAATCAGAATTAGTCCGCTGTAAATAAATATGGTAACAAATGGGGAAACTACAGTTGCAGAAACAATTCCAATCGGGCTGAAAGAACCGAATATTTTCAAAGAAATTGGTGCAGTTACAGTTTGTGCTCCACTGGCAGCCGAAAGAGATGATGCAATCAATTTAGGGCTGAATTTTGAATAAAACAAATTAAAAAGTCGACTCGTTAAAAGTATTCCTGCAAGGGCTCCATATGAAAGAATAAAACCTGTGCTGTGAATATCCTGAGGGCAGATAGCGCTTTGAAATAAAAATGAAAAACATAGAATCGAAAGCATATCCGGTTTTTTAGCACCTGCGATGGAAGATATAATCATAAGCATTGCACAAATAAAAGCTCTTGTAAGGGATGGTGAAAAGCCTGCAAACCATACAAATGCTACTAATGTAATTATTCTCAGAACAAAGGTAAACTTTTTTATACCCGTTCTGTTTCCAAAAAAAAGTGCAATTGCAGAAAACATTGAAAGATGCATTCCAGAAAGAGCCAGAATGTGTGAAAGGCCGGCGCGGCGGAAAGCTTCCTGGGTGGCGGTATCTGTGTATTCGCGGGCCCCGCAGAGGAGCGCCAGGAGGAGGCCGCCTCCACTGCCCCAGCTGTACATTAATCTTTTGAAATGTAAACGGCATAAGGCTCGCAGGTGTGCGAGGCGGCCCCGCCACGAAGAAGGCCAGTGTGAGCCGGTGCATTCGCGGATGTAGAAGCCACTTTGTGTGAGCCGCCCGCGGAAACTGCAGTGACCGCCCGTTTCAAAAAGAAATCCTGTCTTTGAATTTGAATAGAGTTTTCCAGGTGAGTATGCTTCTGCCATTTCTGTAGGAATGAAGATTTTAAGGCGGCCGCTTGCCGAAGAGCGGAAGTTGCGGGCGTCTGCGGCAGATTCTAGCGAGAAAGAAGCAGCGTAATATGAGCCGTTTCCCGTTTTTGCAGGAGAAGAAATAATTGTTCCTGAGATTTCTTTTATGGATTCTGTCTTTAAAAGTAAATGTGGGCTTGTTTTATCAGGGATAATGAAAAGTCCGGAATAGAAAATAAAAATACAGATTAATGATGATATAAAAACAGGTTTCTTAAAATAATTTACTGCCATCTGAGTCCTGACAGTGCTTCTCGGGCAGCCGTCAGAACCGATTCCTCATAATTAAGATAAGTAACAGCAAGCAATGAGTCGAATGCAGCTTTATTGCCGATAGCACCTAAAGTATTGATAATTGACAGTACAATATCTGTAGAAACAGACTTACCTTTTTCTGTACTGTCATTCAATTCTTCAAGATAATCTATCAGCGGATTTACAGCATCAAGTGGCGCAATATTTCTGAGCGAAGTAATTACAGTTTTAAACTGTTCTCCACTCATTTTACTCTTATCATAAAGTTTCTTTGAAAGATCAAAATATGAAAGAGCTGGTGCCGATGCTCTGGTCCATCTGTTTTCGCTAAGAATTTCCAAAGCAGAAATCTGGAGCGTAATATTTTCTGTAGAATTTCCTGAAGAATCGTCTACCAATAATATAGACTCATTTAACACATTTTCGGAAATCTCACAGAGATTTTTTTTAGAAATTTGTGAATTTTCTTTTGCAAGATTAAAAATTGCAGTCATTTTTTTCATATCAGAATTTTTAATCTGTGCAATTACTTCATTCATTGCATTTGGAATGAGTGCAACTGTTGTTTTTTCAATTTCTTTTTTATATGCAGAATAAGATGAATCGTTCAAAAATCCATAAAGAATCTTAAAAGACTCATCGTTACCTATATTTTCAAGAGCTGAGATACATGCCTTAAAAACACCAGCATCAATTGTTTTTATATCTGTTGTTTTTAAATAACCGTTTAGAAGTGCTGTAAAGGAATCTGTAGAAATGGTGTCCTTTAATGTTACCATTTTTGAAATCAAGGCAATCTGAACAGTATTGCTTTTATTAAAACTTGTAAACAAAGAAATAAAATTATCAGTAAGATTCTGCTTCTGATCATCAGATTGATTTTTTAATGATTCTGGATAATACGAAAGAATTGCAGCAACTGCAAGGGCATCGAGTTCCCTGTCATTTCCAAGCAGTTCTTTATTTTCAAGACAAAAGGCAATTGCATTATCAGAAACCCAGTCTGCTTCTGAATCATCTGCTTCACGAACAGCAGCTGTTTTATCTGTTATATTTCCTTTTATGAATTTTACTTTTGCACTTTGTGCAAAAACTGAAAATGAGGTAAAAGTACATAAAATAATTAAACAAATCTTCTTAATCATATCATCCAACTCCATCTGATTACATTATTTTAAAAAACATTTATTGTATCTTCAGGATTAATCCCTTCTTTATTTTCGTTTTTTGCGTCGGTTTCTGTTTTTTCAGAAGTCTGGCTTACACTCATTTTGATATCTGATTCAATTTCTGAAGCAGGTTTTGTCTCATTATCAGGTTTCTCTTCTGCTTCAGAATCATTTCCTTCATTTTCTGTATAAGAGTCTTTATTGTTTTCAGAAACATTTGAAGCAGCTTCAGACTTTTTTGTATCATTATTCTTTGCTGTCGCTTCATCAGTTTCTGTCTGTTCAAGAGCTTCAAGAACCTCTTTTTCACTTTCCGGAAGCATGTTATAAACAAATTTTAAAATCTCATTTTTCATTGTTGTATCAATATGTGTACATTCAAAATGAAGAAGAGATTGATTTTCAGCTTCATTATATTCTACTGTTCTTACAACTCCAACCATTAAAATCAGTTTATTCTGAATGTTGAACTGGAGTTTAATTTTTACATTCTGAACACCTTTTCCGCCAATACGGATAAGAGCTCCTGCTTCAGAGATATCTTCAATTAAACAACGAAAACCATTATGAGTTTCAATTGCAGTGACATCAACTTTATCTTTTTTGATGATATAAAGCATTCCGTAAATCTGACATTTTACGCGAACTGCCTTTCTTTTTTGTGTTCTAACAAGATTTGATGAATGCTTTAAGAAAAGAGATGATTTACCAAGAAAAAGTCCGTTTTGTGTAACTGTTGTATCAAATACATAACGTGCATCACCTTTTCGCCAGAGATAAACGCTTATTACACGTCCAACCCATTCTTCACCAGGTAAAGGAATAAGATTTTTCTGGCGCGGAACATTAATAACAAGAAAATTTCCATTTCCTACAATCTCAGAAGTGAACACACCTTTACCTGGTAAAATGATTCTTAGGGTCTGCCCTCTTTCCAGAGAATGTGTTGTTGTCATTCCCTTTTTGGCATCAGCTTCATTCTGAATCTTTGTTCTGTAATCAAAGAGCTTTGTCATTATCAACTGATTCTTCTGGGAATTATCAGTGTTTGTCATGTTAGAAATTTGAGTCATACACTTTGTAAGTGAGGGCAATGAATAATAAAGAGAGGTTGGCTGTTCCAGATTACAGATTTCTGCTGCCTGCCAGAGAAGCGATATTTCTGAAATTGAAAATCCTGAATCCAGACCTGTAATAAAAAAATTGATTCTTTGCTTGAATGCTGTATATACTGCACCCATAGCAGTGAGAATCACTAATATAATTATTAAGAAAGTAACTGTATACAAAATTCCCTCTTTTTTACTATAATGTAATTATAACATATTTGTAATGAAAAAGCATACTTTATTATCGGATATAGCAGTCTTTTTGCTTATTATTTTCTTATTTATAGTACCTCCTTTCTTTTCTCAGGCTGTTACTCAAACAAAGCCTTTATTCAGCGGATGGTCATTTCCCTGGTATCAGATTCTGCTTGCTTTTTTGAGTATTCTCATTTTATTGTTTTATTATGAAAAAAATGACAGACGAACCCTGCTTGTTTTTCCTGTTTTATTTACCAGCGGAATGCTTTTCAGTACATCTTTTTTCTGCAGATTTTTATCTGAAATTACAGGGGCTTTTGATGTTAATCTCATAGTCACAAAACCTGAAGATCTTGTACAATGGTTATTCTGTCTTTTAAATTTTTTATGTGCAGCTTTTTTTGAAGAAGTTATTTATCGTTTTTATTTTATTGACCAGTTTTTTAGTCTGATTACAAGAAAAAAAGTATGGCCTTTAAGCAGAATAATATGTGAGCTGACGGGTCTTTTGTGTTTTGCTTTTGCACATCTTTACATGGGATGGATTTCTGTTTTAAATGCAGCTTTTGCCCATATTTTTTTGCGTCTGTGTTATAAAAAGATTGGAAAAATATGGTCTTGTGTACTTTCGCATTTTATCTATAACGTTATTTCTTTGATTTTATTATAGGTCCAGCTGCTTATTTTTGAATATGAAGTATAGTATGGTGATTTTGATTCGGAAATGCACTGCTGTTTATAGTATTCTGCCTTTACTATATAAGAAATATCCTGATTTTCTGACGGATAGATTTCGAGTTTTATGCTGCTTTTGTCTCCGTTTTCAATAAATATTTCCATTGATGCTTTTTGATTTTTTAAGACTTCATACTCGGCTGCATCTACTCCACCGCCATGTCTAAGTTCAAGAAACTTATTAATGTCAGAAATTATTGCAGTTTTTTTTCCGCCATTTTCCTGTGGATTTGAAAAAATGACAGTTGTACTTTGAATGTCCCTGGAAACAGAAGCTGTGCGGCTGATCAGATATGGTTCAGCCCAGCTTTGAAGAGAGCTTGTCAAATAAGCATCAAGTGAGCTGTCCGTCTCATACACCTGGCTGCTTTTTTCTGTCATTAAATACCGTGATGAAAGTGCAAAATCCTGATTTCCAAAAACAAGTTCATGAAAACCAGAATCAGTATAATAACGAAGATGAAATTCGGTTCCATTATTAAGGCCGAAAGAAGAATTCTCAGTAATTTTGTCTGAAATTTTATACAAATTACGAATACTTGTCAGGTTTTCTATAAAATTTTGAATACGTTCTTTTGATGCTGTAAGACTTCCTGCTGTCCAGAAACTTCCGTTGTTTACAAGCTCAAGGTTACCGCTGGCGTCAGAAAGTTCAAAACTTGTTATGGAATCTTTGTATTTTGGATTTATAAGTGAAGTTTTTATTTTTTCGCGAGAGTCTTTTCCTGCAGTGCTTGTAATAAAAGACATAAGGTAAAGTAAAGCAAGAAAGATTGCTGTTATAAGGAGAATCGTATTCTGATGTTTTTTATCTATCTTTTTTAACATTAAGAATTACTCCTGTCGTTAAAATTACAAATGGAATTACTATAAAGAGAATAATAAAAGTTATGAGTCGAAGTGTATTAAAATGATGTGCATCTGTAATTTTGTAAAGACTTGTGTCGCTGTTTGTTCGGCTCTGTAAAGCTGCAAGCTCCTCTTCTCCATTGAGTTTTAAAAGTGCATTCGTAAGGAATTCAAAATTACGATAATCACCAGTGTCCCCTCCTATGTAGCCGGTCATCAATGAATTTACAAAATATTGATCTGAAATAATTATTACATGTGAGTTTTGTGTCTGGGAAAAATTATAAAGTCCGCTTAAAGGACCTGTAATTTCTGCACCAAGAATAATACTGCCACGTGAATGTGCGCTGGTTTCTAAGCTTCTGTTTTCAAGAACAAATGGATTGGTTTCTATCAGTTTTTCAGGACTTTGATTGTCAATTTCATAAGAATATGCCGCAGGTGAAGTAATTAAATATGGTTTTATATTTTTGTTATCGTCTGTAAAAGTAAGCGGAGTTGCCCAGAAAAGGGTCATTCCAAGCGGACTGTTTTGTTGTGGAAGAAGGCTTATCCATAGCGGATAATTCAAAAGAGTTGTCTGATTATTGTCATCTGCATACATTGTGATTCGTGAACATGAAATATCTGCTGCAATCTCATTTTCAAAAGTAATTCCCCAATGTTCTGCAAGTTCTACAAGATTTGTTCTTTTTGCCTTTGTGATATACCAGTTGTTTTCGATATCAGTTACATAAGGGCTTATTGCAAGAAGAGCGCTGCCCTTTTCGTTTAAAATATAATTTTCTATTGCAATTGCCTGCTCTATTTTGATTTCACTGTCACCAAGAACCAGAAGCGGCCCTGTACACTTTTCCAGTTCATTTGCAAAAGCAGGGTCTTCAATAAAAAGTGGATTACATATAAAACCCTGAGATTGCAGCCATGGAATTACGTAACCATAGTCATCATTAAGACTCATTCCATTTCCGATTACAATATTTACGTTTCGACTTGTTCCTGACAGCAGATGTCGGATTCTACCATCTAAATCATATTCCAGAGTATTAGCTGCCATTGTAAAAGGAATTGTTTCTGCGTTTCCTTCATATTCAATTACGATTGCGGAATATACTGTAATAAATTCTGTGCTGGTGCCGGAAACTGTACGAAGCTGCTGGCTTGCTATTCCGTAATTTTCAAGCATAGTTCTGCTGGCCTGATCTTTGTCCGGGTCTTTAATAATCAGATTTATTTTACGGCTTTGTGAAGCATATTCTGTCAGGAAATCAGCAACATCACGAATTTGGGGATATAATTTAGCAATTGATGAGGAACGGTAATATGTGATTTTTACAGGATTTTCTATCCGGTTTATGAGTGATTTACTGTATTTTGAAATTGAATAAGTTTTGTTTTTTGAAAAGTCAATTCTTGTATACCAGCGGCTTCCGTTGAGCATTATCAAAAGAGATATAACTGAAAGCAAGATATGATGGAGTTTAAGCGAGGATGAAAACTGCAGACCTTTTTTAATCTGTATTGTTGTATTACTAAGACAAAGAAAAAATGCTGAGCCTGCTCCAAGCCATAAAAGGTCTCTTGTGTCTAAAATCCCTTTTCCTGCAGCATCAAAATGCCAGGCAAAACTGAGTTTTCTTGCAAGGCCTGCAAGAAAATCTGGGAGATTTACATAAACTGAAAAAAGATGTGCACTATTAAAAACTGCAAGTATAAGAGCACTTATAATCATGCTTGTTACTTTGTTTGAAAGAGCAGTCTGAATAAAACCACAAAGAGAGATGACTGCCGATCCATAAAAAACAAGACATATAAGGCTGGTAAAAATCTGTCCATTGTCGGTTGAGCCAAAAAGATTAATAAGAAGAATAGCCGGAAGTAAAAGAATAATCAGAAAAGAGAATAAAATCAACCTTGTCAGATAAACTGCCAGTATTCGTTTGAAACTTGACAGAGGGATAAAATCATCATAAATACTGAAGCTTTGTTTATAGCAGAGAGCAGGTATTGCGATTATGCAGATATATGGAACTGCGGAAAAAAACAAAATGAGATCTGTTGAACCGCTGCCTGTAAAAAACTGCTGACGGAAAAAAAAGTTGATTGCGACAAAGGTTTCGAAAAGAATGGAAATGATAATGAAGGACGGAGTTTTGATGCTATTCAGAATATTGTGTTTAAGAAAATTCTTCATTTTATTCTCCGCTTGTCTGTGTTAATTTGATAAAAGCCTCTTCCAGAGACTTTGTGCCGGCCTGCCTAGTAATTTCTTCTTCAGTTCCGCTGGCAGTGATTTTACCCTCACTTACAATGTAAAGATTATCGCAAAGAGAGCGCACTTCCTGAAGAATATGTGTGGACATGAGAATGGCTTTTGTTTTTGAAAGCTTTTTAATTAAGTCGCGCATCTGGAGAATCTGGGCCGGATCCAGGCCGCTGATTGGTTCGTCGAGGATAAGATTTGGCGGATTATGGATTATTGCCTGGGCAAAGCTTACTCTCTGCTGCTGGCCTTTTGAAAGGGTTTTAATTTTTTTTGTAAGCAGTTTTTCGAGTGAACATTCTTTGATTACAAGCTCGCAGGCTTCTTTTGTTTTTTCTTTTGGAATTAAGTGGGTGTCGGCGGCATAACGAAGGAATTCAAGAACTCGCATATCCTTGGGAAGAAGAGGGATTTCGGGAACATAGCCTGTGTATTTCATGCAGAGCTCGGGATTTTCATCTGTGGTGAAACTTGTACCATCCGGCGAGCTGATTGTGATGCTGCCGATAGTTGGAAAATGAAAACCGCAGATTGCCTTCATGATGGTTGTTTTGCCCGAGCCGTTGGGGCCGAGAAGTCCTGTGATAGAGCCGTCGGCGATTGTAAGTGAGATGTCGGATGCGGCCGGTGCGGATTTTGAGGAGTAAGATTTAGAAAAATTACTTAATTCAATCATAAAATAACATCACCGTGATATACGTCTGGTCAAGGCACGCTGCGCTCAAGGCCTTGGCTCAGCCGTTTTGACGGTGGCCAGAAATTGTCCACCGTCAATCAATAAACGGAATCTCTATATGCATTCTGTCCTTGGAAAGCTCGGTTTGTGGCCACACTTCCCTTGCCTCGTCTAAAAGCTTTTGCAGCTCCTTGTCGGTATAGCGGGGGCTGTAGTGAATCATGCACATGCGGCGAACGTTTGCATCGCGGGCAATTGTTGCGGCCTGAACGGCTGTCATGTGTTTTTTCTCTTTAGCCTGATCTTCGAGTTCTTTTTCAAACATTCCCTCGCAAATCAAAAGGTCTGAACCGCGAACCTCATCAATAATAGAAGGCTTAAAAAGCGTATCGGTTACAAAAGAAAACTTACGGCCGCTGCGTTTTTCGCCCATAACATCAGCAGGCTTTACAACCTTTCCGTCTGGAGTCGTAACCTCAAAGCCCTTCTGTAAATCTGACCAGAGAGGACCACAGGGAACTCCAAGCTCGCGGGCCTTGTCCGGGTGGAATTCTCCGGGGCGGTCTGCTTCTTCAAGAGTATAACCTACGCAAACCTTGGTGTGATCCAGCGGAAAGGCGCGGATATAAAAATCCTTTCCGGAATGAACAATGCAGGGCGCGGTAATTTCCTTTACGATAATCGGATAGTTGATGTACATATCCAGAACCTTGCGGCTGGTTTCGATGTATTCCTTGATTTTCGGGGGGCCGTAAATGTAAAGAGGCTCAGTTCTGTCAACCTGGCTTGAAAGCATAAGAATGCCCGGGAGTCCCGTTACGTGGTCTGCATGAGTATGAGAAACAAAAATTGCGTCGATTTTTTTCCATTTGAGATTCAGTCGTTTCAAGCTAACCTGTGTACCCTCGCCGCCATCAAAAAGAAAAAGGTCACCCTCGCGTCGCAGCAAAACAGATGTTAAATGTCTATATGGCAAAGGCTGCATTCCCCCGCAGCCTAAGATAAAAGCTTCCATGTTCATGTGGGTATAATAGCAGAAATATCAAAAAATTGAAACTAAGTAGAAAATAAATTTGACATACATATAAAACATACATATAATAAATATATGAGATATCAATATGATTTAAAGCCTGTAACGCTCTATATTGGCACCAAACTTTATGAAAAATATCAGATGCAGGCTCAGAAACAGGGACGAAAAACCGCAGAACTTATCCGCAATGCTATGCAAGATTATGCTGACCTTCATTTTAAATCCAAAAACAAGCTGAAGGATCTTGATTTTTCACGCACTGTCAGTCTTAAGGCCGGGGCTTCTGATTTTCTTACTGACTCAGCGTGGAAGGAAGATTTTACCAGCGGGAGAATTAATCTGTGATTGGCTTAGATACCTGTTTTCTGATAGATTTATACTGGAAAGATTCTCCACGTCATCAAAATGCAAGGGCTTTGTACGAAAAGCTTGCAAATGATGAAGATGCCAAAATTGCAATTTTCCATAACTGTTTTAATGAGTTCCTTCACGTAATAACTGATTCAAAACGCTTCGAAAATCCTTTTACAATCCAGGAAGCAATTGAAGTTATTGATTTCTGGTGTGACATAGAAAACGTAACAGTCCTCTACCCCGACGACACTTCCTTTAAGCGCACTCTTGCCTGGATGAACATGTATAATCTTGGCCACAACCGAATCAACGGCACTCAAATGGCATCCAGCTACCTTACAAACGGCGTTTCTTCTATAATTACAGCAAATCCTGCTGATTTCGAGATTTTTGAATGCTTTGAGATTAAGGAATATAATGGGTGAAAAAGATATAGCTGAAAAACATCTTGAAGATTTAAATGATGTTTTTGCAGACATTGTTAATGTTCTCTTATTCAATGGGCTTCGCCTTATGAATGAAAATGAGCTTGAAGTTGATGTTAAAGACAGTCAATTCAAATCAGATGGAAAACTGCATGAACAGGAACGAGATGTTTCAAAGCTTTGGAAGAACGGTAAAGTAAGAATATCAATCATTGGTTTTGAAAATCAAACTGTACAAGATTATAAAATGCCGCTTCGTATAATAAGCTATGATGGTGCTTCTTATAAAAAGCAGCTGCTTGATGAAGATTTGCATAAGTATTATCCGGTTGTCACTATGGTTTTATACTTCGGATATAAAGAACGCTGGACAGCTCCCAAAAATCTTTACAGCTGTTTTTATGTTTCAGAAGAATTAAAGACCTTTGTTAATGACTATAAAATAAATGTTTTTGAAATTGCCTGGCTGGATGAAAAAACTATTAATATGTTTCAAAGTGATTTCAAATTCATAGCTCAATATTTCCGTGCTAAAAGACTGAATAATGATTACGTGCCTACTCCAGAAGAAGTAAAACATGCTGATGAGCTTACAAAAATGTTTACTGCATTGACTGGTGACAAATATTTTGAAAAGGCTTATAATGAAACTAGATTAATCAAACAAGGAGGTATTACTATGTGTGATATTGTACAAGGCTTCGTACAAGAAGGCCGTATAGAAGGCCGTGAACAGGGCAAGGCAGATATAATTAGAAAAATGCTCGATGCAAAACTTGTGTCAGAACAGCAGATAGCAGACCTTCTTAAGATTTCTGTTGAAGAAGTAAAAAAAATTGCAGCTAAAGTGCCTGTTCAGGCTTAATTAATTCCCTCATATATTTATTATAAAATACCACATTTGCCGCAAAGGTCAGTATCCAGCTGATTGGGTATGAGATGAAGATTGTTGCGGGTGTGTGGAATTGTGGAATCAGGAAAATTGTAAACAGCCAGATGATGCGGAAGATGCAGGCTCCGATTAGTGAAGAAATGACGGGCATAAGTGAGTGGCCGATTCCTCGGATTGAGTTTGCCATGCCGTCCATCATACCGCAAAGGTAATAAGTTGTAAAAATTATCCAGAGGCGACCCATGCCCGCTTTTATAACTTCCGGGTTTGGCGAGAAAATGCTTAAGAGTTCGTTTCCAAAGTAAAGGAAGATTGTCCCGAGAACTCCGCCAATTACGATAATGCAGACTTGTGAAATCCAGACGATTTTTTTGATTCGGTCTGTGCGGCCCGCTCCCATGTTCTGGGAACAGAAGGTCAAGGAGCCCTGAGAAAAGCCGTTCATTGCGGTGTAAATAAAGGCTTCGAGGTTTATGGCGGCGGCGTTTCCGGCAATTAAGGTTGCTCCAAATCCGTTTACTGAACTCTGAATGATTACGTTTGAAAAGCTGAACATGATTCCCTGAAAGCCTGCGGGAAGGCCAATTTTTACGATTTTTGTGAAAATCATGCGGTTTATGTGAAGTTTACGAAGATTCAGCTTAAAATCATCTTTTTCTCTAATCAAAATGATTAGAACGGCAACTGCGGAAATCACCTGGGAAATAACTGTTGCAAGCCCTACTCCTGCTACATCCATCTTAAAGCAGATTACGAAAATCAGATTCAAGATCAGATTGATGATACCTGCTGCAAGCAGTATGTAAAGTGGACGGCGGGTGTCGCCCTTGGCGCGGAGCAAGGCGGAGCCAAAATTATAAACCATTGTGGCTGTAATTCCGCCAAAGTAAATGCGAAGGTAAATGGCTGCCAGGTTCAAAACCTCGGCCGGGGACTGCATGAATGTGAGAATCGGCTTTGCTCCCAGCACGCCTACGACTGTAAGAATAAGGCCGCTGTAAACCGAAACCAGAATTGCCGTATGAACTGTGTCCTGAAGCTCTTCCGTTTTTTTTGCACCAAAATAGTTTGCGGCAACTACGTTAGTTCCGACAGAAAGGCCCATAAAAAGATTTATCAAAAGATTTACAAGAGAACCTGTTGAGCCTACCGCCGCAAGCGAATTGTCTCCGGCAAAGCGGCCGACTACAACAACATCAGCCGCATTAAAAAGCAGCTGCAGCACGCTTGAAAGAATAAGAGGAATTGAAAATTTGAGGAGCTTTGAAAAAATCGGCCCCTCGGTCATGTTAATCTGATTACTTGCCTTTGCAGAGGCGCGGGCAACTACTGTCTTGTGCCCAATATTATGATTTATATTCATTAAAAGATATCCAGCATGTCCTTAAAGAAATGATTTTCGATTTTAGCCTTGTTGAGAAACTCGCCTACTGAGTCATACTTCTGCTTGTCTGCAATGTCTCCGAAAATAATCCATTTGCGGCCATCCGGGCTTTTATCATAAGTTATGGTATAAGTTTTGCCCTTATAAAGAAAGTCGTGAATAGTCTCGGTTTCTACAAGAAAAAGGAAATCATCTTTAGTCATGGAAAACATTTTAGTGAAATGCAATAACTTTTTAAAGGTGTCACACGGATTCGATTTTCCTACGGAAAATCATATTTAAAATTTAAAAAAGGAAATGCCGTAGGCATTTCGAATCCGTGTGACAATATCATATTTTTTATGCTATACTTTAAGCATGTCAAAAATCAAAGAAGTTTCAGATAAAATCAAAAATGAAGTTTGTCAGGTTTTCAAAGGAAACACTGACGTTGTTGATATGCTGCTTGCCTGTCTTTTTGCAGGCGGCCATGTTCTTCTGGAAGACCTTCCCGGTACAGGAAAAACGGTTCTTTCAAAAGCAGTTGCAAAGGCTTCAGGGCTTGCATTCAGCCGTATTCAGTGTACGCCGGATCTTATGCCTTCAGATGTTACAGGAAGTTCTGTCTGGCTGCCTGATAGCAAGACATTTGAGTTTCGTGTAGGCCCTGTAATGTCCAGCATTGTTCTTGTTGATGAGCTTAACCGCGCTACTCCGAGAACTCAGTCTGCCCTGCTTGAGTGTATGGCTGAAGGTCAGGTCAGTGTGGACGGAATCCGCCATCAGCTGGAAAAGCCATTCTTTGTTCTTGCTACAGAAAATCCTGTTGAATCTGAAGGAACTTTTCCTCTACCAGAAGCACAGAAAGACCGTTTTATGATGACACTTTCTATGGGATATCCAGATGAAGCAGAAGAAGCAGAAATCATTACTGCCCAGAGAAGTCTTATCCACCCTGTTGAAAATGTAAAAGCTGTAGTCGGTTCAACAGATATTCTTGAAGCGATGAAGGAAGCTGTTGAAGTTCATGTTGATGAAGCTGTTCTTGCCTATCTTATTTCACTTTCTAAAGCAAGTCGTAATGATGTAAGAATTGCTGCCGGGGTTTCTCCTCGCGGTTCAATTGCTTTATACAAAGCCTGCCAGGCTTATGCTGCTGTAAATGGACGAACCTTTGTAACTCCAGAAGATGTGAAGCTTCTTGCACGTCCTGTATTCAGAAAAAGAATAATTCTGACAAGTGATTCAATTCTTAAAGGTTATTCTCCTGAAAGTATTATTTCTGATTTGATTGAGCAGGTAGCCCTTCCAGCTTTTAAAGCTCATGTTTGATTTATTTAGTCTGAGATAATGATAAAAGTTTCACCTCTGGTATATATAACACTTGCATTAAGTCTCACTTTCTTTCTGATTAGTCCTTATAGATTAGTTCAGTTCATCTGTCTTGGTATTCTTTTTGTTTTTCTTATTTCTTTTTTATATGCTCTTGTTCTTTCCCGTTCGATAAAGGCAGAACGTAATACAGAGAAACTAAAGCTTGCCTGTAAAGAACATTCCCAAATCTCATTTACAATCAAAAACTATTCTCCGCTTACAGCGCATATATTGTATTTTTTTGATGATATTCCTTTTTTTCAGGTTTTTGATGACGGAAATAAAGGTCTCACAAGACTGCGCCCTCACGAGATTCAAAAAATTCATTATGAAGTAACTTCCAGAGACAGAGGGCTTTTTCATGCAGGTCCAGTGAGATTCCGTACAAGTGATCCTCTGGGACTTTTTATAATTGATATGCAGGTTGACTGCCCGCTTGAAATTACAGTACGCCCTGCCCGTATTAAACTGATTACAGAAGCAGTTCCGGGCTTTCCTCAGGGTTGCTTAAAAATAAATAATCCCTGCTATGAAGATATTACAATGCGGCGTTCTATCCGTGAATATATGAATGGTGATGAACAGAAACGTATTAACTGGCGCGCCAGTGCAAAATTTAACAGCCTCTTTACCAATCACTATGAAGATTCTTTCGATGCTCCTTTTTTTGTTTTTCTGAATCTAGCTGATGAAGATTATGAGCTTCATACCAGACAATATCACATGGAAAAAGCTATAGAAATTGCAGCAAATATCGTTGAAAAATCACGTGTATTACGTCAGCCTTGTGGTTTTGCTGCTTTTGCAGAAGGTTTTCCATATTTACCGTCGCATCAAAATCAAGCTGATAATATTCTTGATATTCTTTCTGTCATAAAATGTGCACATGGTAAGATAAATTATGATCCTGTGAAAAGATTTCAGCATCAGTTACCGCATGGAACCCTGCTTTTTGTCGTAGGTTCAGAAGAAGTTGAATCATATTATCTTAAGGTTGAGGCAAATAAAGAAAATATCAACACACAGAATGTGGGAATAATGAGGAAATATGGAAAAAACGTTTAACAGAATTTTTGAAAGGATTTTGGTATTTACAACTGCTGTTTCTCTTATACTTACTGCAACAGGTGTTTTTTCTACCGTAATTAATAAAGCTGAGTTTGAAGTTCAATATATCAATATATTTACCTACATTATTTTTCTGTTTTCTGGATTGATTTTTACTCTTGTGTTGCAGATTTTTGCATTGGAAAAAATCAAATCTTCCATGCATATAGTTTTTATATTTTTTTATATTGTGATTGTGCTTATAATTGCAGCTGTTTTTGGTCAAGGTTATACTCCCTATGCATTGATTCCTTTTCTGCTTGTAGAATATTTTATTGAAGCTGGAATTAATGATATGTTTATTCTTCATGACAGATTTCTCTATGAATGTGAAAGTCTGGATGGAAAAGAACTTGAAACTTATCTTTTTCACAATAATCTTTCAGCAATTGATTTAACTGAAAAAACAAAAGGTCAGCAGGCTGTTTTGTTTGGTCTTTGTGTTGTAATGTTTATCATAATTGTTTTTGGAAAGCTTTCTGAAGGGCTTTTTAATCCTCTGATTATTGGGCTTGTGATTCTTTTTTACTTAAGTGTGTTATTGTGTTATTTTATGCTGGGGCTTTTTAGAAATGATATTTTTTATGCTTTTCTGGGCTTTAAAAACATAGTTCATGATAAAAAAAGACTATTCCGTTCTGTATTATTGATTTTTATGATTTCAGCTGGCGCGGCTGCAGTTATTTCTTCTGATAATCCACTTATAAAAATAAATTATGCGGAAGAATATAGAGATACTCAAAAAATAGAACAACAGCAATATTATGAAGAAAAAGAATTTGCTGAACCCATAATTGAAAATCCTAACAAGTTTCTTGGATTACAAGAAGGCAAACCTAACTGGATTCTTGAGTTTATTTATTCCTTAATAAAATATGCTGCAATAGTTAGTCTGGCAGTCGGATTGATTTACTTTTTTATAAGACCTTTCTTTACAAATCACTGGCGAGTTTTCTGGTCAGAAGGAAGATTAATAAAATTTTTACATGATGTCTGGGAAGATATAAAACTCTTTTTTCATTATATATTTTCAAAGGATGTGAAAATTAAGGAAGAATATTCAACTGTAGAAAGCAAAAAATTCCGTGATTCAATGATTGATTTCCTAAAAAAAACAAGACGTTCTAAGGAAAAAGCTGCAGAGATTGACCGTCTCACAAAACACTTCATGCGTCTTATAGACTGGGGCGAGTCTCACAAAATAAAATATTACTTAAACCTTGCTCCTGCAGAGTATACAGCCCTTATTGAAAAAAAAGTCAGTAAAGAGATGGCAGAACTTGTTCATACTGCAGGTCTTCTTTTTGAACAGGCTTTATATGATAAAAACGTGCTTCCACCGCAAGAAGAAGCACGTTTTATTGAAAGTATAAAAATGTTTTTAGAGCAGGTTAAACTCTAAACTGATTTATCTTTTCTGGGTTATAAATGAGAATTATTTTTTACAGTACGAATTCAAATATTTTTGATGAAGAGAATTTTAAAATTAAAGTGATGCCGAAAAATGCTGCGACTTTCAGCAACTTTTGTAAGGCTCACCCCGAGCATGAGTTTTTTTGCGTAACACAGAAGCCTGGAATGTTTTTGCCGGAGAAAACTGATGGCTCACACGATGCTGTCTTTACTCTTCCTAATGTACATTACCTTCCCCTCGAAACTGATACTGATACTTTTGCCGGGATTGTCGCAGCATTAAAGCCTGATATGGCAATTGCAATGACCTTCTGGATTGAGCCATACGACTGGCTGCCTGTGAGCGATGCAATTGTAGGAGAAAAAATAAAAGCTGCCGGTATTAGGACAATCTGTCATTCGGTAGAAACAGCTCTGATTTGTTTTGATAAATGGCGGACTCATAGCGAGCTGGCGCGTCTGGGATTTAAGGTGGCTGCTGCGGTTTTCTGCGATCATGATTTATATTTTTGTGCGGGCAGTAATAAAGAAGTTTTACGAAATGTTTATAAGGAAAGCGTGCTGGCTCAAATCCGAGGGCTGAGGCTTCCGGTTATAATAAAAGATACGACGGGGCTAAGTTCTTATGGAATGACTGTTGCCCATACCTATGGTGAAGTTGCGGGCTATCTTAATTCTAAGCGTAATAATTCCAACAGATTGATTGAGGAGTTCATAAGTGGCCGTCAATTTGGCCTTGAGATTTATGGATTGCCGGGGGCTTACACTGTATTACCACCTTTTGAGTTCAGTGTAAATCAATACGGAATTACAAGTCCCAAGCAAAGTGTGAAATATGGACCTTGCGAGTTGCCTTCTGAATTGCGTGAAATGATGTTGAAGCTGGCTGAGGGGCTTGGTCTTTGCGGGGCTGCTCAAGTTGATTTGATTTTGGATGATGATGGTAAATGGCACATAATTGAAGTGAATCCACGTTTGAGCGGAATGACTTATACCTATGCGGCAGCCTGCGGACTTTCAGTTTTTGAGATGATGTACAAAGCTTGTGCGGAAAAAAATGCTCTGCCCCAGCCTGCTCCATTTGTGATGAGTTTAAAGCTTCCTTTGATGACGGAGAATGAGATGTCAGAAATTCTTCAGCTGCCGGGAGTGAAGCTTTTGAATCAGACTAACGACCTTGCCGCAAAACAGGAGCGTGAAAAAGGCTTTTGTGAATGTATAATTGCAGCAGATGAAAAATCCGTTTTACAAAAGGCTGTGGCTCATTTTGAAGAATTATTCCCAGACAATGCTATAATTCTTCAGGCAAAGAAAATGATTAACTAAAAGATAATATTGACAAATTTTTTGATTTTATATATTTTCACATTATGATGTTCAATTTTGTGACTCAGAATACACGTTCTCTTACCACAACCACCAATTATGATGATGGCAAGATTTGCGTATGCCCTGGGGTACAAAGTGCGATAGTTCGTTAGATTGAACATATTTAATCTGGATAATCGGCCACTTGCCTTCGGGTAAGTGGCTTTTTTTTTAGCTTTGCTATAGAACACCGGCCGTCAGCGGCCTTACACAGGAGGATTTATGGATTTACACGATTACAAAGATGTAGCTGAAAACTACGACAGGTATCTTGAAGTTATGTACAGAGATTTTGACGCTCATGAAGGCTTTCAGGACTTTTATCTGGAGCTGGCAAAAAAGTATGGCAAAGATGGCGTGATTGATGTGGCCTGTTGTAGACATTTACCGGGGCTACAAGGGCGACAAGGAAGATTTGAATGACCCGATGAGTGCCGCAAAATATCAGAGTAATCTGATTTGGATTTTAAGAAAGCGAGGATAAAAATGATTAGACGAATAGAAAAAGAAGAACTTCCCCTCTGCCTGGATTTTATCCATTTGTGCTTTTCTACAGTTGCAGAAAAGTTTGGTTTTACAAAAGAAAATACTCCGGGACATAATGCCTTTATGCCTTTTGAAAAGCTTGAAAATTTCTGGAACTGGGGCTTTTTGATGTACGGACTTTTTGAGCAAAATCAAAATGAAGAAAATGAACTGGTTGGATATTTTTCTATCAGCAAGGATCCGGAAAAAGAAGAAACTTATGTTCTTCATAACCTTTGTGTAAAGCCTCAGAAGAGAAAGCAAGGTTATGGAAAGCAACTTCTTGATTTCGCAAAAGAGAAAGTTCGTGAGCTTGGCGGTAAAATACTTTTCCTCGATTTTATTAATGATTATACAGAATTGAAGGAATGGTATTTTAAGAATGGATTTGAGTTTAAAGGAACTGTAAAATATGAGCACCTGCCCTTCACTGTTGGATTTGCAGAATGTAAATTGAAATGAATATGTATTCCTAGTGCGGTGACGTTAGCGAATTACATTTCTACAGTCTGAATCAGGGCAGAAATTGTGCGGTCTGAAAAGTCGCCTTTTTCTGCCATTTTTTTGATTTCTTCCGGCTTGTATTTTGATTCTGGATACACTACAACCACGGCCTTATCGCTGTTCTGCAAAAAGTTTGATTCACCCCAAGCTGTGTAGCGGGTTGCGCCTATTGAAACTAATATGCGTGGCGGACGGCCTGCGGCTAGCAGATAGCTGTGAATATCTTCTGCAGGACCTTCGTTTTGTTGATGATTGAACTTGTCCAGCATCCAGTCGGTGAGTTTTTTATAGATATAGCTGTAATCACGGACAGCTGAGTTTTCGCCGTAGTCGTGAACTTCACCATTTCTGATAAGAAAACTTGCTATGCGGTAGTCGTTGAGATTGCTCTTTTGTGTGAAGTTTGTAGAGTCGAAGGCAATCTGATTTTCTGAAAAGCCTTTAGTGCAGCTTCCCCAGTTTTTCTTTTCACTGATTTTCTTTGATCCCTGCTTACGAATTGAGCAGTCGTTAGAAGCGCCAAAGCTTACCGGTGTGAGTTCTACTAACTGGTCGCCCTGCCAACTGGCATCAAAGATGATTGCACATTCCGGCTCTATCTGCAGCTTTTCTTCTCCTTTTGGGAAAATTATGCGTTTTGGGTCAAAAGGAAAGATTGTGAGAAATTCTGGAATTACTGAAGCGTCTGGGCCAGAATTTGACTCTTTTTTAGGCAAAAAGGTTGGAAAAATGGCTTTTGGAGCGTTTTGCTCGAGCGTCTTAACGTTTTTGAAGTCAGCGGCTTCTCCAGCCTGTTCCAGATGTCCTGTAAAATTTCCAGCCACGCCGAAGCATGGAATATCATTTGTGTCGTAAAAGTTCATAAAAAAATATCCTTATGGAGGTTTCGATACACTTTGCTCCGCAAAGCACTCAAGCACCCCTATTATAACTGTTTAAGTAATTCAATAAAATCCTCTTTTGTCTTTGCACCCTCAACCTGAAGCTTGTCGTAAACAAGGAAATACTTGAATTGTTTTCCGGCATTCTGAGCCCAGGTATTTCCAAGCTTGATTTTCTTAGTCGCTATTAAATGGTCGCCTTTTGTTTCAAGCATAACGATTTTTCCGCTGATGGTTTTGATTATGAAATCAGGATAATGATTTGTGACACCATTAATCTCAAAACCTTCACCCCGAGATGGATTTCTGTGCCACCATTCTACATTTGATAAAACAGCAACTTCCGAAATTACGAGCTTTTCAAAATCATTCATCTCGCCCTCTTTTTCATAAAGAGACTTTTGAATAGACAGAGTTGTCGGATTTGCAATAGTCATAATCTCTGGAAGTGCATACCAGTAATTTAATTGTATTTTTTCTGACTCAACATCGTCATAGAATTTTGGCTCGCAGTAAGCATCGCTTAATTCATCAATTTTATCACTTATTGTTTTTGAATAAAGCAGGATATTTGAAGCAAACTTTTCAAACTCTTCTTCTGTAAAGTTTTTAAGAATGTGCTCAATGTAGGCGGCAAGTTCCTTATCGTCAATCGGGTATTTACTGCCCATAATTTCCATAACCTGAGATTTAGCAATTTCAATACGGGCTTCTTTTTTCTGGTTCTTATCGCAGATTATCTTTTTAATGCTTTCAAGTTCTGTTCCAGTAATGCGTTTGAAAGTCATCTGCTGATACTGGTTTTCGCTTGAATCAATTTCATACATTTCTATATCAGCGGAAAAGTTGATTTTTGTATCTTCTTTGCTGAGCTCAAAACCCTGTAAAAGATATGACTTATGGAATTTAGTTCCGCTGTTTTCTAAATCAATATTATCAAAATTGAACTGAGGCGGAAGTTTAACCGGCAGACTGAACTGAGGTATTTTTAATGATGAAGCAAATTCCTTGAATTCTTCCTTCATTGCATACTGATTTTTCTTAAGCTGACTCTGCAATTCTGGTACTTCTGTTTGCTGATTTATATTTTCTTCTTTTTCCTGTGCGGCCTGGCTTGCGGCGTTCTGTGCCTCTTCAAGAATTGACTTTGTGCTATCTGGAATTGAGTTTTCATATTCTGATACCGGACTTTGAGCAGTATCATCAAAACCAGAGTCCTTATAGAAACCAATTAAAGAAGCATCAGCATTATTAAGATCATCACTGCCTTGAGTGTTTGAGGTATCAGTGATTTTTGAATCAACTGTTTGAGGTGTAAGTTCCAAATCTGATTGCAGATTTTCGTCATCCCGAACTTGTTTCGGGATCTCTTCGCTAGGAGACGCTGAAACAAGTTCAGCATGACCATTTTCGTCGTAAGCCCTGAAATCTTTTCCTGTAAAATGATTCTGATTAAGGGTATAGGCAATTCTTTCTACTGTCTTGAAAAAGTCGCTTGAGTTTGTAAGGACATAACTTGTGTTTAGATTCTCATCAGGCAGGTGCTGAACATAAGGCTGGCGTAAAATGCGGCCGAGAATCTGGGTTACATCAACATCGGCAGAGCGGTTTGCAACACTTGCGAGAATGTAAGCAAAAGGACAGTCCCATCCTTCTTTGAGTGCGTTTACCGTAATGATATATTTGATTTTACAACGGTTACTCATCAGGTTTACATTTTTGAGCTCGTTGATTTCGGCGGTCTTAATCGCAATTTCTTCTTCTTTGCATCCTGCCGTAATGAGAATCTGTTTTAGTTTTTCAAAGGTCGCTGCTTCTTCTCTTGATTTTGGTTGAGCTTGAAAAAGTACAATCGGGCGGATATATGGAGTTCCGTAATTCTTTTCACATTCCTTTGCCTTCAGTTCAAGTACACGGCGGAGATGAAGAGCGTTTCCAATTACTCCTTCAATTTTGGAATTATTCTGAATGATTACAGGAAGCTTTACCATGTTTTCATTTTTCAATTCCTGGGCGGTTACAAAGCTGATTATGTTTGAACTTTCTCGCGGAGTTGCAGTTAAATCCAAAACAAAAGACGGCTGCAAAACATTGAGCATGTCAATTGAAAGCTCCGATACTGCATTGTGACTTTCATCTACAATTACAATTGGATGCAGTGAAGAAATAACTTTCATTAAAGTAATATCTTCATCAGTTGAATCTGCTCCAATATCATCAGAAAAGTTCATTAATGCACCATTGTCCTGATAAACCTTTCGCCCTTCTTTTTTGCTTGTACGCAGGCTGTCAAAGCTCAAAACAAAGATACTTAGATTTTCTTGTACAGTTGTTGGAGAAAATCCCTGGCCTGCAAGAAGCTCTGATTTTTCATAAACTTCTACGCGGTTTGCAAAATCAACATTTATACGCTGACGGTATGGATGATTTGGATTTTTCAATGCTGCCTTTGTCTGTTCAAGAATTGAATCTGAAGGAACAAGCCAGACAACAGCTTTTTTCTGAATTGCGGAGTATTGGTCAAAAATTGCTTTGAGGGAACTATAGGCAATAAAAGTTTTACCGCCGGCAGTTGGAACTTTTAGGCAGACGTGGGGAGCGTTTTTTACAGAATCATTGTAAGGCTTTATGTTTGCATCTGAAGATGGAATAATGCCCTTTGATTTCCAGTATTGCTCATAAGCTTCGGCTGCATTTTTTGAAGTTTTAGTAAAATCAATAAATTCTTTGAGCTCCTGTATTGTTCGTGCCTGATATGATTTAAGTTCCATAATAGTTGTATCTCTTAATCTTTATAGAATGTAGTAATTACTGGATAAAGTCTTTTCAGATAGTCTTGAAAATATTTGTTTTTTTCATCGTTAAAATTGGAATGAATAATACTTCCATCATTGTTGAGTAATATAGCTTCTGCCGTCTTGCAGTCTTCGAAACATACATCATTTTCTGTATAAGTAATGAGGATTCCGTCTTTTTCACAAAACTCTTTTCTCATATCTGCCTCCTATTTAATTTATTTTATTATATCATACTTTTTAAAATTTCTTTATATCACGGGGAATCTTTTTGAAGATGATATTATTCTTTTGCAGCAAGTCCTGGGGGATAAGGCAGATGTCTGCATAGATGATGTACTGCTCGTATTTACCCTTAATCGTAGATAAGAAATCTATATCAAGGGTTGTTGCCTTTTCCTTTTCGTAGTAGAACCAGTAGGCGGCTCCGTAATTGCAGCCGAGGAAATATTGATTTTCAGATGCTGAAACAAGTTCAGCATGACCGTCACCCCGAACTTGTTTCGGGGGCTCATCTGGAATCTTTCTGCCTGTTTCCGTAAACCAGATGTATTCGCGGATGGTCTGGGTATCGACCTTTTCATTCAAGAGATTGTTGATAAGAAGCGGTTCTCCCAGTTCGTAGAAACTGAAGGATTCATAACAAGCGGATTTGCTCAGTCCTAACGGACTTCGCTTTTCTTTTTCGTGAGCATCGTTAGATGCGAACAAATCCGTTTGTTTTTCCTTTTCGTAATTTTTTATTACCCTTTTTAACCGTTCTGCGGTGATGGTTTCTGCGTAGTCCATCATTTCTATGAGGATGAAGCGGCGCCTGCCACCGTCCTTGCGGTTCATGTTCAAAACGGCGTGGGCGGTTGTGCCGGATCCTGCGAAGGAGTCTAGAATGATTGAATCTTTGTCTGTGGCGATTTGCAGGATGCGTTCGATTAGGCGGGTTGGCTTTGGAGTGTCAAAAATTGTTTTTCCGTCAAAAAGAGTTTTTAGCAATCTTGAAGCTTCATCTGTATGTCCACATTCTTCAAATGACCAAAAATTGGTAACAGGGCGACCAGAAACAGAATTAAGATATGCTTTACGGCTTAATGTTCCATAACCTTGCTTCGAAAAATAGAATTCAGGAAGAACACCATTGTTTAATATATTAAGCACTTTTTGTTTTGCTGTTTCTAAATCATCTTTTATTACTATGGCAAGAACATCTTTTTTTACTTTATCTTTGGAAACTCCGCACATTTCTGCACGTTTTTCTATATCATGCAAATCTTTTAATTCGTAGTTACACCATTCATTCATAGCATTTAACATTTGATCTTGTCCTAGAGACCAACAGCGACCTTGTGGCGGATATGCAAAATCGCCAGTTAATGGATTTTGAATTGCATAAACCATTCCTTGATGGGTCGCTGCTCCAGGTGCACTTGCAACTATATTACGCCAAGCCCCTTTAGGGTCATTATCTGGATTTTTGTATTTTGAATCCATTTCTTCTGTTCTTTGCAGTCTGTTTGGTTGCCAGCATGGATTTTTACTATAAACAAGTACACTTTCAACTTCTGATGCAATTCCCTTTACATCATTTCGCATAGAATACGTTCTCTGCCAGCTGATATTCGCTACAAAATTGCCGCTTCCAAAAATCTCGTCGCAAACAAGTTTCAGGTTTGCCTCTTCGTTGTCGTCTATGCTTATAAAGATTGCACCTTTTTCGCTCAAAAGTTTCTGCAAAAGTTTGAGCCGGGGGTACATCATGCAGAGCCACTTGTCGTGGCGGGTAAAATCTTCGCTTTCTTTGCCTACTACTTCGCCCAGCCATTTTTTTATGCGCGGGTCGTTTACGTTGTCGTTGTAAACCCAGCCTTCGTTTCCGGTGTTGTATGGGGGGTCTATATAGATGCAGTCGATTCTGCCTTCGTATTCGGGAAGCAGTGATTTTAAGGCTTCCAGATTGTCGCCGTGGATTATGCGGTTTTCGGGGGTTTTTAAGGGGGTGTCCCCCTTAGGAGAAGGGGTGGCGAAAGACGGCTTGCCGGCTGGAGACAGGGGAAGGCTTTCCCCTCCTTCTGCATAAAAATCATATTTCTTTTCTAAAACTCTAAAGGGAACTTCCAGATGATGATTTACGACTTTCTTTTTTCCAATCCAATCTAAGCTAGGCATGGGTACAGTATAGCATTAAAGAGGTAAAAATGCCATGCAGGAAGGTGGAATGAAATTACTTTAATCCAGTAAACTCTTTCTTTTTAATTGGTTTTAAGAACTGTTTTTTTAAGTCTTTTGGGTTATGGAAAATCAGCAGTTCCGATTTCGATAGTTCATTCTTTTTGTGCTTTATATCCAGAAGCTGAAGCGTACAAATCAAATCGGCAACTTGAAAGAGTTTATAATCCTTTGGGGAGACTTTACGAACATCATATTTTGAAAGTTCTGTAAAAAGTACGGAGTTCAGGATTCTATTTAGATTACGCTGACCATTATCGTAGTACAAAATGACTTCATCAAAGGTCTGGAAGTATTCGATTTTTTCCCGGATAAAAAGAGACATTTCTTTTGCCATGCGGCCTTCGAGCTTTAATATATCATCAAACTGTCTTTTTTCAAAAATAAAGGTTTTGTAGCTGATATCTGATTTCATTACGAAATAAAAAAGCTTAGAGAGTATTGCACGGCGTTCGTTGGGACTCATGTTTTCATAGATTTCTTCACGGCGGATTATCGGCTCTGTGTGAATTGCAAAATCTTTTCCCAAGCCCATGTTTTCAAGAGATTCGTTGAGGTGATTTATATTTTGCTGAATGTCTTTGTTCTGGTCATGGAAAATCATTGTGATGATGTAGTATGGCGAGTGCGTGCTGTATTCTCCAAAATCGCCGCTTTCATCTACAAAGATACTAAGCTGTCCCATGAAGGCTCCATAAAAAGAAAATGGCGGGTCAGTTTGCCCGCCGTCGTAGGTTGGACCAGGGTCTTTCGACCAGCCCAAATATTATTATAGTGGTTTATTGAAATTTGTCAATGAAGATTGCGATTATCTCCCCTTTAGTTTCTTTATCACCTTCTTATGCCAGAAGGCACGGAGCTTTTCTGCGGCGCTGTATGGGTGGTAAATTGCCTTGAGCGGGATGTCCCAGCTGCCTGTACGGTGGATGTTCTTTCCGCCGAAGTTTGCCTTGAACATGTAAAGTCCGTGCATCGGATGATTTTCATCTTTACCTTCCGGCGGCATTCCGTACATGTCGTAGTATTTGCTGCCATAAGCCTTTGCATCCTTCATTGCTGTCCACTGTAAAAGATGATTTGGCATGAGGTTGCGCTTGTTGTTGCTGCTGGCTCCGTAAAGGTAAATTGCCTCGTTGTGGCTGAAAAGTGTCATGATTGAAGCAATTTCTTCACCCTCGTGTTCTGCGATGTAAAGGCTGATTACAGGAACGTCTTTTCCGGCGGAAACTTCTTCTGCGGAGGATTTAATAAGGTCTGCATAATATGCTTTTGAGTGACTGGCATTTCCGTCGCGGGCGTTTGTAATCTTTGTAAGCTCGTAAAATTTGTCTATTTTTTCAGACAAGTTGATATCATTTCCTAAGTAACGGTGAATAACAACGCCCTTTCTTTCGCTAAGGCGGATATTGTAACGCCATTTGGAGTGCATTTTCTCGAGGATTTCTTCTTCTGTGCCGGTGAGGTCTACAAGTGTGCTGTCTGGCGGCTGAATATCTACCGAGTTCTTTCTGATTTTAAGTCTGTCTGCATAAGTAATCAGTTGCATTCCATAATTAAACAAGTCGCGATCTTCAGGATTAGTAAAGCTTACATCCGGATCAAAACGGATTGCGATTGTGTTTTTAGGAAGTTCTGGTTTGAGGGCTATGGCAAGCTCGCTTAAAAAGTGTGCAAATTCAATGGCCTGAGTTTCAGGGGTTATGATTTCCTGTGAAATTACACTGGTGGTTGAGTAGTCCGAAGGACGTATCGAAACCTTTTCGCTTGTGTTTTCGATACGCTCGCTTTGCTCGCACTCAACCACCGCTTCATTGTCATCACTAAAGGCTTTATCTAAAACTTCTTCTGGAGTGCATTCATAAGGCAGCTTTGGAAACAGCGGAATGTAGGCAATTGAAAACATTCCTTTTGCAAAGCTGCGGTTGAGAACAGCAAGTTCAGCGCGAACATTGTCACCATGAACTGGAGTGCCGTCATCATGCCTTAGAATACCGTCACCCTGAACTTGTTTCAGGGGCTCTTTTGACTTCTCACACCCTTCATCTGCATTCAATGGCGGCAAGGTATACTCAATTTCAAAACGGCGGTAAGTCCAGCCGTGGCGGGCCTTGAACTCGCACCAGAATGGAGTCTGTAAAAAAGTTCCGTCATTTTCGTGGGCGGAACTCTCGATTTTGTGTATTTTAATGTTGAACATATGAGTCCTTTTTAATTGTGGTTTCGATACGCCCTTCGGGCTACTCAACCACCGGTTGGTATGCTATTCAATTTTACTAAAACACCGGTGGTTGAGCCTGTCGAAACCACATTTATTATTTTCTAATCGATGGCACAAAGCATGGAAGATTTAAAAGCTTCTTCTTAAAATCCATACCGTCGATTCTTTTTTTGATGACATCAACCTTTGCGGCATCCATGCCATCAGTTTTTCCTTCGGCAACTGCACGCAAATCTGCATAAGTAAAGCCGAGGTTATCTTCATCAGTTTTGCCTGACATGCCATCGCTTGGAGCCTTGTTGCAGAGTTCTTCTGGAAGACCAAGGGAAAGTCCCAGCTCCACTACTTCATCAACGTAAAGATTTGCAAGTGGTGCAAAATCACCTGCTCCATCTCCCCAAAGGGTGAAATAGCCTGCAAGACGCTCGCTCAGGTTTCCGTTATTTGAAACACGGGCATTGCCTTCCAGAGCTGCAATTCCGTAAAGAGTTGCCATGCGAAGGCGTGCCGGTGTGTTTGTTTTATACTGAGGAGGAACTTCATCAGCTTCGACTGAATCTTTTATAGCACGGGTAAGACCATTGTAAGCATCAGCAATATTTACTGTGTAATTTTTGATTCTAAGAAATGCACAGAGCTTTTTGGAATCTTCAATATCAGACTGAACACCGTTTGGCATCATCACGCCGATAACGCGGTCTTTGCCAAGAACCTGGCAGCAGAGAGCGGCAACGGTAGATGAGTCCTTACCGCCCGAAATTCCGATTACGGCCTTGGTTTGGGCATTGCCGTTTTTTTCAAAATAATCGCGTACCCACGCAATTGCTTCGTCTTTTATGCTCATTAGCCTATCTCCGAATTCAATGCCTTTTCAGTTTTGATTTCTTTTCCGTCAGCGATGAGCTTTTTTCCTGCAATCTGAATTACGCCGTCTTTTGCTTCAATCTGAACTGCAAAGAATTCATCACCTGTTATCTGCTCTTTCTTTGCGGCATTTACATCAGCACCTTCGAGAACTACTCTTGTGCCAGGTGCTGCCCAGCTGGCATCGAGAACCTCAACGCAGTCTTTACCATCAGCATCTTTATAGTCGCCGGCAAGAAGCATACCGCGGCTTTCAACACCACGCATTGTGCGGGGAGCAAGATTGCTTGCAATAATTACGTGCTTGCCAAGAAGGTCGCTTTCTTTCAGGTACATGCGGAGACCCGACTGAATTGTGCGAGGTGTTCCGCTTCCATCATCAAGAGTTTCGATATAAAGCTTTTCTCCTTCCGGATTTGGTTTTACGTCGACAATCTTTGCTACAGTGAGCTCAATATTTTTGTTGAAGAAATCAGCCTGCTGGTCTAATGGCAGTACAACCGGCTCTGCTTTTTTGGAAGATTTTTTATCTTTTTTATCCTGTTTATCCTTGTTTGAATTCTTATTCTGCTTACCTGCAAATTTCTCGCGGAAGGCAAGCATAGTCTTCTGATCCATTGGCTTGAAGTAAACTTCAGTAGGTCCTACTGTTGTGAGGCCTTCGAGCTTTCCAAGATCTTCCCAGGTGTAGCCAGGCTGAGTTTCCATTCCAACCTTCTTAACCTGAATGGTCTTACCAAAGTAGCTCATGATTTTCTGAGTGTACTGAGGCATATAAGGATTCATCATAATCATCAAATCCTTAATTACATAGCAAAGGTTGTGGATGAGGCTTTCTGCTACTGCAGGATTTTCTGTACGTGCCTTCCAAGGCTCAGTTGCCTGGAACTTTTTATTACAGATATCAGAAATCTCAAACATTGTATGGAATGCATCCTTGAGGTCAGCCCATTCAAGGCTTGCTGTTGCCTTAGCTTCAAGCTCGAGAACCTTTGTCCAGAGTTCTTGGTCAACAGGAGCGTCCGGAATCTTTCCTTCATAATATTTATTTACAAACAAAAGAGTGCGGTTTACAAGGTTTCCGAGGTTACCAATCAGCTCGCCATTAAGCTTTTCCATAAAGTCTTTCCAGGTGAACTGATAGTCCTGCTTTTCAGGGCGGTTATAGAAAATGTAGAAACGCCATGCATCAGCAGGGATTCCAGACTCTATTGCATCGCTTCCAAATACACCAACACCAAGGCTCTTTGAGAACTTTCCGTCTTCATAGTTCAGGAACTCAGTAGAAGACATGTGATGAAGCTTTGTCCACTCGTGAGGCGAGCCTAACATTGTTGAAGGGAAAATCACAGTGTGGAAAGGAATATTGTCCTTACCGATAAACTGGAAAAGGTCAACCTTTGGCTTACCCTTAGCCTCTTCACTCTCGCTAGGAATCCACCAGCTCTTCCAGTCAAAGCTCTGCTTGCCGGCCTTTACAAGCTCATCAGCCAGCTGCTTTGTGATGGAAATGTAACCGATTGGCGCATTGAACCAAACGTAGAAAACCTTGTTTTCATAACCAGGCTTTGGAACAGGAATACCCCACTTAAGGTCTCGGGTAATTGCGCGCTCCTGAAGTCCATCGCGGATCCAGGCCTTAGTCATGTTGATGGCATTGTCAGCCCAGCGGCCTTCCACACTAGCCTTTTCCATCCATTCGTTGAGCTTGCCACTCATTGCAGGAAGATCGATGTACAAGTGTTTTGTTTCGCGAACTTCTGGAGTTCCGCCGCAGGTATGACAGCGTGGCTCTTTAAGTTCAGTAGGATCAAGCAGAGAACCGCACTTATCGCACTGGTCGCCGCGGGCCTTTTCGTAACCGCACTTTGGACAGGTTCCGTCAACATAGCGGTCTGCAAGGAACATATTGCAGTGAGGACAGAAAAGCTGCTTGTTTACATGCTCGTGAATGAGGCCGGCCTTGTCCAGTTCATTGAAAAGGCTCTGAGTAATTTCAGTACACTGCTCGTTGGAAGTGCGGCCGAATTTATCAAAATCAATTTTAAACCATTCGTAGATTTTTGTGTGCTCGCCATAGTAGTGGTCGCAGAGAGCGCGAGGCTCAGTCTTTTCTTCAAGAGCCTTAGTTTCGGTTGCAGTACCGTATTCATCAACACCACAAACATAAAGAGTGTCGTAACCACGGCTGCGGCAAAAGCGTGCAAAAACATCGCCCGAAAGCGACTGAATTATATTTCCCAAATGCGGAATGTTATTAACGTAAGGTAAAGCTGCTGTGATAAGTCGTCTGTTCATATTATGAAATCCTAAAAAAGAAAATAAGATAATGGTTGAGTCGGCAAGCACAGCTTGCCTCTGAGCCGTTCTTTCGATAATCCTAAAACAACCCTTACGGCTTGTTTTTTAACGGATTTTCGATTTTAGGCTTATTATAATGTTTTTCTTCAATATATTCAATTTTATATGGGCCCAAAATCACCGAGTCACACGCCTTGCGCAGCTCCCTAACGGTCGGCCTCCTCGGCTTCGCCTGCGGAGGCAGCTATGAGTCTTTATGAGTTCTTGGATTTGTTGTTTACAGCAATTCCAATTATTTTAGACATTATTACGCGCCTTCGTCGTAGACGGAAAAAAGGTAAACGAATAAAAAAATAGCCCGCCAAGTGTTAGGCCACTTAACGGGCAAGTGTCTGTAAAGACATAGACCAATAGGAGGCAAGACGCATGACTGCGAATGCCTTTACTTTATAATATAAAATACATATACAAATTATGCAAGTATTTTCTTCAGCAGATTTTTTTATACTACATATTGTGCCTTGCTAATTACATCTTCAAAAAAATCTCTGTAATTTTCTTCCTTCATCTGAACGTAGCCTGCCCTGTTTTCTGAGCCAACCTTAGCCAGGATTTCTTCTTTTATCTGATTATATCTGTCGCGAGCCTCATCATGACTTCTTAAATAATCGCGGAATAAAATGTGGCGTTTGTATTCTTAATTATCAACAGAGCATACATAAAGATGATGGTCTATGCAATCAAGGATTTCGTTATGCACTTTTTCATTTCTGCAAAAAACTTCGCGGCCTGTAATTCCTTTATCCCCTTCATGCTCATAACCGATTGACGCAAGCGCTCTTTTTACAGCTTCAAAATCAGACCATTTTTCCAAGCCTACATTAATATCAATAATAGGCTTAGCTTTCATTCCGGGAATTGAAGTGCTGCTGCCGACATGCTGAATATTAGACATCACTGTGATTGCTTTCTGTAATTCAGTTTTTATCTTCAAAAAATCCTGAGGCCATTCTTTGTCATATTCAACAACAACCATAAATCATTCCTTGTAAAACGAATGCACAAGCTATTTTGTCAATGGAAGCGGCAATCTATTTTTGCACACTTCTTATTTACAAACCATAAGCAGATAGAAAAGAGCCAATCAATTTATGGATTTATACAATTTCTTGTTATATAATTTTATTATGAAAAAGTACAGCAGGCTTCCAATTGACTTTCTGAAAAAAGAATTAAAATCACTCGAAAAAAGTTATGAACAGTATAAAGAAATCTACGATTATTTCCATTCAGAAGCAATGGGAATAGAAAATAAAGATGTTGAAAAAAAACTTGCACTTCCAAAAGAAAATTACAAATACATTTTTATCAGATTATATGATCCGGTTTATACAGCGAATCTCCCCGCAGAACTTTTGAAAAAAGGACAGTACATCACAAACACCACGAAAATCCCTGCGGCACATGCTGCAATCGGTTTTGATTTGTCAGATAATTTTTATGGACTTACAATCGGTGGCGACTATGATATTAAAAAAGAACAATGCTGTAATCCTGATTCCTGCGCATATATGCAGACTTGTGATCCTAAAAAGTCATTTCACTATACTTACGCAATAAAAGTAACGGCTCAAGAATACGAAGCTGCAAAAAAGAAAACACTCGGCTATTATGAAACAAAAGAAGTGAAATATGCAGTTCTTCATAACTTTCCTGTTGCGCTTTACTGCATCAAAAAAAAGATGAATATCCCAAGACTTCCAAAACTTCCGCTGCCTGATGAATACCGAGAGTTTCTGACAAGTTTAAAAAAGACTCTCCGTGCATTCAAAGGCTTTAAGGAAAAAGATCGTTTTGTCTGTTCGACCTTCTGCAGTTATATTTTGATTTCCTGTGTTCCACGTATTGCGCTTTATTTTTGCGAAAGAGATTTCAGTTATGATTACATAACACCAAGCGAGCTTTCTATGCTCCCGGGAATGAAACTTTTATTTTCCGGTAACTGGCTTGATTTTAAAAAAGACGCAGAATCTTTTACAAAAGAAAATTCGGAGTTTATAGAATATCTTTAGGAAAGAGGGCTTAATCATCTGATGAATTATCAGCTTCCCCTGTCGACTTTATAATCTTCCTTACTCCGCAGAAAATTACAAATCCGCCAAAAACTGCAATTGCCTTATCAATGAGATTTACAGGCAGTCTTGCAAGAAAGGCGCTAAACTGAACACTAAGATTCTGCATAATCAGAGTATAGGTTAGAAACATAATTGTTGTATTTTCATTATCTCCTACTCTTTCTGCAAAGAAAACTGAATAAATAATAGAACCTTCAAAGCTTATAATAACGGTTGAAAGAAAGAATAAAAGTGAGAGCCGAATCAAAGAAAAATCTTCATGTCGTGTTACAAGCGCTTTTGTAAGCAAAGTGCCTGTTATGCAGCAGATTCCGTAGAAAATGTATAGAAAATTATGATGATAAAAAATTGTCCATAATGAATGCCCAAGTCCAACAATAAGCCCGCAAGGAATTCCAAAAAAACTGCCGGTATATACAAAAATCATGTCCATAAAAAAAGGCCATTGCAAAGCTTGAGCTGATAAGGGAAACAGTATATTACACAAAGTAAAAATGAGTCCAAGAATAATTTGTGTTTTTATTGAATATTTTTGAAAGGTCATGAAAACATTTTATAAAAAAAGGAGGGGGATGTCTCCCCCTCGCTTCAACGATTATTTTATTGTTGATTTACTGACAGCTTTTTCAATCGTTAAGGCCGGAGTTCCATCATGACGTAATTCGTCGTAAGAAAGTTGCAGAATAAACCAGTCTTTTGCATCTGCAGTAACTTCAAATGTTAAAACTGTATCAACCTTCTGACCGGCTTTTATGTTCTTTATTGATTGTGTCTCCGAAAGATTGATAATATTATTTTCTCCCTGAGAATCATCAAGCGGCAAAACTTTTAATTCTGGAATATCAGTATCAGATGTAAATTTCATATGAACTGTGATTTTATCACCGGCTTTTGGCAGGTTTGCTTTTGTGAGGCTGGTAAAATCTGCACCTGTAGATTTTGCCCATGTTGCAGGATACTTAAGGACACCTCCAATTGCTCCGTCATATAAGTCCATATCGTAAGTTGCTGGATGAGAAGCCTTTCTGAATACATCAGTTTCAAGAGGATCTCCTGGTAATTCTTTTATCCAAAGCTTTTTTTCGCTGTCTACGCCTCCAAGAGAAGCATAAGCCCATGAATAATATTTACCATCTTTGAAACAGATTCTTTCATAACAGCTTCCAAATCCATATGTAAGTCCTTCAGAATTACGACGCCAGAATCTGTAAACTTCCTCTTTTATGTCAGATTCGTTTTTAAAACCTGCAGTTCTATAAGATGTATAACTCTGTTTCTTTTCTTCAAAACTGTAGAAAGTCCATTTCATTCCGTTATATTCAAATTCATAATATCCGTTTTTACATTTATCGCCGTAAGGAGTTTTCTTTGCCTGTACAAAAATTCCAGGAACATTAAGATATCCTTCTTTATAATTTCCATTCTGGAAGTCTGTTTCTGAGAAACAGGTTCCCCATGGAGTATGGTATGTATCTGTTGCAGGTGGATTTATTTTTGCTTCTGCAGTTGAAACAGAAACAACTGCATTATTATTTGTTTCTTTTGCAGCTTTTGCTTCATCAACTATTCCTTCCATATCCTCAAAATAGTCATAGGCCCATGCTTTGTACATACCGTTTGAATTTGTTGTCTTCCAGACTTCATTATTGGAGCCGCTTGAAACTTCAACTCTGAATGTTCCTGTTAAATTACTTCCGTTCCAGTTCTGGTAACAATACAATGTATCGGCACGAACTTGAGCTTTAGCAGCTTTTTTATCAGGAGCAATATTCTTTTCCCACCAGTCTGAAAGGATTGCATTTTTTGCAATATTTTTGAACCAGGCTGGCATTGTGTCTGCAACTGTAATTTCAATAATTCTTCCGTTTGATTCAGAATATCGGTGGGCAACATGAACTTTTTCTCCATCCTGAACAGAAAGTCCTGTCGCAGAAGTGTCTCTCTCATAGATTTCCGGCTGAACAGGAGTTACAGTTTCATCAACCATACCTGACCACTCTTCAAAGTTATTCCATGGGTAGAAATTATTTCTTGATTTTCCACCTTCGTCTTTCCAGTAATCTGTAAAACGTGTACCGGTCATAATGGAATTAATACTGAACATAAAATTATCATTGAACTTATTTTCTGCCTTATTCCATGTTCTACCACAAGAAATTCCGTTTACAAACAAAGGAACTTTTGCACATTGTGATTTCTTGTATGGTGAAATCTTTTTCCACCAGTCACTGTCTGTATCCATCGACACTTTTGTAGATAATTCCTTAAACCAGTCTGGAGCACGGTCATCTACCAGAACTTCAAGAATAACACCATCTTTCATTGTAACTCTGTGTGTTACAATCCATTTTTTGCCATCAATGATTGAGCTTGCAGCGAATAGTTTTCCGCCCAAAGCAAAAATAAACATCAGAATGCTTATTCTCATGAATTTATTAAATTTAGTCATTTAAAATCCTCCTTTAGTTATTCTTTTATAAAATGACTTAATTCTTATTCAATTTTAGAAAAAATGAATTTTCCGCTTATAGTAACGCTGGCCCCAGCTGTTATTTCGCTTGGATAGGAGCCTGACTGCATAGCGAGCTTGAAAAGAAAATATGTTCCGGCTCTTTCTTCTGGGATTGTTACAGTCTTTTCAAATGTTTTTGTAGCTCCATCAAAGCCTTCTTCAAAGTGCCATCCGTAGTCTTCCAGACTAACCCAGGTATTGTTTATTACAGACTGTGTTGCCACGCTTTTGATGACTTTCTCTGAAGGGTTGTTTTTCTGAGGACTTACCGTCAATTCAAAAGAACATCTAACCTTATCTCCCTCTTTTAAAATGAGGATTTCGTCTGTTGGTGGAAAATAAAGATTGTATTGATCTGTGCTGGTTAACTGTACCTTGTTTAGGGTTATGGTCAAGGTTTTGCCGTCACACTCCGAAGTTATTGATTTATTGCTTTCATGATTTTTCCACATGACATAGGACTTCTTTCCGTTTGACCAGTAATTTTTGAAATCAGGTCCTCTTTGTGAAAAAGCAGAAATATAAAAATCTTTCATTTCTGCTTTGTAAGCCTTGTCTTTGCTGCAAAAAATCTTTTTAGGGGCATAACAGATTTCAAAATACCCCTCCTGACTATATCTGTCTCCATATTGTTTTTTTATGGCAGTTAAATCTGTGTTTGCTCCAAGCTCCTTGAACCATTTTGGTGCAGTCCTATTAACCAGAATCTCAAGAACTTCATCTTTTGAATTTTGAATTCTTTGTACTATGAAAAGATTATCAGGGTCATTTTCTGTTCTTTCTGATTTTACGGGATTTTGTATTTCATCATTTATTTCAGAAAAGTCTGCTATTGCATTGTATGACATGCTGTTTTTTCTTGATAGACTTGCCTCATCTGCCCAATAATCTAAGAAAGGCGAACCAAGAAATGATTTGATTTCAGAATTAAATAATCCTGTAAAGTCATTTTTTTCATCAAGTTCTGCCGTACATTCCAGCTGGTTGACTACTATAAAAGCCTTTGATGCATTTCCGTCTTTGTAAGGAGAAAACTTCTGCCATGAAGTTGAATTGGAATCTAAAGAAGCATAGGCAGCTGCAAGTTTAAACCATTGGGGTGCTTTTGCTTCAGTACAAATTTCCATAATTACACCGTCGTTCATGACATAACGGTGAACTACCTCGTAATCTTTTGCTTTTACACCTGCTGCAAAAACAGGTATATTAAAAACACAAAGAAAGAGTGCAATAAAAGCAAAAATAGATTTTTTCATTATTCCTCCAACTTAAATTATACATCAGAAGAAAAGTTTTGTAGTGAGAGAAAAATAATCAAAATTTGATGAAATATTTCACTATTCTTGAGTTACAAATTATTAAAGTTTAATTCCCCAAATATCACCAAACCTGATCATTAGTTCTTTTTTGCTGGTTACTCCAAGCTTTGAGAGAATTCGAGTTATATAGTTATCTACCGCTCGTTCTGTAATTCCCATAGTTCTGGCAATTTCTTCTTCGGTTTTATGTTGAAAAAAGAGACCCGTTAATTCACGTTCACGTTTTGTAAGACTCTGGTAAAGGTTTGTATAAATTATATAATCTGAAGTAAGGCTTTCTTCCATAAAAAAAATACCGTCACCAGCCTTTTTCATTGCCTGAAGCAGAACGTCTAAATCTGCATTTTTAGAAACATAAGCAGAAGCTCCAGAAGCAACAGCCTGCTCAACAATACCCGCTCCTTTAAACATGGAATAGCAGATGCTGTACAATCTGGGGTAATTTTCTTTTATAAAACTGATAAGAGAAAGTCCATCTGCATCATCAGCTTTGTCTCCAAGATTTATATCCACAATACAGATAAGAGGCTCATAATCTGTACTCCTGCAATAATCAGCTAGAAAAACTTTTGCTTCATCTATACTGGCAAAAGTTCCTGAGCAGCGGAAATCACTCTTTTCTTCAATTATTTTACTTACACCCTGCCGCACAAGGTTGTGGTCTTCAATCATTATAAAATTCATAACAAGTTTTTCTCCTTAAAAATAAACAGGCATTTCAAGGCTTTAAGCAATGCGTGCCTTGACCTGGCCGTATATCACTTTTATTTATTTTCCAATCTTAATTATAACTTCCGTACCCTCGCCTGGTTCTGAAATAAATTTTATACTTCCGCCGATTTCGTTCAAACGAAGTTTTATATTCTGCAGACCAAAGTGAAGATTTTTTATACTTGTGATTTTTGAAGAGTTCATCTGTTCGAGAAGCTTTGAATCAATTCCTTTTCCATCATCCGAAATGAAAACGAAAAGTCCATGTTTTATTTTGTCGGCAGCTGTTGGATTACGAATTAAAATAGTTACTTCGTCTGCCTGGCTGTGCTTTTCGATATTTGCAAGCAGTTCCATAATAATTCTAAAAAGATGATGGAATGTAATTTGAGGCAGCGAATTAAAATCTGCATCTTGTGTAATTACAAGAGAGCATTCGATACCAGTGCGCTTCTGGTAATTATCGATTGAATTTTTTAAGGCTTGAGAAAAGTTTCCCTTATCCATGTTTATTGAAGAAAGTGTGTAACAGGTATTTCGCAGGTTTTCTATACATTCGCTCTGGTTTGATTTGATTTCTTTTGCAAGTTCTTCATCTGAAACTTTTTCTGCAAGGATTGAAACATAACGCATCTGCTGGGCAACTGAATCATGAAGCTCTAGTGCAATACGGCGGCGTTCCTCTTCCTGACCTTTATTTGTTGCTTTAAGAATTTTTTCGATTTCGATTCTGCGTGCATAAGTAAGATGATAAAAAAACAAAAGTGCGAGAACAAGCAGAATCAAAATACCCATCAAAATTATCATCTGCATAAAAACTGTACCGCTTTTCTGATAAATTAAACCTTTAGAAATATAAAAGGCTGTTACAAGACGCGAAAGTGTCTGGGCATCCAAATTTTTACAAGCCTCTTCCATATCAGAAATTTGATTTTGAATTCCATACATACTGTTGGCAATTCTATAAGTTTTAGATTCTTTTCCACGTTCCAGTTCGCGTAAAAAATCATTCTGCGCTGTGGCTATTGTTTCCTGAGTTTTATTTGAGTTATATTTAGTCGATGAATCGTTTAGAGCAAGAGCTTCATCAAGTCGAAGCCATGCATTATAAAGTGCAAAATCAAGACTTTCTGAAATATACATTTGTTCAAGAAAAATTGAATCAGTTGTTCCAAGTTCTGTAATTTTTTGATTTGCTGATTGAGTTTTATCTGTCGTTATTTTTTTATTACATGATGGAAAAAGAGAAATTAGAAAGAAAAATAAAAAAGTCATTCCGATTGTTTTTTGGAATATATGAAATTGCTTAAAAACAGATGCTGAAAGAGGTTTTGTCTGACAACTCATTTTTTTCATATTGAAATTATAGCATGAATTTTAATCGATTTCCAATCTTATAATTGGTGAAAAAAATCATCAAAAATCAGTTAAGTAATACTATCTACAATTATATTAATTTGAAGTTTAAGGAATTAGTTATGAAAAAGGGTTTTACAATAATAAAATGGATTTTTAAAGATGAATTTGAATTAACCTCAGGGCTTCCGCATTATAAACGCTTATCCGTGACTGGGAGCCAAAAATTCGGATTTTTGTTTATAATGCGGAAGCCCTGGAATTAACCTTTGAGCCCGCCAGTGCTTACGCCGTTTACAATGTACTTTCTTGTAAGAATAAAAAGAATAATCATTGGCAGAACGACTATGGTTGAGGCGGCCATTAAGTATTCTGAATAGCTTGCGGCTTCGGTTGTAAAGACCTGAAGACCGTAAGGCAGCGTACGGCTCTTTGCGTCAGATGTTACGTAAAGCGGCCACATAAAGCTGTTCCATGAAGAAAGTGCATTCAAAAGAATAATTGTAAAAATCGAAGGCTTTGCAATAGGAACCATAATGCGCCAGAGATAAATCCAGTTGCTTGCCCCATCAATTCGGGCAGAATAATAAAGACTGTCAGAAATTGTGTCAAAGAAATTCTTCAAAATGTAAGTATAAAAAATGCTGGAAATAAATGGCATTACAAGAGCTGGAATTGTGTTGTAGAGTTTGATTTTAACGATAGTTGTGTAATTTGTTATAATCAGCATTTCAAAAGGAATCATCATAAGGCTGAGCAGAATTGAAAAAATAAGGCTGCGGCCAGGGAACTTCATTTTTGAAAAAGCAAAAGCGCCAAGAATTGTTGTGGTGGTTGTTGTGAGAACGGAAAGCACCATTACAATTACAGAGTTTATAAAATATTTTCCAAAGGGAGCCATTGAAAAAGCTTCGCGGTAATTTACAAAAGAAAAACTATTTGGCCAGAACTTTGGCGGGAACATTATTGCTTCGGCATGGGTTTTGAAGGATGTGAGAATCATCCAGATGAATGGGAAAATCATGAGAAGGGAGCCGAGGATAAGGAAGAGGTATACCGGTGTTTTTCGAAGGACTTCGCGCCAGTTGATTTTCGTGCCTGAATTGATTTTTTTCATTTGAGCCCCTTCCTTCCCATCCGCTTTTTAAGATAAAGCTCAAGCAGAGTTACGACAAAAATACAAAGAAAAAGAATAACTGCAGCAGCGGCGGCATAACCGTACTTGCGTTTTTCCATCATTGCGTATCTGATGTAATAAACAACTGTGTAGAGATTGTAATAAGGACCGGGCTTACCGTAGAAAAGCGGATAAAGCTCACTGAAAACCTTAAAGCAGCTGATTGTGTTTACAATGCAGACGAGGAAAATTGTAGGCGACAGAAGCGGAACTGTAATGCGGAAAAAGATACGCATTGGCTTTGCCCCGTCTACCCTCGCAACAGTATAATATGTTTCATTTATATTCTGCATACCCGAAAGCAGAATAATGATTGTAAAAGGCAGAATATTCCAGGTTCCGAATATGATAAGGGCAAGTAGTGACCAGCGGGACTCAGTCACCCAGCCGATTTTTTCAATTCCAAATTTAGAAAGCAACCAGTTGATGATTCCGTACTGCTGGTTATACATAAGGCGCCAGATAAGGCCAACAGCAGTTACAGAAGTTACCATTGGTAAAAAGAAAGCGGTTTGAAAGATTGCACTGCCCTTTACTTTTTTGTTCAAAAGATTTGCAAAGAAAAGTGAGATTGCGGTACTGACAGGAACAACGAATAAAACGTAAAGAGCTGTGTTTTTTAAGCCTGATGTAAACTTATCATCAGTTAAGACATATCTATAGTTTTCAAAATTAAGGGATTTAAAGGTGCCGCGAAGATAGCTGTAGTTTTCCTTAAAAGAAATTGTAAAAACATTAATTACAGGATAGAGAGTAAAGATGATTATGAAAATCAGAAAGGGAGAAAGATAAAGCCAGGGCTCTATTTTAGAAAATAATTCACGACGTTTTGGTGAAAAACTCAAGACAATCTCCTGCCTTCTTTATCAAAAGTGAAGACGCCTTTTTTCTTTAAGCCGACTTTTACTTTTGAACCAATTAGTCCGGTGGTTGAGCCTGTCGAAACCACCTGTTCAAGTTCATCCAGATTCAAAATAGCACGAACTGTATTACCAAGATATTTCATTGTAACAATCTGGTCTTTACCCATTTCGCTGATGAAGAGGATTTCTGCTTCTATTCCGTTTGGATCCAGTGTAAAGGCCTCTGGGCGGATGGCGACTGTTGCCGGGTGGTTGAGCTTGTCGAAACCACCAATGTATTTCTGGAGTTCTGCGGTGGTTTCGATACGCTCGCTTTGTTCGCACTCAACCACCGAGGCCGGAAGTTTGTTTGCCGGAGGATTTCCCAAAAACTCAGCAACAAAAAGTGAGTTCGGATTCACGTACAATTCCTGACAAAGGCCGCTTTGAATCAAAAGCCCATCCTTCATCAAAAGAATTGAATCAGAAATAGACATTGCCTCTTCCTGATCGTGAGTTACAAAAACTGTTGTAACGCCAGTCTCTTTTTGAATACGGCGAATTTCTTCGCGCATTTCAAGGCGGAGTCTGGCGTCGAGATTTGAAAGCGGTTCGTCCATTAAAAGCAGCTGAGGCTTTTTTACCATTGCACGGGCAATAGCAACTCGCTGCTGCTGGCCACC
>SAMEA3663277__coassemble_50_pt1 | contig 59369 bp, 57 predicted proteins | sample SAMEA3663277__metabat2_high_PE_016 | metagenome-assembled genome bin SAMEA3663277 (sample SAMEA3663277) | pig gut metagenome | biome: pig gut; feature: pig-associated habitat; material: faeces | place: China | collected 2013 | reverse complement strand
ACTTCTGAGGAATTGTATTTCTGTAAACTTCACTCCTCATTCGTGAAGATGTCAGAGGGTCATTTATATTGTACTGATGATTTGTATTCTGAAGATGAACGGAAAGTTCGGCGCGCTGTCGGACAAAGAAGAGCCGTCTTCTGAGCAGGTCGCGTACTGCACGCTTTGCCTTTGGATATGCGTATGCAATGGGAAACATTCCGCCACGAAGCATGTTTGCAATTTTCTCCGAATCGATTTTATCGCTTTTTGTTTTTCCTCCGTGAATTGACTTCATGTAATAGGCATGCCCCAGTGCAAAATCGATTCCCTGTTCCGCACAGAAATCTGCAACCCAGTACCAGGTGAAGATGCATTCAACGCCGACTACAATGTCTTTTCCGAAAGTATTGGTCACAAGCTCCAGATTATCTCTGGAACATTCCATGTTTTTGTGGAATACAGTTTCACCAAGATTGTTGATGACACAGACATACATAGTCCTTGCATGCAGGTCGATGCCGATGTAAAATTGATGCTGGTTCTTATAGAATCTCATTAAGGTCCCCCTGTCGAATAAATTAGGATATTGTGCCCTGATGGACTTATCTATCTTAGCATGATAAGCCTGGGGCCTTAATGATTTTCAAAGGTTCGTAGCCGACAGCGGGTCAAGCCCGCTGCGGTACAACCAGTTGTTAGGCGGATGGGCCACTGGCCCACTTATTGTTAATAAGAAAATTCTCCAACATATATTTAAAAAATTTTGGTAGTGTACACTACCAAAAGGAATTGAGAAATTCCTTTTGGCGAAGTCTCGTTATACTCGACTTCGCCAAAAAAACAAAATCTAGGAGGATTTTATGAATTGTTATTTTCATCCACAAGCAGAAGGTGTTGTAAGCTGTGGAAAATGTGGTGTTGCAATGTGTAAAGAATGTGAAGCAAATGCGTTCTTTAGACTTGACGGTGGTAAAGGTCAGGCTTTATGCAATCGATGTAGTCTGTCAGAAGCTCAGGCAAATGTAGATTTCGAGTCATCTTGGCTAAAGAAAAGAATGGCAAAATTAATATTCTGTTCGATTTTTGTTGTCATAGGATTAATTGCTTTACTTATTTGTAATTCATCTGGAGATATGGGCACAGGAGTTTTTTATGCAATAATTCTTTGGGCTATTTCAGGTGCAATCGCAAATATCGGAAATAAAAAGAACAATGATTCTGTGAAGAATCAGGTTTGGAATGCTGCATATGAATATAATCATCCATTTATGAGTATGATTATAGGAATTCTTGTAAATGCCGTTTTCGGACCTATCCTGTTAATTGCACATTTTATAGGTTATGCAAGAACAAAAGCTCAGTACAATAAAGATTTACAAGATTTAGAAACCATTAAAGCTGCTGTTAATCAATAAAAAATATAATTTCAGCAAGTCAGCTTGCTGAAATTATAAATTACATTGTAAATTCACTAACTAAATATAAAATCCAGCCAAGTTAAACTTGTCTGGATTTTTTTTATTGTCACTATAATATAAAATTAAATTATACTTGACTTTGTAACAGTACATTGTTACACTTTTAATGTGAATACTGATAAGAAAGAATACGTTTTATACAAAGGCGAGAAGTTCACTGTAGAATGGTACTACACTGAGAAAAACAAAAGTCAGCCTTTTGAATACTTTAATTCACTTGATTCGCAACAACAGATGAAACTCTTGTATTTGGTAAAACGTATGGGAGACTTTGGAAAGATTTCGGACAAAACGAAATTTAACTTTGAAGAGGATGGTATTTGGGCATTTAAGCCTAAACCTGATAGATTTCTTTCATTTTTTACAACTGGAAAGAAAATAATCATAACAAATGCATTTGAAAAGAAAAGTCAGAAACTTCCACCTGCAGAAAAAGAGAAAGCTGAAAAGTGCAGAGAGGATTATGAAAACAGAGTAAAAGGAGGAACATACTATGACAACATTTGACCGACTTATGCAAGATCCAAAATTCAAGGATGAATTTGAAAAAGGATATAATGAATTTTTAATCTCAGAATTCATGATTGAAAAAATGGAAGAGGAAAATATCTCAGTAAGGGAATTGGCAAAGGAAGCAAAAGTTTCTCCAACTACTATCCAGAACTTACGCAGTGGAAATGCGGAAAGTGTAAAATATAAAACTCTTTCAACTATAATGCAAAAATTAGGATATACCCTACAGCCTGTAAAAATGGCAACTTTGTAATGTATAAATAAATATGCTTGCTTGGGAAACAAGCTGTATCGCCTAATATAATTTTCAAAGCCGACAAACCGGTCAAGCCGGTTTGCGGTACAACCCATTGTTATGACGACAGGCGCACTGGCCTGCCCTTTTTAGAAAAATATATGAAAAAACTTTTTATAATATTATTAATTGGGTTTTTAAATATTAATCTTTTCGCTTAGGATTTTCCATTTCCACCAGAATTAAAATGGTGGATATTTGAAATTCAGAAACATCTATTCTTGCAGTTATAGAAGTTGAACATTTGCAATCCTGTGTAAAATGTTCATAAACTCCTTTTCTGTAATATGTTTCTTTATCTATTAGGGCGAATATCGAGTTTTCAAATTCAATAAATCATTATGGTAAAAATAACTGCACTTTCGCCGAAAACCTGCCAAAAATATTGCGAGTGCAACAAGTTGCAAGCAATTTTTTGTCAGAACGTCGGCTACGTTCCGTTTATTTTTACCACTCTTGTATAAATTATAAAAACTCGAAATTGGATCTATCTATTACTTTATAATTCATTTTATTTCCCTTCACAGTTAAATTAGAATTTTATTTAGACCGTATAATCAAAACAATCATATTTTCTTAACTATTTTTATATAATCCCATAAGATTAGCTTCTGCCAATATATGTCCACTCATAGCAGCAATGAGCTTATTCTTCTTAGAATTGATGTCGAGTGCAAGTTTTGTATCCAAAGCATACACATAAAAAACATATCTATGTGCCTTCTTCATAAAAAAAGGTGGCTTTGGTCCTCGATAACACTGTTTTCCCCATGCATTTCCCTGACAGGCAGTTATTGGCTTATTAATAATACCTCCCTTAGGTAATCCTCCAGGTATTATCTCCATCTTTGGAATATTCCAAACAATCCAGTGATTGTAATTTTTCTTCAAAGGTACATCCAAATCGTCAAGAATAATTGCAAAAGATACTGTACCCTCTGGAATATCTTCAATTATGAATTCAGGTGAAATATCTTCGCCATATCCAGTAAACTTCTTAGGAATCATTTCATTATTCAAAAATGATTGGCATTTTACATTCATATTTTGTTCTCTCCTGTTTTCATTTTCTTTGCATTGTATTATCAAAACAATATCGCTCTGACTATTACACTAATTATGATAGTATAGGAAATGACTTACTCTATAGTCTTCATATTCCCAAATCAAAACATCATAACACATCAACATATGTAAATATAGCGAAACTTACTTCATCATATATATTTTACTTAAATATACAAAAAAAGGAATTGTGTCACACTCCCATTTCAATACCCTGTTAGGAATATATGATTTTATAATTTTGCTACTAAAATGTTATTGGATTTTGAAAAAGATTCAGACCGGCGGATTTCTGGAATCTGCAGAGCTATAACAAGATTAATTTTGATTGTAATATTGATGAACGTTATCCATGTTTTTAATATTTCACCTGCTTTGTATCCAACTTTGATAGTGGTTTCTATCATATTGATGACACCGACGTTCTTTTTTGAAATTTTGAATATGCATTTCAAAAAATCAGATATATGGTTTTGACACTTCTGGTGATAATGGCAGGAATTATGTATTCGATTCTTTCGTATCATGTAATTATTATGCTAGATGAACCGCTTGATACTCTGCAAGGAGTGTTAATATATGGAATCATACCTCGTGTGATTGAATTAATCGCAATATCATTAATCTGTATTGGCATTACAGGAAAATTCTCCCGGAGAAATTTGCGACTTGCAGCAAACATAGCATGGCAACATCACGAACGATATGATGGAAAAGGATATCAAAATGAACTTTCTGATGCAATGAGCTATGCTTACGATGTTACAGTTATAACTGATTGCTGCAGTGCAAAATCAGAAGAGGTTGCAATGACTTAGAGAAAATTATGGCTTATGGTAATTTTTTGTGTTATAATAATTTTATGAATATATTGAATTCTTCAGTAACAAATTTAACAGATGATAAAGATTTAATAAGATGGGATCCTAAATTTGCACTTGGTATTCCTCTTATTGATGAGCAGCACAAGCATCTTGTAGAACTGTGTAACAAACTTTATACAGAAGTTATGGAAAGTCGTGCTAAATATGGAAATGAGAATAATACAAAATGGCAGATCACTCTGGCTGGAACTTTAAAAGAATGTGTTAATTATGTAGCAACTCACTTTTCCAATGAAGAAAAATTAATGAAACTTGTTGGTTTTGAGCATTTTTCAGAACATAAAAACAGACATGATGTATTTACAAAAAAAGTTTTAGAAACTGCAAAAGGTTTCAATTCAATGGATTTTCCAGATGCCATTAAGTTCTGTAAATTTCTATATGAGTGGATCCTTTCCCATATTGCTCATGAAGATAAACTTTATGTAAAGAAAGTATTGGAATACAAAAAAATTAATCATGATTAAGATATGCGCAGGTTCATCAGCGAATGTTCAATATTCTTATCATGGATATATCGTCTAAGTCTGTAAAATATGTATTATAGTTTGAATTTCTTATTTCAAAGTTCAAAGGAAAACGAGGGCCTAAAAGACAATTAAGTCTTGAGCAGATTGTCGCGCTGAACATCTACAGATTTCATTTAAAAATGGGAAATCTGAAAAATTATCATGAAATGATAAAAGAACTGATGAGTGACAAAGTTCCAAATCTCCCGAATTATGAAAATTTCATGAAGGCAACAAACAAATCGGCTGTATTTATCCTTGCGTTTATGAACTTCTTGATTGAAATGAACAGGGCGATTTTGAAAACATCATTATGTTCCGGCTCTTTTTCTATTCTGTCGAGTGTAGTCGACAGATATTATTTTCCATTGTTCCTAAGATACGTTTCCACTACTTCAAATTTCCCGCCATTCCTACTATAATAACTCTATGTCATACGAAGTAACAGCGACGAGACGCCGTCCGCAGCAGTTTGGCGACCTTGTTGGTCAGGAATTTGTTGCAGAGACTCTCAAAAATTCTATAAAGTCGGGGAAGATTGCCCACGCCTACCTTTTTTCGGGTCCGCGTGGTTGTGGTAAGACTTCTACTGCCCGTATTCTGGCTAAGGCCTTAAACTGTCAGAACGGACCTACAGACCAGCCTTGCGGCCAGTGTTCAACCTGTCAGGAAATTACAAAAGGAACTTCTCTTGATGTAATCGAAATCGATGGTGCGTCAAATACCAGCGTTGAAAACATCCGCCAAATTAAGGATGAGGTTCTTTTCCCACCGAGCAATTCGAAATATAAAATCTATATCATAGACGAAGTCCACATGCTTTCGACTTCGGCTTTTAATGCCCTGCTCAAGACTATTGAGGAGCCGCCTCCATACGTAATCTTTATTTTTGCGACAACTGAGCTTCAGAAGGTGCCGGCTACCATTAAATCCCGCTGTCAGCAGTTCAACTTCCGCCTTGTTGCAATTGATAAGGTAAAGCAGTGTCTTGCCGATGCAGCAGCCGAGCTTGGAATTCAGGCTGATGATGAAGCACTTTTCTGGATTGCCCGCGAGTCTACCGGTTCTATGCGCGACGCTTACACCCTTTTTGATCAGGTTGTAGCCTTTAGCGACGGACACATGACTTATGACAAAATCCGTGACAAACTCGGCCTGGTTGGAATTGACCGCTTAAATTCAATTTTTGAAGCCTGCGCTCAAAACCGCACTGCCGACGTTATTGGTCTTCTTGATGAGTTCCTTCAGGCCGGCGTTTCAATCGAACAGCTGATTTCTAACTCTGCAGACTACCTGCGCAGCCTGCTTCTTATCAAAAATGGCGTAAAAAAAGAATCTCTTCTTGGCAACAGCGCAGAACGCTACAGCAGCTTAGTTCTTGGAGCCTGGAATGCTGTTCAGATTGAGCGTGCACTCTCGCTCTTTTTGCAGCTTTATCGCGATATCCGTTATTCACTTTCACCTCGTTATGAGCTGGAGCTTGCCTTCAGCCGCCTTTGCTGGCTTTCAAGTTATGTTTCTAATGCCGAGGTTAAAAAGGCAATTGATGCGGCTCAGGGCTTGTTGATGGGAAACTCGGTGGTTGAGTGTCCGCAAAGCGGACGTATCGAAACCACCGCAGTACACAGTAATGTGCAGAGTGCAGCGGTAGTTTCGACAGGCTCAACCACCGGATCCACTGAGACTTCTCAGCCCCAGCAAACACTGCAGAATCAGCCGGTTCAGCAGACCCCTCCGGGAGTGAACCCGATTCCGGCTGGAATGCCACGTCTTTCTATGCTCGATGAGCTTATTGCAAAAGAGCAGGCAGGTATTTCTGATGATGATACCGGCGATCCCGGCAGTCCTGGTGACGGCGCGGGTGAAGGAGATAGTGCAAACCCTTTTCTTAATGGCGGTCCACTGCCGCCTGAACAATCAGTGGCTGCCCCAATGGCAGAAAATGCAGGTCCGGCAGAACTTGACGAGCGTCTGAAACTTAATATTCCTCAGAATGATGTTACCGACGATGGTCAGGTTGTGCCTGAAGTTGATGTGCCTTTGTCAGAAACCGGTTATACAGTAAATCCGGATTCGGAAGAGGGGGATGACGGCTGGTCTAATATGGATGAGCCGCCTGATGATGATTATTACCCTGTGGAAGCTGATTTCAGCGAACGCGCGGAACAGGCTTATGAGACGGAATATGCTTCTTCTAATCAAAATGGCATGAGTTCAGCACCAGTTCAGCTGCAGGAAACTTTGACAACAGCTGATGGTCAGACTATTTCCATAGCTCAACTTCGCGGACAGATTACGGCAAATCTTGCAGTAACAGATGGTTTTGCTGCATCAAATGTAGAAAAAACAGGATTATGGGAAGTACGCGATGATGCTGTAAATACGACTGTTGAATCAGCTTATGACCTTAATCTTATAGAAAAGAAAAAAAATGTGATTGCCGCAGAAATTTCAAATGCCTGTGGTCGTCCAATGAAATTCAACGTGACCCTTAAAGAAACAAAAACTCAGGAAGCTGCGGCCCCGGCAGAAATCCCTCTGCAGGTGAACATTCTTGTAAATGCATTTAAGGGAACAATCGTTGCAGGGAGAATGTAAAATGAATCCGTTTGAATTGCTAAAAAATACCCAGGCTATAAAAGAACAGTCTGAAAAACTTCAGCAGGAGCTTGCTGATATTCGTGCAGAAGGTTCTTCGGGGGGCCGTATGGTTACCATTACACTCAATGGAAAATTTGAGATGATGGGAATCAAACTTGATCCGATTTGTGTTGATAACCGCGATGTTCAGATGCTTGAAGATCTTATTGTTTCGGCTCATAAAAACGCTGTAGACAATGTTCAGGAGCAGATTAAAGCAAAATCTAGTTCTTTGCTTGGCGGACTGGATCTTGGCCAGTTTGGACTTTAATCTATGAACGCATTTGATGAATTAGCAAATAACTTTTCACGTCTCCCGGGAATCGGCAAAAAATCTGCCGTTCGTATGGTAAACTGGCTTCTCAAACAGGATGCTGCATACGTGCAGAAGTTTGCTCAGAATTTAGGTCAACTGCAGGAACGTATAAAACCGTGTTCTGTATGTGGAACCTGGACAGAAAGTGATCCGTGTCCAGTCTGCTCAAATCCGCTGCGTGATTCAAGTCAAATCTGTGTTGTTGAACAACCTCAGGATGTTTCCACTATAGAGGCATATGGTGAATACAAGGGGCTTTATCATGTTCTTGGGGGACTTTTGAGACCTCTGGAAGGTATTGGACCTGCTCAATTGGCAATTCAGCCTTTGCTTGCAAGAATAAGGGGTGGAACAGTTACTGAAATCATCATAGCAACAAATCCTACGGTAGAAGGTGATACAACAGCCCTTTATCTTAATAAGATGATTACAGAGCTTAATTTACCGCAGCCGCCAAAAGTTACCCGCCTTGCCACCGGCATCCCCGTGGGCGGCGACCTCGAATATATTGATAAAAGAACCCTGTCACTCAGTTTCCGTGGACGCAGTGAATTCTAAAAATTTTTATAGACAAACAACAAATTTGTGTTATAATTAACAATTAGGAGTAGTATATATGGAATCAAATAATTCTATAGTTTCAGGCTTTGATAGTGATAAGGATGACTCACTTAAAATCACTTTGCATAAGATTCCAGGAGTCCAGAACGGTTGTATGGTTGTCCTGGATGGGTATATTGATACTTATAATTCATCCTTCTTTCAGAAACAGCTTACCAAAGTAATTGGAGCAGGTTATTTTAACCTTCTTTTCAATTGTGGTGGTTTGTCATATGTATCTTCTACAGGACTTGGTTCTTTTACAATCCTTCTTAAGATGGTAAAGGTAAAAGGCGGAGATATTATTCTTTCTGAAGTACAGGAAAAGGTTGCTGAAGTATTCCAGATTCTCGGTTTCTCACAGTTCTTCAATCTGAAAGACACTACAGAAGAAGCTTTGGAATATCTGCGTCATGATGAAGGTTCAACACCAGGTCCTGTATTCCCTAAGATGCTTGTTTGTCCTTCTTGTGGAAAGAATATTCAGGCTGCACATGCAGGCCGCTTCCGCTGTACAAATTGTAAAGCAATCATTACAATCAGCGAGGCTGGAGCTATCACTCTCGGCTAATAACATGCTGATATAATATGTCATTCCGAACTTGTTTCGGAATCTTTGTTAAACAAAAAAACCGATGTTCTTGCGAGCATCGGTTTTTTTTATACGGTGGTTGAGTGTCCGCGGAGCGGACGTATCGAAACCACCATATGTCATTGTCCGGCTTGACCGGACAATCTATTCTAGCGGAGCAAGCTGAGTACGTTCTGGCTAGACTGGTTAGCCTGAGCGAGCATTGCAGTACCAGCCTGAGAGAGTACGTTAGAAGTTGTGAACTTAACCATCTCTTCAGCCATGTCTGTATCACGGATGCGTGATTCAGAAGCCTGGAGGTTCTCAGCACCAATATCAAGACCAGTTACTGTCTTCTCGAGGCGGTTCTGGTAAGCACCAAGGTCAGCGCGCTGCTTGTTGATCTTCATCAAAGCCTCGTCCAAAGTTCCGATTGCGCGGTTAGCTTCATCTGGAGTAGCCAAAGACATGATTGATTCATCACCAACGTTGCGGAGACCAAGAGCCATAGCAGACATTGTTCCAATGTATACCTGTGTTCTCTGATCCATGTTAGCACCAATATGGAACCACATAGAACCTGTAACAACATTTTCACCTGTAGGACGAGCAAAGCGACCTGTAAGCATGTTCATACCGTTGAACTGAGCACAAGAAGCGATGCGGTCAACCTCTGCGATCAAAGAAGAAACTTCTACCTGAATCTGCATGCGGTCTTCAGAAGAATAGATACCGTTTGAAGACTGAACAGCAAGTTCGCGGATACGCTGAACGATGTCTGTTGTTTCCTGAAGGTATCCTTCAGTTGTCTGAATGAAAGAAATACCATTCTGAGCGTTTGTTGAAGCCTGGTTCAAACCGCGGATCTGAGCACGCATTTTCTCAGAAACTGCAAGTCCAGAAGCGTCGTCACCGGCACGGTTGATTCTCATACCAGAAGAAAGTTTTTCCATGCTCTTCTGCTGGTTAAGATCCTGAATTCCCTGGGAACGCTGAGCGAACATAGCACTCATATTGTGATTAATAACCATAATAATCTCCTTATAGTTTTGGTTATAAGATAAAACACATTGGTGGGTTTCAAACCACAACGTGGTTTATCTCACGGGTTTCCACCACCCTTATACTTGATTGTCGGGAAAGGGTAAAAAAAGTTTAGGAAAAAATCACAATTTTTTTATTTTTTTGGCGTTCCGGCTTCGCCGTCGGCAGTTCCATGGCTCGCTGCCGCTCGGCCTCCTCGGCTTCGCCGACCTTCGCAGCATAGCTGCTCGGAGACTCGCTCAAAATGCTCCACTGGAGCATTTTGCCGGCTTTCAGCCGTCGCTCCCTAGATGGCTGCTTTGCACCATTCCATTGCCTAACGCAATTGTGGTATAATACATTTATGGACTACTTATTAATGGGCGGTGCGGTTTGCGTAATAATCGCTTTGATTGCCTGGTATATCAAATATTCTAATGGTAAAAATCAAAAAAATACCCGTCAGAAGAATCTGCAGCCGGTAAAATGTCCCCTCTGCGATTCAAATCTCTTTGTAGGGGAGAATATAATCTCAAAAGTCTATCGGCCAATGAATGTTCCGGACCAGCTTATGATAGTTATGGGCTGCCCTCACTGTTATCCACGGTGTGAGCCTGGACTTAAGCGTATTTGCCCTGTATGTCATAAAGAAGTTGCTCCTGATCAGAGTCTTACAGCCCGGCTTTTCAACAAAGCTCTAGGGAAAAAACATGTTCATGTAGTTGGGTGCTCAAACTGCCACAAACCTCGTGCCCAGTAACGAAAAATTTGACTTATGTCGATAATGATATATACTTAAGATGTAACGTTATTTTTTTAATATAAAGTGAGGCGTAGCTATGAATGAACAAGTCGAAGAGATTACAACAACAACTGAAGCAGAAAAGGAAAAAAAGCAGCGTAAAGAATCATTGTTAGTCAAATATGGTGTTGTAGCTTTTCTTGAAATATTAGCTTTTATTTCAGTCTTTCTTATTTACATTACTACAAATCTAAAGGCTCCGATTCAGAGTATCTATGATGAATCTGTAGATAACTTTATAGATTCGGCAATTGACAACGTTCAGACCTGGTTTGAAGATCAGGTAAACATCATGAATGTTTTCCAGCGTGCCGTAGTAGATCCTACAGATAATCCTGAAAATATTAAACACAGAATTAAAACTGTAAAGAAGCCTGATGGCTATGAATATGTAATGGTATTCTGGGATTCTGATACCAGTGCAAAAGATGGTGGACCACAGACCTTCAATACTAAAGGTGGTTCTTCTACAGCTGGTATCTTGCAGAAAGAGTACTATATAAATCACAAGAAGAGTAATGTAGATGTATGGCTGGAATCTCCTCGTGTAGCTGCTGCCGGTGGTTATACAATGCCTCTCTTTGTAAAATCAGAATTTGTTGATGATAAAACTGGAAAGAAGATTTCAGGAGGATGTGTAGGCTTCCTGGAACTTAGTTCTTTGAACAAGCTTGGAAAGTCATTCTATAATACTGGTCGAATTTCAATATATGATGATGCAGGTGGCCTTCGTGCTGGTGAAGATATCCTTGGAGAAGGAAATACAAAAAATAATATTGAGGTATATTCAAAAACCTTTAATATAGCAAACAAACAGTGGACTGTTGCTGCATCTGTAGACAAAGAAGAAATCCATCAGATTTCAAATCAGTTACAGAGAATATCTCTTATTGGTGGTTTTGTAATTGCTATAATTCTTATGATTCTTGAACTTATTATCATCAGAATTATTATTGGAAAGTTCGATTCTATCAAAAAGAATATTGATGATCTTAATACTGGAGATAAGGATCTTACAAAGCGTCTTGAAATCTACCACAATAATGAAATTTCACAGGTTAAGAAATCTGTAAATACTTTTGTAAATACAGTACATGAAACAGTCCGTGAAATTGGTACTGCAAACTATAATCTTAGAGAAACCTTCGAAAATGTTAAGGGGCAGCTGGATGCAACTAAGAATCAGATGGAGAACATTACTTCGGAAATCCAGACAGCTACTTCTACCCTCAAAGCCGAGGATAAGAGTGTAATGGATACTTCTGAACTTGTTTCTCAGATTTCTTCTAACATTACAACTCTTAATCAGATGATTGATTCTCAGGTAGGAGCAATTACACAGGCAAGTGCCGGCATCGAGCAGATGATTGGAAACATTCAGTCTATCTCAATTTCAGTTGATAAGATGGCTGGTGAGTTTAATGAACTTAATGCCGCTACAGTTGAGGGAATTGAAAAGAACCGTATCGTAAATGAACTTTTGAACTCTGTACTTGCGCAGAGTAAGTCTCTGCAGGATACCAACATGGTTATCGCAAACATTTCTTCTCAGACAAACCTCCTTTCTATGAACGCCATGATTGAGTCTGCACATGCGGGTGAGGCTGGAAAGGGATTCGCAGTTGTTGCCGAAGAAATCCGTAAGCTTGCTGATACTTCTGCTACTCAGTCAAAGAGTATTAGTGAAAACCTTAAGTTGATTGCTGAAAACATCCGTAAGGTAGTAGAAAGTGCCGACTTAAGTAAGGCTAGTTTTGAAGTTGTATCTGATAAGTCAAACAATACATCTGAACTGGTTTATTCTATCAAGAAGGCTACAGAGGAACAGAGTGAAGGTTCTAAGCATCTGCTCGAGACTCTTTCTACAATGAACAATATTTCTGTAAGTGTACAGCGCTCAAGTAAGAAAATCGGTGACCGTGCCCTTACAGTTCTTGATGCAATTGCCGGACTTAAAGAATCTTCAAAGAACATGGCTCAGAACTTCAATAAGATTGTATCTACAACAGAAGTTACACAGCAGACAACAAAGAACCTGAACCAACTCACCGAAGACATGACCCAGGCCGTAAACGACATTTCTGAACGCATTGATGAGTTTAAGGTATAATCACGGCTGTCCCTCGGCGTAGAGAATATTCATAGAATGAAAATCTGAGCGTAACTCGGAAAAAAGGTCTGATGCGGAGTAGAAAACGACTGGCGACAACATCATCCCAGTTGGCGACAGGCGTTTTCTACGGGAGCAGCAGACCTTTTTTTTTCTTTTAAAATACGGTAGAATCATTCTATGAATATTATCGTAGTTGGCAGTGGTGGTCGTGAGCACACTATCTGCTGGAAAATTGCTCAAAGTCCTGTTGTTGATAAAGTAGTTGTTGTTCCTGGAAACGGAGGCACTGCTTATGAATCTAAATGTGTAAATATTAATCCTAAAGATTGTGACTATATTAAAGAGGATGAAAATCCTTATGTAGCTATTGCTAAGCACGAAAACTGCCGCATGTGTGTAGTTGGTCCGGAAGATCCTCTTGTTGACGGTTTAGCTGATGAATTCTGGAAGGCTGATATTCCTGTTGTTGGCCCTAAAAAAGCTGGTGCTCAGCTTGAAGGCAGTAAAGATCTTTCTAAAAAATTCATGAAACAATACGGCGTTGCATGTCCTTCAAGTGAAACTTTTGTAAATAAAGATGATGCCTGTGAATATATCAAAAAACATGGAGCTCCAATCGTAGTTAAGGCTGATGGTCTGGCAGCTGGTAAAGGTGTTGTTGTTGCAGCTACTGTTGATGAAGCTATTGCTGCTGTTGAAGATATGATGGGCAATGGTAAAGTAGGTGATGCCGGAAAGAAGCTTGTAATTGAAGAGTATCTTGAAGGCGTTGAGATTTCTGTTCTGGCTGCAGTTTCTGTTACTCCTGAATATGCTGTAAGTGGTTCGGCAACTATTGTTCCATTCCTTCCTGCCCGCGATCATAAACGTTTGATGGACGGAGCAAAAGGGCCTAACACTGGCGGAATGGGAGCTGTTTGTCCTTTGGAAGATGTAACTGATAAAACTATGGCTCAGTTCGATAAGGATATCCTTCAGCCAACATTAAATGGTCTTATTAAAGAAAAGTTTGATTACAGAGGATTTATCTTCTTTGGCGTTATGCTTACATCTAAAGGTCCAAAGCTTTTGGAATATAACTGCCGTCTTGGAGATCCTGAAACTCAGGCTGTTCTTCCTTTGATGGATTTTGATTTTACTTCTATGTGTACTGCAATCCTGAACGGAACTCTCAAGGATTTTGAGATGAAGTGGAAACCTGGTTATCAGGTTGCGCCATGTATGGTAAGCGGTGGTTATCCTGGAGCTTATGAAAAGGGTAAGGAAATTACAATTAATAAGCCGCTTTTGAATGCAAGTACTGCTAAGATTTTCATAGCAGGTGCAGTTGCTGGCCGTCGGCATGAAAATGATCTGCTTACAAGCGGTGGCCGTGTTCTTGCCTGCTCTGCTTATGGTTCATCTTTCAAAGAAGCATGGACAAAGGCTTATCAGGGAATTTCTGCGATTAAGTTTGACGGAGCCTTCTATCGTAAAGATATAGGACTTCCTGGAGCTGCTGAGAGCGGTAAGCTGTAATGAAAAATCGGCAAGCATAGCTTGCCTCTGTGCCATTCTTTAGAAGAACCTAAAGCAACCCTTGCGGCTTGCTTTTTAACGGTTCTTCGATTGTAGGCTTGTCATTATCCGGCTTGACCGGATAATCTGTATATTACCGTAAAAGTAAAGATTCCCGCTTTCGCGGGAATGACAGGTAGTATGCCCGGGCTTGCCCCGGGTATCTGTATTTTAAAGGTACTTAATCAAATCCCCTCTAATTCCGTCAAGACGGCTATCACTTAGACCAAAGTCCATCTGACGATAAGACCAGGCCGCGCGGCCAATTCCGTGGTTGTTGAATACTGTTGAAATCAGCCTATACCATTCAAGAGTGTCCTCTGGTGTGACTTTGTCAATTACGCCATATTCTCCGCAGTAGAGTAAAACGTTGCGGTCTTCTGCAGTTTTTACTGCTTCTGCAAAAATTGTTTCAAAATAATTTACATCTACAGTTGCATCAGGAGCAAAGGCGTCAAAAGCTGTTCCAATCTGGCCAACCTTTTCAGAAGTCTTAGTAATATAATCAGCAAATTGAGACTTGAGCGGGAAGCGGAAATCAGGATTCATATTAGGACCAACCCAAGGTGCTCCCTGATGAGTAAAGAGGAGAGGCTCGTAACAGTGGAAGTTGTAGACTATGTTTTCATCGTAAGGTGCATCCAGGTCTTTTACAGAAGCCAGTGAGTTGTTCCAGTAGCTGCCCACAAGAATCTTTGTTGTAGGAGCAATAGCACGGATTCGCTCAATACAAGTGCGGGCAATTGCGTTCCATTTTTTGCAGTAAGCCTGGTCAGTTACTTCGTTCAGAATCTCAAAACAGATTTCGCCGTGCTGGCCATCATCATAATCAGCATCATCAAAGGCCTTTGCAAAATGCCCGGCAAGATTTTCCCAAAGCTTAAAAAAGCGTTCCTGCAGTTCGGGACTGTCAAAAAATCCATCTTCCTTTTCGTCTGCAGCAAAAGAAAAGCCTGCGGTTTTGTGAAGGTCAAGAATCATGTTGAGCCTGTTCTTTTTGCACCAGCCGATAGCCTGAGCAATTCTTTCATAGCCCTTTCCGACAGGCTTCCCGTCAGCACTTTCTACGAGTTCATAATCAATCGGAAGACGGACGTGATCCAGTCCCCAGCTCTTAATTGTGGCGAAATCTTCTTCCTTGATGAATGTGTCGTAGCGTTCTTCTGTATGATTACACTGCGAAAACCAGCCACCCAAATTAACACCGTGCATAAATCCGTCAAATCTTTTCATAAAAGCTCCTGTGAAAAATGAATGCAGCTGCAAAGCGCTGCAATGGTCATATTAAAATACTAACAGATTATGTGCATAAAAAACTGAATGTTTCTATACAATTGCGGTAGGGAGATTTTCTTAATTTTGTTTTGGCAGTTTTTCGTCTAACTGGCGGGAAAGTTCGGTGGAAAGATTAACTCTCATCGCAGTAAATTTATTTTCCATGTAGGTTGCGAGTCTTGCGAATAGTTTATCAAAATAAGTCTGGGTCAAATCATCACCAAAAAGGGCAGCAGGTGGAACATTAAGCTCTTTCGAAATACGTGCAATAAGATTGGCCGAGGCAAACTGTGTTCCTGTTTCAATGATGGAAAGATGCTTCTGGCTAATTTCCAGCCGCTTGGAAAGCTCTGACTGAGTAAGGCCGGCCATTTTTCTGTATTTCTGTACGTTTTTTCCGAATAAATCTGGAATATCCAGTTCCGTTTCTTCCATGAATAAGATTATCTCACGAGCCCGCCCTTCTTGGAACTTTTGAAAAGGTAATAAATATTACTAATATATAGGTATTACAGGGCTTTTTTGATGGATTTATCTACTTTTTGGGTTTATAATATTACTAATTTGGTAGAAAAATCTGCTGATTTTGTATATTGCCAGAATCAGAAATAGAGGAGATTTGATTTTATGAAGAGGATATTTTTTTCAGGAATTTGTCTTGCAGGACTTTTTGCAGGCTGTCTTTTGTTTTTTACTTCATGCGAAACTCTGGAGAATTTTGGAGATAAAATAAGCGGTATTTTTGCTTCTGATAAAGATGAAGAAGAGAACAGTGTAAGCGGAAAAGCCTCTCCTGTGAAAATACAGCCAAGACAGACTTATTATGTAACTCCAGAGTCCCATGAAAAAGCATATTCCTATAGAACTGATTTGCCGGATAAAACAATACAGACATACATCAAAAATAAAAATGTTGATTCTCTGCGGCAGACAAATCCAAATGAGTATATAAAATCTATTGCCGGCAAGATTAATGAAAGCGCTGATAATGATTTTGAAAGAGTTAAGCTGGCTCATGATGTAATCTGCCTCTTAATCAGCTATGATGCAAAAAACTTCTGGGCTAATACGGTTCCGTCACAGGACTGGCAGTCGGTTTTAAAAACTAAAACTGCGGTTTGCGAAGGCTATGCAAATCTATTTCAGCAGTTTATGACTTCGCTAAAGATTTCCTCTCAAAAGGTTAGCGGATATGCAAGAGGTGTCGGAACTGATATTTTGACGGAAAATCCAAAGGCGTCAAATCATGCCTGGAATATAGTAAAAATAGAGGACTGCTGGTATCTGGTAGACTGCACCTGGGATTCCGGTTACATGAAAGGAAAGTCTTCTGTTCAGTCTTATACTACAGACTGGCTTTTCTTGAAGCCTGAACATTTTGTTTATACACACTTTCCAAGTGATGCTAAAAATCAGCTTATTCAACCGGCTCTTTCTGCAGCAGAATTTTCAGCCCTGCCAGATTTCCGTCCGAAGCTTTTTGAGATTGCAGGAGACGGGTTTAATTCAATTAAGAAGAATAACAGTGCTGCTTCCTCTTATTCAATTGAATCAAAAATAAAAGAGGGCTGGAAACTGACTTATGTATTGAGAGCGGATTCAGGCTCAGAAGTTAAAAATGGTATCTGGACAGAAAAAGACGGCAGCATTACAGAAACGACATTTCAGTTTCCTTCAGCCGGCCGTTACAGCGTGTTTGTGTATTATGAAAAAGAAAGTTCTCTTAGCGGACAAAGCTGCGGACAGTTTATTATAAATGCGTCTGAGGCAAGTTCAATAAAATATCCGGCAGTGTATCCGGTAAAATCAAAAAGTGCAAAACTGATTTCCCCAAAACAAAGCCCGCTTGCCGGCGGAGACACTGTTGAGTTTGAAGTTTTCTGCGATGACAGGGCCTTTGTCGCAGCAATTGTTGGCAGAAACTTTATTCAGCTGGAAAATGACGGCAGCGGCAGTTTTACAGGCCATGTCTCAATTCCAAAGGGAACAAAACAGATTTCAATCGGCCTTTCTGCAAACGGCAAGGGAAGTTATGAAACCCTTGCGGTGTTTGAGGTTAAATAATTTTGGAGGTGATTTGAAATGAAAAGAATTTTCAGTTTTATATTAACAATGTCAGTTTTTATTGCATCTGTCTATGGTGAACTTAGGTACATAGAAATTGACAGTATAAAAAATGTACCTATGATAGAAATAAAAAATATAGATGATTTCGAGGCCATTATAAATGAATACGGAGTAAGAATAGGATATCTTCAAAAAACAATTGATTCGTCAGGTAGAAATAATAAGAAAAATATGGAAGGATTAATGTTATATATAATTGTTGATTCAGTGTATTTTTCTTTTCCAATGAATGGTTATCTAACGTTGACTGATTATAAAAATGGAAACATCAATCATTTTGAAAACGGTACAGATTATAATAAAGCCATTGCACTTGGATTTGATAGCTCTGATATGTACTATTATTATAAGAGAAATTCTTTCTTAAATATAGAAGATTGTAAAGAAGCATATAAAAACGGATTTATAAATGTTCAATATCAGAATAATTCTGGATATAGGCCTGATGATTCCGTAGTATTCTATGATGCAAAAAAAATAGGTTATTCCAACTATGCAGATTATCAAGATTATCTTGATTATACAAATAATGGTTTTAAAAACAAAACTGATTGGCAAATTGCAAAAACGAAAGGATTTGCTAAAGGTAAAGATTATTATACCGCTACAGAAAACGGTTTTTATGATTATCAGTCTTACGACATAGCATGTGGAGTAGAACTTACATCAAATGTTGAATATCAACAATATAATAGGATTGTATCAGATATAGAAAAAATAATTAAAGAAAGGAATATTGAAAAGAAAAATGCAGTTATTTATTTCTATATTCAAAATCTACCGAAAGGGGAACTAGCAATCTCTGCGCTTTCAACTGCGTTGATCAAATCGTATAAAGCACAACCTGAGAATATTTCGAAAGCATTGGATTTCTGGTATAGCGAAATAAAAAAAGATGAAAAAAGGCGTTTGGACGATTATTCTAGTTTCACGACTGGCAGCACAAAGAGAGTTACTTCAGTTATAACTTGCTTTTCACAAGAAATGCTTTCAACATTTTTTGAGTCTAAAGATTTTAATGAATTGGGTACTTATAATTCAAAATCACAGATTTTTAGGAGAAGATGATGAAGCATAAATTATTGTTGCTTGTATTTCCGTTGTTCTTTTTCTCTTGTGCAACTGTTAGAAATACAGCAAGCGAATTAAAGTCAAAAGAAACAATATATTATCATGAAACTATCGGAGATATTATGATTGCTGTGCATGGAGAGTTATTAGATGATGGATCAATTAGAATGTTTTATCCAGGAACTCCAGAGTATGAAAATGCACAGATTTTTGAAATAAGTTTTGAAGAGGTTCCGTCTTATTATGTTTTAAATAATAAAACTTTGATGGTATCAATTTATAATATTGTTTCCAGACAAAATGAAGAGTTAAAAGTGGAAATGAAAGCAATAAAGCCTGTATTGTTATTAGAAGGGAATATAGCGATTTCTGGTATAAATGCAGATGAAGTTTCTTCAAGTATTCTAGTAGATAAAAGTAGAAAATTGTGGCCAGAAAGATTTGGTAAAAAAGAGTTGACAGGTACATGGACGGATTCAGTAAAAGAATCAAATCCTAGAAAATTTACATTTGGTGATAATGGATTTTTCAAAGATGAAAATTATGTAGAAGATGAATTTTACAAAACACAATATTATCCATATGAAAAATTGAGTGATAATATAATTTCAGTTCAGTATGACATTGTATCTAAAATTTCAGGAACTGTAATTAATTATGTAAAGTTATATTATTATGATGGAAATAATATTTATGATATTATATTTCCGTTGAAAAATGTTAGTGATGATAAAGAAGTTCAAAAAGCAATAAGACAATGTAAATAAAAGAGTCTCGTTTACGAGATGACAAAATTTACTTGTATTTTTGACTGAACATACTTGCTTAGTAAAACACTTTTTTAATATCTTTTATTTTTTAATTATGTATGTTAAAATCTTATTATGCCAACTGTTCTAAATGAAAATGGTTATAGATTCTTTTTTTTCTCAAATGAAGGGAATCCTTTAGAACCATGTCATATACATGTAAGAAAGCATGGTTCATTGGCTAAATTTTGGATAGATAAAGGATGTGCTCTTGCAGAAAATATTGGTTTTACTGCAAAAGAATTAAATGAAATATCTACTATCATTGATAATCATACAGATGAAATAAAGGAGGCATGGAATGGATTTTTCTGTAAATAATGCTCGGGCTCAAAAGGTTTGGTTTGATTCTGAAAATCTTTGGATTCTTCTTTTTGATGGTCGACAACTTTCAATACCTCTTATTTTCTTTCCAAAACTTATGAATGCTGATAAAGAACTGCTTTCAGAATATGAACTTAGTGGAAATGGTATAGGAATTCATTGGGATAATCTTGATGAAGATTTATATGTTCCAAATGTTCTGTTGGGAATAACTGATATTAATAGAATGAACAAACCTGCCTAAACAGATCCCGAAACTAGTTCGGGATGACTGTTATTGCACGTTGTAGATGGCTGTTACTGTACGCTGTAAAGTAAATCCTCGTAGCTTGGGAATGGCTTGTACTCTTCGCCGAGGAGTGGTTCGATCTGGTCGGCGATGGCACGAACTTCTTCCATTGCAGGAATTACAACCTTTGCATAAGCGTGGGCTCTCTGCATGAGGTCTGCGATGGCGCGGGTTTGTTCGTGCTTTGCAGCCAGGGCATCTGCCTTGTTTGAAAGGTCGTTTACAAGAGTGTTCAGCTTTTCCATGAGCTTGAGGCCAGCGTCGCACATTGTCATAACGCGCTGCATCTTGAACTCCGTATCTGCAAGTACGTTCAGGTATTTAAATGCTGCCGGGATGATGTCTTTGTGAACCATCTCCAGCATGGTGTTTGATTCAATGTTTACAACCTGGCAGTATTTTTCAAGTTTGATGTCGTAGTGACTCTTCATTTCTTCTGGTGTGTAAATGCCGAGTTTTGTGAAGAGGTCGATATTTTTCTGGTCAATGTAGTGCTCAATTGCCTTTGGTGTTGTGCGGTAGTTTTTGAGGCCGCGTTTTTCTGCTTCTTCAATCCATTCCTGACCGTAGCCGTTTCCGTTAAAGAGGATTCGCCAGTGAGCTGTGATTTCGCGCTTAATCAGCTTCTGCAGGTCTGAGTCGAAATCTTTTGAGCTTTCCAGTTCATCTGCAAAGGCGCGGAGTGAATCTGCCAGAATTGCATTCATTATTGTATTTGGTCCGCTGATAGAAAGGGCGCTACCTACAGAACGGAATTCAAAACGGTTACCTGTAAAGGCAAATGGAGAAGTGCGGTTTCGGTCTGTTGAATCCTTTGGAATTGGAGGAAGAACGTCTACACCGATTGTAAGCTTGCCTCCTTTTTTTCCGTCGTAGTCTGTGCCGTCTTTGATTGCTTTAAGAACTGCATCCAGCTCATCACCAACGAAAACTGAAATGATTGCAGGAGGCGCTTCGTTTGCACCAAGGCGGTGGTCGTTACCGGCAGAGGCGACAGAGTAGCGCAGTAAATCCTGATTATCATCAACAGCTTTAATTACAGCTGTGAGGAAAAGAAGGAACTGTGCGTTATCGCGGGGCGTTTTTCCTGGTGAGAAAAGATTTTCGCCGAGGTCTGTTGCAATTGACCAGTTATTATGTTTACCGCTTCCGTTTACGCCTTCAAAAGGTTTTTCGTGGAGCAGGCAGATAAGGCCGTGGCGGCGGGCAACCTTTTTCATGATTTCCATTGTCAGCTGATTCTGGTCTGCGGCAAGGTTGCTTGTTGTAAAGATTGGAGCCATTTCGTGCTGGGCAGGAGCTACTTCGTTATGTTCTGTTTTGCAGTAGATTCCAAGCTTCCAGAGCTCTTCGTTCAAATCTTCCATATATTTGATTACGCGAGGCTTGATTGCTGCAAAGTACTGGTCATCCATTTCCTGGCCTTTTACAGGGCGGGCACCAAAAAGGGTACGGCCGCACATTTTCAAATCCTTGCGTTTCTGGTAGAGCTTTTCATCAACTAAGAAATATTCCTGTTCCGGGCCCATTGTAGTTGTAACGTGCTTTGCCTTGTTTCCAAAGAGCTTGAGAACACGAAGACTCTGCTCGTTGATGGCTTCCATTGAGCGGAGAAGGGGAGTCTTTTTATCGAGAGCTTCACCGTTGTAAGAACAGAAGGCTGTAGGAATACAAAGTGTATGGTCTTTTACAAAAGGATAAGAAGTTGGGTCCCAAACAGTATATCCGCGGGCTTCAAAGGTCGAACGCTTTCCACCGTTAGGGAAGGAAGAGGCATCAGGTTCACCCTTAATCAGTTCTTTTCCGCTAAAGCTCATGATAATTTTGCCTTCTTCTGCAGGGGTCAGGAAAGAATCGTGCTTTTCTGCTGTAATTCCCGTGAGTGGCTGGAACCAGTGAGAATAGTGGGTAGCACCTTTAGAGATTGCCCAGTTTTTCATTGCTTCTGCAATCTGATTTGCAGCTTCCAGGTCGAGGGGAGTTCCTTCTTCCATTGTATGCTTGAGGGCCTTGTAAGTTTGAGAAGGAAGTGTTTCCTTCATAACTGTCTGATTAAAAACAAGACAACCAAAAAGTTCAGGAACATTTGTATTCGACATGAGGAACTCCGTGACGCGCGTCTTTGCGCTTTTTCAAAAATTTATATCCTATTATAAGATTTTTAGTAGTTAGTTGCAATTAGAATGATTCTATAAAATTCTAGAGCAGAGCCAGTATTTTTTCTGGTGTGAGGTTATAAGCTTCCTGTCCGATTTTTTGTGAAAGAAGTGCATGGTGTTCTGCTGCGGTAATGGCGGCATCTTTTGCAGAATATCCTTGAGCAAGAAGTGCTGCAGTCATTCCGGCTAAGATGTCGCCGCTGCCACCTTTTGCAAGGGACTGGGAACCGTCTGCGATAACAAAAACTTCGCCCCCTTCTGCAATAAAAGTATTCGCACTTTTCATAATAACCGTGGTACGAGGGAAGCGTTTATTCAGGAAACTCGCCGCATTTATTTTTGCTTCAGTGTTTTCTGCAAGTGCAGTTACAGAAAAATCATCTTCAGCATTACAGTTTTCAAGCAGTCTGCTTAATTCAGATAAATGCGGGGTCAGTATAATTCTTGCATTATCATATTCGTTGAGCTTTTGTAAAAAGTCAGGAAATGCTTTGTTTGTCAGAATCCCGGCATCTAAAACGGCAGCCGGTGCTTTTGAAGATTTAAACCATTCTAAAACTCGCTTTGCAGTCTGCTCAGAAAAGTCAGTAAAACCTGAACCTATTGCAATGCAGCTAGTTTTTTTGGGTATAGAATCTGAAATCATGAGGGAAGGGGATATTTTAAATTGTGAAAGGTTTGAGATTTCGGTTTCTACAAGGCTTGTGAGGCCACTGCCAAAGTTCATAGCAGCTGTGGCGGCCAGAATTGCGGCCCCGGCTTTATCGCCGCATAAAACTGCTGTGTGGCCGTAGCTTCCTTTGTGAGCCGCTCGTTTTTTGCGGAGAGGCAGGTTGCGGTCCTCTGGTTCTATCAGATGCAGGCTACTTTGATTTTCAAACTTTTCTCTGGCAACTCCCAAATCAGCCACAAGAATTGTTCCGCAGACATTTTTAGCCTTGTCTGAATAAAGTTCAAGTTTCTGGCAGCCCATCGTGATAGTGTAATCTGCTGCAAATGCAAGCGCAGAAGGAATGTCGCAGGCAATTTTGCATGCCCGGCTTGCATTCATGACATTTATGATTTCTGCAACTCCGGAAGAAAGTTCTCCGTGAAAGCCTGTACCATAAATACAGTCGATTATAAAATCACATGATGACAGACTGCGGCAGTTTTTTTTAAGTTCCTGAATATCAAAAATATTTATTCCAAGCCTTTTGCACATTTCGCATTGAGACTTTGCTTCTTCTGCAGAAGGTTCTTCAAGCGCAAAAACCGTTACATTGATTTTGTTTTGCAGAAGTCTTGCGAGGGCATAGCCGTCGCCGCCATTATTGCCTTTTCCGCAGACAATTAAGGCGGATGTAAGAGAAGCTGAATTATCAGTTGAAGAGATCTTACTGCAAATAAAATCTGCCATAGCCTTTGCTGCATTTTCCATCATTAAAAATGGTGGAATTACAAAGTTTTCTTTAGCGTTTTTTTCGAGTTCTGAAGCCTGTTTGCAACTGAATATGCTTTGCATAAAAAATCAGTTATCAGTTAAAAATATCTTTAAAGGTGTTTCCGATTTCTTTTCCGGCATCTTTGATATCATTGCCAGCCTTTTTAACACCTTTCTTAAATGTTTGGGTATCTTTTTTTGCTTCTTTTTTAGCCTGTTCCCTTTTCTTTTCGAGAGTCTTTTTGGTGCGGTCGATTTTGCGGTTCAAGGCTTCTTCACTCATATCGGCATATTCTCCGGCACGAGTTTTCATTTTTGTAAGTTCAAGTTCAAGAGCAACAATGTCTTTGTTCAGGTCACTGTCTACGGCAAACATTACTGGCTGAAGACACATAAAAACTGAAAGTGCAATAGCAATTTTTTTTGTTGATTTTTTCATAACTGACTCCTGTTATTTATCTTTTTTAGAAAGTCTCCAGCAGACAATTGCATAAACAACGGCAAATGCCATCATCAAAAAGCAGAGAATCTGTCCGGTAGAGAAATTCAAAAGTGATGTATTTGTGTAAATTGGTGCAGATGCATCTTTTGCAATTCTGTAGCCAAGGTCGGCATCAGGTTCGCGTAAGTATTCTATGAAGAAGCGCACGAAACCATAACCACCGGCGTAAATAGCTCCCAGCATTCCATCAAATTTTTTGTGTTTGCGGCAGAACCAGATTACAAGCCATAAAACGATTCCTTCAAAAAAGGCTTCATAAAGCTGGCTTGGATGACGTGGCAGATTTACAAGCCCACCAACTGGAAGTTCCATTCCGATTTTTTCGGCAAATGCTTTTACCCATGGCAGCTTTGCAGAAAAGCGTTCTGCAGCCGGGAAAACAATTCCCCATGGCATTGTAGTAATTCGTCCGTAAAGTTCGCCATTCAAAAAGTTTCCTAGGCGGCCAAAGGTGTATCCGAGCGGAATTGCACAAACCATTGCATCACTCCATTTTGGGAAGGAAACTTTTTTGACCTTGCACCATACGAGCATTCCTAAAAGTCCGCCGACAAAGCCGCCGTGGTAAGACATTCCTGCGAGCCCGGTGAAATTTCCATTCATGTCGAAAGGCCAGAATATGAGCCATGGTTTGGATTTATAAAGTCCGCTTGTATCATAAATAAGGGTAGAAAAAATTCTTGCCCCGATTAAAAGAAAAATAATTCCTGTAAAAATGAAACTGAAAATATCATCTTCAGTTGTTTTTCTTTCAGAAGAATCAAGAGCGCCTTCTTTGAAAACCTTTTTAAGAAGATAGTAGGCAGTAATGAATGCAAAAGCATACATTAAACCGTACCAGCGTAAAAGTCCTAAAAATTTTACGCCAGGAAAAATCTGTTCATGAATCCATGAAGGATAGTTGATATATATAAACATGGTGTAATCCTCAAATTGTGGTTTCGATACGCCTGCCTTGCAGGCACTCAACCACCGGTGGTTGAGTAGACACGAAGTGTCGTATCGAAACCACTTTGTGTTAAACTTTAAATCCCTGCTGACTGGCTTTAATCAGCTTAGATTTAAGCAGGTTATTTTCCTTTCGCAGCTGAGTAATTTCATATTGCTGTGTTTTAATCATTTCTGCAAGTTCGCTGATGCTCAAAGAACCGCTGGAAACAATATCATCAATTCCTGAAAGGCGGAAGTTGAAGTCTTCATTTGCATCTTCTTCAACATCCTGGAAATTATCCCCGTTAAAACTGTCTGGATTAAAGGCGGCATCAAACTCGTGAGCCGGAGTAGAAATTACCTTGTCTGCAATGCGGTAAATTGCCTGGCCAAGAACAGACTGTGGTTTGTAAACAACAACAGGCAGCTGCGAAGCGAGTGCTTTGTCCTGAAGCATATCACGATACATAAGACCAAGATATTCAATTTCAAGCCCAAGATACTGATTGCATGAAGATTTGATTCTTGTAGCACGGTCGGCATCCTTCGGGTCTTCAATCATGTTCATTACCAGACGAGGACGGAACTGCTGCATGCGGTTAATAAAAAGCTGGGTAGTTTCAGGATCTTTCTGAGCCAGTCCCTGAATCAGTTGAGGGATGTAAAGCTTTTGCATAGATTCTGAATTCTTTTTTATTTCATCAAGATATGCGCGTCCTGGAGTTCCTTTTTTGAAAGTGGTATACAAAAGACGGAATACTGCATTTTTCAAAAAGAGGTAGCCGTTGAGTGTTGCTGTAACAGCCGGTGCTGAAACAATAATTCCCTGTGGAGAAAGCAGGAACATATCCAGAATAAACTGATGGGTTCCGGCACCAAGGTCAAGAATAACATAATCTGTATCAATATTCTTAAGATTTTTAATGAGTTTTACTTTCTGTAAATGCTTAAGTGAAGTAAGATCTGGAATCTGGCTGTCGCCGGCAATAAAGCTTACGTTTTGATAATCAGTTGGCTGAATAATTTCGCGGAAATCATTTTTTTCTGTAAACCATGAACCAAGGCTTGCTTTTCCAGGTCTTTGACCGATTACGAGATGAAGATTTGAAGCACCAAGGTCAAGATCGGCAAGAACAACGCGTTTTCCCTGCTGGCCGAGTGCAATTGCTAAGTTTGCGGACAATAGGCTTTTTCCAACGCCACCTTTTCCGCTGGCTATCGGTATAATTTGTGACATGCCATCAATTATAGCACAATTATCTATAAAAAGGTAGATTTTTTAATTTTTGTGGCTTACAATATATCATTATGAAGAAAATTCTCAAAGCAATTGCTATAGTGTTTCTGCTCTGTTCATTTCAGTGTTTTGCCGAATCTTCGGTTGAAAATGATACAAAAATTACAAGTTTTCAATATGTTAAAAAGCTTAATTCTGTTTTTGACTTTGTTCAACAGAATTATGTTGATGAAATAGATCCGAGAATCCTTTATGAAGGGGCATTAAAGGGCATGCTGGATGCTATTGGTGACCCTTATACGCTTTATCTTGATCCAGATTATATGCGGGATTTAAGTGATACAACTTCTGGAAGTTTTGGCGGTGTAGGTCTTTCAATTTCCAAGGCTACAGAATCTACACCTGCAAAACCTGCTTACGTTGAAGTTGCCTCTCCAATTGAAGATACACCTGGTGCTAAGGCTGGTATTCAGGCAGGCGATATGATTACTGCAATTGACGGATTACCAACTCCCAGCATGACAATGAACGAAGTTCTTTCTCATTTACGAGGGGAAGTTGGAGCTCCGGTTACAGTAACAATTCTTCGTGGTACAAACATGAAGTTTGATGTTACACTTGTCCGCGCTTTGATTGAAGTCCCTACTGTAAAATATGGAATGATTGAAGGAACAAAAATTGGTTATGCACGTTTAATTCAGTTTACACCAGATACAGCAACCCGTTTACAGGATGCTTTGGATAGCTTTGAAAAAAACGGTTACAAAGGCCTGATTATTGATTTACGTGACAACCCTGGTGGACTTATTACAAGTGCCGTAGATGTAGCTGATAAATTTATTGATAACGGTCCGATAGTTTCTACAAAGAGTCGTCTTCTTTTTGAAAATACACAGTTTACAGCAAATAAAGAAAAGACAACTGCAAAACAGGGAATGCCGATTGTAGTTTTGATTAACAGAGGAGCTGCAAGTGCTTCTGAAATTGTTTCTGGAGCCCTTAAAGATTATCATCTTGCTTATCTTGTAGGTGAAAGAACTTATGGAAAAGGTTCTGTTCAGCAGGTAATACCGCTCAGTAATACAGATGGAATTAAAATCACAATGGCGCGATATTACACACCAAGTGACATGAATATTGATAAGATAGGAATTCCGCCGGATCTCGAAATCAAAAATCTTAAAGAATTTACTGAAGATGAAGAAAAGATTTATGTTGATTTAATTAAATCTGAAATAATCAACAAGGCAGCAGAAAGTAAACCGAATATGACAGAAGCTGATATTGCCCTCGAGGCTGCAGCAATTGCAAAAAAGTATCCGCTGAATGAACGTCTTATTCGTCGTCTTATTCGAATACAGGTTCAAAAAACTCAGCCATCAGTTCTATATGATCTGGATTATGACCTTCAGTTGAATGAAGCTCTCAAGGTAATTCAGAGTAAAGATTATTCAACAATGCTGAAAAACACAAAAACTCTGCGTGAGCTTCAGGAAGAAGTTGATGAAGCTAAAACTGTAGATGGCAATGGACTTACAGCCAGTCTGAAATAAGATGCGGCAGTTTATCGTTGAAAAGGGAAAAGAAAAGAACGGACTCATACAACTGGATGGAAAGGACTATCGTTATTTGCGGCAGGTTCTTCGGGTCCGTAACGGCGACATGATTAGTGTGCGTCTGCCTGACGGTGAGTTAAAAAATGCAACTGTTGCAATGGTTGATGAAGCTCAAAGGCGAGTTACACTTCAGATTTGTGCAGATACTGGTTTTAATGGCGCAGAAGAAAAATCAATAACCCGCGGGGTTCAGGCAGATGAAGCAGAAAGCTCTGGAATGGCCGGAGGTTCGGCTGGAATAGAGTACTGGCTTTTTCAATTTTTGCCTCGACCACAGAAGTTTGAGCTTATTGTACGGCAGGCTACAGAATGTGGCCTTGCTTTAATCGTACCGGTTATTGGCGAATATACAGAAAAGAGCAGTGTTCAGTCGATTATGGGAGCGAAAAAGGAAAGACTTGAGCGTATTATAAAAGAGGCCCGGCAGCAGAGTGGCTCTCCTGTAGCGACACGGGTATGTGAGCCGGTAAATCTGGAGAAGGCGATTGAACTTTGGAAAAATGCTGAAGGAGTCGGTTCTGGCGCGGAGGTTGCTTTTGTTTTGTCGGAGCGCGGCGACTGCAGTGGAAATTTGCGTAAGGGTATTGAAGGCTCGGGCGGCTTAGGAAAAATTAAGCGAGTCGCAATTGCTGTTGGCAGCGAAGGTGGCATAAGTCCTGAAGAGGTGAGAACTCTGGAAGAAAAAGGACTGTTTCAGCCGATTCATTTTGCCGTAAATATATTAAGGTGTGAGACGGCGGCGCTTTATGGAATTGCTGCCGTTCAGTCGGAAATAAATGGTGGGGTATAAAAAATGTCAATTAAGCGTATTTCATTAATCGGGGTTCCTGTAGATATTATTCAGCCTGAAAATCTCGAAAACGAAATTCTTGAATTGCTTGCAAAACCTGGTACTAAGCAGATTATCTTTCTTTCAATTTGGGATCTTCTTAAGGCTCGTCATAAGGGTGTGTATTCTGAATGTGTAAATAATGCAGATCTAATAATCCCTGTATCAAAGAGTATTCTCAGGGGTGCAAAGTTTCTCAAGAAGGATATACCGGTAAGATATAATCCTTTTGAAGCTGTAATCAGAATTCTTTCTATTCTTGATTCTCACTATAAGACGCTTTATCTCTTTGGATCCAGCAAAAAAACTTTGAATAAAACAGAAAAGAATATAAAGGACACCTTCCGCAACCTTCGTGTTATTGGTCGTTACGGCGGATATTATCCAAAATCTGTTGAAGATGATATTGTTGAAGCAATTTTTAAAGCACAGCCTTCTCTTGTTTTACTTAGTGATGGAATCAAAGAGAAAAATTGCTGGGCATATAAAAGACGTAATCGTTTTTCTTCCAGCATTTTCCTTTATTACAAAGAAGCGTTTGGAATTTTTTCTGAACGTGTAAAACGTGTAAAGGAATCTACTTTCAATAAAGGTCACGAAATCTTTGTTGAAGTGCTTCATAACCCATTCAAAATATTTTTGATTTTACCATACTTGTGGTATATAATTATTTTAATATGGTATAAGCTCTTTAGAAAGTATTAGTCAGCCTGTTTTTTGAAAAAAAGAGCCTGTGGTGGGGAGACTTTGCAGGGCCTTCTGAGTTTGTTTCAAATTTCATTGATTTCTATAAGACTTGATGTAATTCGTTTTGTAGATTCAATTTGTTCTGAAGAAATAAAGGTAAGTGTCTTTTCGTCTTTTGAAGAAGTAAATTTTTCTGATTCTACGCTTCTTTTAATAGATGCCTCCATTTTCAGTGATTTTAATAAAACAGTTCTAAGCTATGCGGAAGCATATTCTCGTTTCTCTATCTGTATTCTTCCTTTTGATATTTCAAGGAAGATTCTTATTTATGCAGAAAAAACTTTCAGATTTAAAATTTCACTTCCCATTAAGGGAGAATATTTTCATTCTTATTGTGTGAGGGTTATAAACAGTATGCCTGATAATGCCAAAAGATGTTTTGGTATTAATGCCGGGCTTGATTCTTTACCTGATTCCTATTTCGGGTATTTTTTTGGTGATTCCTTATTAATAAAAAATGTAAGGAAACAGATTCGAACAGCTGCCTATTCTCATGAACCGGTACTGCTGCTTGGAGAAACTGGAACTGGAAAAACTACGGCGGCTAATGTAATACATGCCCTTTCTGAAAGACATGAAAAACAGATGATTTCTGTAAGTCTTGCGACCGTTGTTGAATCACTTGCAGAAAGTACTTTTTTCGGACATGTGAAAGGTTCTTTTACAAGCGCAGATAAAGACGGAAAGGGGTGCTTTGAAGCCGCAGACGGTACCACACTTTTTATGGATGAACTTGGGGTTGCTCCTCTTTCTTTGCAGACAATGCTGCTTACGGTTCTGGAAACTGGAATTTATAAAAAAGTAGGTGATGATAAAGAACACCATGTTGATGTTCGTTTTATTTTTGCAACCAATGCAGACATTCAGAGAATGCTTAGAGAAGGAAGTCTTCGTTCTGATTTTTATTATCGAATCTATGATAATGTAATACATATGCCGCCACTACGTTCGCGTCGGGAAGATATAAGAGGAATGGTTCTGAGTTATTTGGAAAAGGAAAGTGTTCTTATAAGCGAAGATGCCATAGAGAGGCTTCAGGAATATGACTGGCCCGGAAATATTCGGGAACTACATAAATGTTTGAAACGTACCTTGCGCAATGCTGATAATAACGTTATTACAGCTGATTGCATTGATTTCGGTGGCTTCAGCTTTCCTCAATAATCTGCAATATGGCTCGACCAAATTCTTCTGCCTTTACACGGCCTATACCATAAACATTCAAAAGATCGCCGCGGTTTTTAGGTTTCTTTGCTGCAAGATCCAGCAGTGTTTTATCACCAAAAATCATATAAGGTGCAATGTTAAGATCATCCGCTTTTCGCTTTCTCCAGTTTTTTAAGTTGGTGATGATTGCTTCTGCCAGTTCGTCATTTACGGCTGGCTTTTCTGCAATAATTTTCTCGCCACGGATATTTGTGTTGTAATTTGAAACTCCAGATTTTGAGAAAGAGCGGATTGTGGCAGATCTCATAGGAAGTTTGAGGCTGGTTCGGGAAGCAATAAAACGTTTACCTGTATCAGTAAGTTCGAGAACATTATAATCACCAGTTTTTTTGATGTAGCCTTCATCTACCAGAAGGTCGCAAAGCTCAAGCCATTCCTGTTTTGAATATTCTGTTCCGATTCCCCAGGTAGAGATTTGAGTATGACCATTGTCTATAATGCGCTGGGCTTTAGAGCCAAGGAGAACATCTGTGATATAACCGGCCCCGAATCTCTGGTTTGTTCGGATTATACAACAAAGAAATTTCTGGGATGGAATTGTTACATCTTTTAATTCAGCAGCCGGGCCAGAGCAGATATCACAACAGCAGAGATTTTGGCTTTCATCAGATTTTTCTGCAGGCTCGTAGGTTTCGCCAAAGTAAGCGAGTAAAGCCTTTCTGCGGCAGGTTCGGCTTGTTGCATAATTTATCATTCCCTGTAAAAGAAGTTCGGCTTTTTCCGGATCAGCAGAATCATCAATAAAGAATTTGATTTTATGAATGTCGCCCGCGCTATACAAAAGAAGTGCGCTGGAAGGAAGCCCGTCGCGGCCTGCACGTCCAATTTCCTGATAGTATTCTTCTATCGATTTTGGCAAATCATAATTGATTACGTAGCGTACATTCGGTTTATTGATTCCCATTCCAAAAGCAATTGTGGCAACGATGATTTGAACTTCATCTTTTATAAACATATCCTGATTTTTTGCACGAACTTCGTCTGAAAGTCCAGCATGATATGGAAGGGCAGAGTAACCTTTCTTATCGAGAGTTTGGGCAATTTCTTCTACCTGTTTTCGTGAATTACAGTAAATGATTCCGCTGTCGCCTGCATGCCTTCTGATGTAGTTTATGACAGTTTCCATTGCCCCGCGTTTTGGCTGAACTTCAAGATAAATGTTTTCGCGGTTGAAGCTGGAAATAAAAACCTTTGGATTCTTCATTCCGAGGTTTTTGCAGATATCCTGACGGACATGCTCGGTGGCAGTTGCCGTCAGAGCTAGCATTACAGCTTTTGGAAAAAGATGCCGCACAGAGCTGATTTCAAGATAGTCTGGACGGAAATCGTGTCCCCATTGAGAAACGCAGTGGGCTTCATCGATTGTGATGCAGCTGATTTCGAGTTCGGGACTTGAAAGCAGTTCACGAATTTTATTTGTGGCAAGACCTTCCGGAGAAACATAAATAATTTTGATTTGGCCGGATTTTATTTCATCAATAGTCTTGCAATATTCTTCCCAGCTTTGAGTACTGTTTAAAAAGGCAGACTGGATTCCGGCAGTTTTAAGTGAAGAAACCTGATCCTGCATAAGCGAGATGAGTGGTGAGACTACAATAGTTATACCCGGCATGATGAGAGCGGGCAGCTGGTAACATAGAGATTTACCGCCGCCAGTTGGCATTACGGCTAAAGTGTCGTGTCCTTTAAGTACGTTTGTAATGATGTCTTTCTGAAGGGGCCGGAACTCATCGTAACCGAAGACGGTTTTTAAGACGAGTTTTGGATCTGCCTGTTCGAAAGCGTTTGCAACAATTTTCACGTAGTTATTATAGCACATTTCTACTTGATTTATCCTCATGTTTTTGATATATTTAGCAAATCACGCCGGAGTGGTGGAATGGTAGACACGACAGACTCAAAATCTGTTGCGAGCAATCGTGTAAGAGTTCAAGTCTCTTCTCCGGTATTTGAAGGCTTCCTGTTTCGGGAAGTCTTTTTTTATTTCTGACGTATTTTGGTTTGTGGACTTGAACTCTCGCTCGCTCACGCTCGCTCTGAGCCGGACGATGGATGAACCTAAAATGGCCCGCTGCCGCAGCCCATTTTTTAACGGTTCTTCGATCGTCGGCTAGTTCAAGTCTCTTCTCCGGTATTCTTTTAAAATCCCGAGGTCTTCGGGATTTCTTTTTTTAACTTAAAGTTTTCAGAGTTCTTAGACTTGAACTCTCGTACAATTGTATGATTGGTCGTTTTGTCGCTCGGGCACAGCCCTCGCTCTGCGCCTTTTTTTCGATAATCCTAAAACGACCCTTGCGGCTCGTTTTTTAACGGATTTTCGATTTTAGGCGAGTTCAAGTCTCTACTCCGGTATTGAATTCTCTTACAGTTCTGGTGGAAGAGTTGAACAGAGTTTATGAAAATCTATGGCCTCCTGCATGTGTTCTGCGGTGATGTTTTGGGAGGCGGAGATGTCGGCTATGGTTCGGGCTACTTTGAGGCAGGAAGAAATTGCTCTTGGAGAAAAGCCGTAGCGCAAAGTTGCATTATCGAGCACCTTACGCGCTTCTGCATCCAGAGGGCAAAAGTCCAGAATCTCTTGCGGCGAAAGACGTGCGTTTTTTATCCCCTGACGTTTTCTCTGAGCTTTAATTGCGCAGGCTACACCGGTTCGGATTTCTTCGGTGGTAGTCAGGCCAGGACGTTCTTCTATTTCTATACTTTCGTCATTCTTGTTTTCTACAAATACGCGCAGGTCTATGCGGTCAAGCAAAGGAGCGGAAAATTTTTTCCAGTACTGATCGATTGATTTTAAGCTGCACAGACAGATTTTTGAGTGTGAACCATAATTACCGCAGGGGCAGGGGTTTACGGCCATTAAAAGTTGAAATCGGGCAGGGTAGGTGGTGGTACGTCCGGCGCGGCTGAGTGAAATGGTGCCGTTCTCCAGCGGAACTCTGAGCATTTGAAGAACGGATGAACGGAACTCTGCGGCTTCATCGAGAAAAAGAACTCCGTTGTGTGCCAGGGAGATTTCGCCCGGGCGACAGGTTGGACCGCCGCCACAGATTCCTTCTATGGACGCGGTTTGGTGTGGAATTCTAAAAGGTGGAATCCGGATAAGCGGTTCGCTTGGTTTTATAAGCCCTGCAAGAGACCAGATTCTTGTAACAGATTGTGCTTCATCAGTTGTAAGAATTGGGTTTATGGCTGGAAATTTCTGAATAGCCATTGTTTTGCCGCAGCCAGGTGCACCCATGGCAATTAAATTATGCCCTCCTGCGGCCGCAATCTGAAGTGCCCTTACAAGCTGCCTCTGACCTTTGAGTTCTGCAAATTCGTAGCCAGGCGTAATTTCAGGGAAGACTATACCATTTGTTTCTGTGCAGCCGGCAGGAATAAAACCTTCTGTCTCAGAGCCAACAGAACTTCCCGTCTCATAAAACGAAACATCGGTCAAGGCGAGAAAGGCATTTTCAAGAGAGTCTGCGCCGTATACCTGAACCCCCGGAATCTCGCGGGCCTCATCTGCGTTCTGCACAGGTACGATGCATCTCATAATACCACTGGCAGCCGCTGTAGAGACAGCAGCGTGCACACCTTTAACGGCCCGCACTTTTCCGGAAAGCTCCAGCTCGCCCATAACTAAAATCGGGTCGGTAATGAATTCTTTTTTACCGTCTGCCGCAGCTTTTGCACCCAGAACTCCCAGTGCTACCGGCAGATCAAAGCCGGCTCCTTCTTTTCGTAAATCTGCGGGCGAAAGAGAAATCAGTACTCTCTCCGGCGGATACTCGAAGCCTGCATTACGGATTGCCGCCTGCATCCGTTCGCGAGATTCTTTTACAGCTCCGTCTGCCAGGCCTACAATGTCCGTGGCCGGAATACCTCTTCTTAAATCAACTTCTACTGTTACTAAAGCACCTTCATAACCAAAGGGAGAAAACGAATAAATCTGCATATTACCTCCAGGCACTATGTCCTTACACCTAAATAATTGCCACGGTTTTCGTTTTCAGGAAAAGAATTCAGAAAAAAAATCAAAAAAAGTAAAAAAAATTGGAAAAAATCGTGTTTTTTATAGAAAAATCACTTTTTTTCAAAAAACAGGCTCTAACCACTTGAATATGAAAAAAAAATTTGTATAATTTTGCGAAATTTTTTAACTATTTTCAAAAAAGTGTGGTATATTATATGTAGCGGTTTTGTCAAAAAAAAAGTTGACAAAATCAGCCACCGCAAAAAGTAGGAGTTCTTGTGAATAAGCATGATTTTCCAAAAATCCATTTTTATGATCAGGATTTTGTAGACATTTATAATAAGACGTGGTCTTGGGTTTCGTCATTGTGGGTAAACCCGAAAACCGGAGAGCAGGATTCAGAGGGCTTATTTATTTATCCGGAAAAAGACAAGCTGATTATCAATCAGTTCGAGTCTATTTTTTCAACTTTCTTTCTCGTATATTCAAACAGAAATTTTGATGCCTGCAAGAACATTGATTATTTTTATGCTCGTCAGGAAAAATCTGGAGCTATCCGCTGGAAGTATGATGTAAAAACAAATCAGCCGGTACTGGAAAAAGATAATAAAGAAGGAGTTGGTCTCCCTTTGTTTGCTTTTGCTGAATATAATCTTTTCCATAAATCAGCTAATAAAAAGCGAATTAAGGATGTTATGCCGGCTCTTCAGAAGTATATGACATGGCTTGATGAAACTTTCAAAAAACCAAACGGACTTTATTCTGTACCTGTAGCTGCTTCTTCTATGACAAACAGTCCTCGTGAGAAGGTTTGTTATCCTGTAGATTTTAATGCCTGCATGGCAATTAATGCATCTTATATGTCTGCACTTGGTGATATTCTCAATGATAAGGATATCAGTTTCCAGTATAGAAAGATGTATTTTTCTATCAAAACAAAAATCAATTCTCTTATGTGGGATAATGATTCTGGTTTCTACTATGATCTTGATAAGGATGAAAAGCGAACAAAAGTAAAGACTATTGCTTCTTACTGGACTATGCTTGCTGAAATCCCTAATGCTGATAAAGCAGATCTGCTTGTTGAACACTTGAATAATCCAAAGACTTTTGGAACAGATCATCCTTTCCCAACTTTGAGTGTAGACAACCCTAACTTCAGTGAAGAAGGAAACGGCTACTGTGGTTCTGTAATGCCAGCCTTCAACTTTATGGTAATCAAAGGTCTTGAAAAGTATGCTCAGTATGAGTTTGCCCGTGAATGTGCAATACGTCACCTTTATTATGTTCTCGAAGGTCTTATGCCTAACGAAAACAAACAGCCAGGGGATCTTTTTGAAGCATACATGCCAAATAAAGAAGGCCGTGCAAAAATCAACAAGAAGGACTGGGCTCGTTCTCGCTATCTTCTTACAGCCGGCCTTTCTACAATCGCTTTAATGATTGAAAATGTTATCGGACTTTCCATCAGTCTTCCTCGTAAGACTGTAGACTGGATTATTCCGAACCTTGAAATAATGGGTATAGAAAATCTTTCGCTTAAGCGCAACTTAATCACAATTCTGTCGAACAAAAGTTCGCGCGGCTGGGAAATCCAGATGGAAAGCGAAAAGCTCTACTACTTTACAATCAATATTCTTGACCAGAAGAAAAAGACATTGCCGATTCCAAGCGGTAAATGTTCAATGCTTATCGATAAGCTGTAAAAAGGAGGCATAGAGTGGCAGCCCCGGAATCAGTTATTGAAATCGGTTCGACAGGGGTTCGCCTTCTTGTCGCCGAATTCACCAATGATGGACAGCAGAATATTCTCGACCGTTCGGATAAACCTCTTCCTATTGGAAAAGATGTTTTTACGAGTGGAAGTATAAGTCAGGAAATTCAGAATCAACTCATTCAGATTCTCATTCGTTACCGCGAACAGCTTGCGGGCTGGGGCATTTCACCTTCTGAATGTACCTGTATTGCTCTTTCAGCCTTTCGTGATGCAAAAAACTGTGACCCGATTATGGACCGGATTTTAGTTCAGGCTGGTTTTCATGTTCGTATTATTGATGGTATTGAAGAAAATAAGCTGATGTATCTTGCAGTTTCTGAATGTGTAAAAAATGAAACTGCTGCTTTTAAAGATGCTGATACGGTAATTCTTGTGGTAGGCGGAAGTACTACCGAAATCATGATGATGTCTGATGGTAAAATGGCTGGTGTTCACAGCCTTCGACTGGGTACTGTGCGTATTGATCAGCAGATGAAAAATCAAACCTCTTCTTATGCTGATATTCAGCGCTATGTGCAGGAATCAATTAACAACACAAAGGGTTCTCTGGAAAGTGAATTAAATCTTAGTCATGTAAAACAGTTTATTGCTGTTGGTCCTGATATTACGCTTGCTGCTTTGAATGTTGGACATCCGATATCAACTTTTCTATGGGAAATTACAAAAGAAGATTTTTCTGAATTTGCTAAGGAGATTCAGGGCTACAGTGTTGATGAATGTGTTGCACGTTTTAAAATTCCTTATAGTGAGGCTGAAACACTACAGGTAAGTCTTTTGATTTACAATCTCTTTTTGCATCTTACAAAGGCAGAAAAACTTATTGCTCCTGAAACAAACATAAGACAGGGGCTTTTGCTTAGTCAGCATTCCATTGAAAACGAAGAACTTCAGAAAGAGTTTAATATGCAGATTACTGCTTCGGCTCGTAACCTTCTGCGTAAATATCATGGTGATGAAATGCATGCGGAATGTGTCCGAATGATTGCGGTTAAGATTTACGACACTTTGCGTAAAGACCTCGGCTTTAATGAGCATGCGAGAACTTTGCTGGAGACGGCGGCGATTTTGCATGATATCGGCGGTTTTATTCGTTATGACAATCATAATCTGCATAGTTCGTATATTATTAAGAACTCGGAGATTTTTGGTCTTTCCCGAAAGGATAATACGATTGTTTCGGAAATTGCGAAATATCACAAGGGTAATTCAGTTCCGCAGGATGAAGACAGCTTCCTTATGCTTCCGCGATCTGACCGCATGACTATTCTGAAGCTTACTGCAATTCTGAGAATTGCTGATGCTATGGACCGCGGACATATTCAGAAATTCAGTGATTTTTCCATTAAGATTCAGCAGAATTCGATTGTTATTCATACAAAGACAACAAACAATACTGTGCTCGAAAAAATTGCCCTCAACGAAAAGTCTGGAATGTTCGAGTCTGTCTTTGGTTATAAGGTGATATTACTGTAATTACGGTCATTGAGCCTGTCGAAATGACCGCAACCATCAAAGGGTGGTTTCGACAAGCTCAACCACCGCAGTGTTCAGGAGGATGATTTATGCAGGAAAGATATTTTAATCGCGAACTCAGCTGGCTCGAATTTAATGCCCGTGTTTTATTTCAGGGACTTAACAAAGAGCTGCCTCTACTTGAAAGGCTGCAGTTTCTTTCAATCGTTTCTTCTAACTTTGATGAATTTTTCCAGGTTCGTGTTGCGGCAATAAAACGTCTTCTTGCAGAAAATCCGAATTTTACTGATGTTTCGGGGCTTTCGCCTCAGATGGTTTTTACTTCAGTTTCTGCTCGTGCTCATCAGATTATTCGTTCTCAGCAGGAATGCCTTATGTCGGATATTCTGCCTGCTCTTGCTGAAAAAGGTTTTGTTTATGTTACGCCTATGCAGTATACACAGCAGCAGAGTGATTATCTGAACGGGGTTTTCAATGCAGAAATATTCCCGCTTCTTACTCCTCTTCGCACAGATATTGAAGCTTTTCCTCATATAAAAAATCTTACAACCTATGCAGCATTTCTCCTTTCTCCGATTGCAGGAATTAAGATGGGGCAGGGCTCCGAAGAATTCCGAGGAAATGAAGATTCACCTCGTATTGCGCTTGTTGAGATTCCAGAGGGAATTCCAAATATTTACTGGCTTTCGGGAAACAGCGCGACGGCAGGTCACGCTCGTCAGTTTGCGCTTTTGCAGGATGTTGTTACAGCTTTTGGCACAAAACTTTTTCCGGGTTTTGAAGTAGAAGAAACTCTGATTTTTAAGGTTGCTCGTGATGCAGATTTTGCTGTAGATGAAGATGCTGGAAGTAATTTTATTCATGCGATGGAAGATGTTTTGATAAGGAGAAAATCTTCGTTCCCGGTTCAGATGACCTGCAATTCTTCGAGTCAGAAAATCCAGAAGTTCTTGATGGATAAACTGGAACTGGCAGAAGAGGATATTTATCGTGTAGATCAGATTATTAATCCGGGCAGTCTTATGGAATTGCGTGAGGTTGACGAAGACGGTGCTTTAAGCTTTGAAGCCTGGGATCATTTTTATCCTGCTGATCTTCCTGAAGATGAACCTTACTGGGATACTCTTAAACTGCACGACAAGATTCTTCATGTTCCCTACGAAAGCTATGATCCAGTTGTAAAATTTATTTCTGATGCGGCTGATGATGACGATGTGCTTGCTATCAAAATGACACTTTACCGTACCGGCCGGAATTCCCCGATTATCGATGCACTTGAGCGGGCCGCCCAGCGAGGTAAACAGGTTGTTGTACTCGTAGAACTTAAAGCCCGCTTTGATGAGGAGCGTAATATTGCCTGGGCCAACGAACTTGAGCAGGCCGGGGTAACTGTAATTTATGGACTTGTAAATCTGAAGGTTCATGCAAAAATCCTTATGGTGATTCGCCGTGAGAGTGATACGATCCGCCGTTACGTGCATCTGGCTACCGGAAATTATAATACTAAGACAGCGAAATTATATTCTGATATTTCTCTTTTTACCGCAAATCCTCAGATTGCAAATGATGCGACCCTCTTCTTTAATCTTGTTACCGGTTATTCAACTCTGCAGAACATGAATTGTCTTTCGATGGCACCGGTAACAATTAAATCCCGACTTATTGCAATGATTAACCGCGAGATTGAAAGAAGTAACACAGAAAATCCTGGCTTAATTATAGCGAAGATGAACAGCCTTACTCACGAGGAAGTTATTTCTGCCTTGTACAAGGCAAGTCAGGCAGGGGTTAAGGTGCTATTAAATATTCGTGGAATTTGTATGCTGGTTCCGGGCCTAGAAGGGCTAAGTGAAAATATAAAGGTTGTTTCGATTGTAGACCGTTATCTTGAACATTCGCGTATTTTCTATTTTCAGAATGGTGGCACTCCGGAGCTTTATTGTTCAAGTGCGGACTGGATGAATCGTAACCTGGATCGCCGCATTGAACTCATGTTCCCGATTCTGGATAAATCAGCTTTTGAAGACGTAAAATCAATTCTTGATACATACTTTGCCGATAACACTACTGCGATGGAACTGCAGTCAAACGGAAGCTGGATTCCAGTAGAACGTGGTAAAAAAGAGGATCCGGTTCGCGCCCAGGAAGTTCTCTATAAAAAATATAAGGCACTCGAAGAAAAAAAACCGAATGTGTCTGAGAAAAAATTCGAAGTTCGGCGAAAGTAATTTTGCGTTCATTAAAGTCAAAGAGAAGAAAAAAGATATGAGGTATAATTAAACAATTATAGACATCAGAATAATTCTGGCTGGAGCGGGTCTGTGTCCGGGAACTCTTCTATCCACTTAAAGACAGAGTCCGTTCCAAGCTGGATATTATGCTGACGGCAAAGTTGGGCAAGATATTTCATAAGCTCAGCTTCATGCGGGCTTGAGCACACGTAGGAATAGCCGAAGGTTTTCTGGTAGCGTTCTTTGAGGCTAGCGGTGGTTGAGGACATCGAAAACTTGCGGTCCAAAGCCGAGTAAAAATATTCTCTATTTCCTTCGCGCAAGGTGAGGCCAATTCCAAAACAAATGATTGCCTGTACACCAGCGCGGGCGCAATAATCAACAATTCCTTCTATATTTTCTTTTGTATCATTGATAAATGGCAATAGTGGACTGAACCAGACAACAGTCGGAATGCCAGCCTCGCGACAAGCCTGCAAAACTTCAAAGCGGCGACTGGTCGGACAAACCCCGGGCTCAATTTTACGGCAGAGTTCGTCGTCTGCAGTGGTTAGTGTCATTTGCACTACGGCTTTGGTCTTATTATTTATGCGGGTAAGGATATCCAGATCCCGTAGTACAAGGTCTGATTTAGTTTGAGGAGTTGCACCGAAATTGTGGCGTTCAATTATTTCAAGGCAGCGGCGCATAAGCCCAAGCTCTTTTTCAATCGGAATGTAAGGATCGCACATGGAGCCTGTTCCAATCATACAGCGCTTTCGTTTTTTACGGAGGGCTTCTTCCAGAAGTTCCGGAGCATTTTGTTTTACTTCGATATCTTCAAAATCATGAGTGAACTGATAGCACTTACTGCGAGAGTCGCAATAAATACAACCGTGGGTGCAGCCGCGGTAAATATTCATGCTGCGAGGAGTCAGAATTGTTTTTGCAGTTACAAAATGCATGTCTTTATTATAGCATTTAAATATGACTATGTAGTGTCATATTTAAAATAGCGGCGCAAAGATTCTGAAGAGGCGGCCAATAAAACGTATGTGAGGTTTTATCTTTTTATAATCTCCCGGCTGCATCTGAATGCAATCTTTCAGAGTCTGGTCAAAATCTCTTTTTACAGAATCAACAATAGGTGAATCTATGAAGACTACACCATTTTCAAAATGATGATATAAACTTCTGTAATCAAGATTAACAGAACCAATAGTCGCAATCTGATTATCAGAAATAAAAGTTTTGGCATGAATAAAGCCCTTCTGGTAAAGATAAACTTTAATTCCTTTATTCACAAAAGTTTCAAGAAAAGTTTTCCCGATGCAGAAAGTAATCAGGTGGTCAGGTAGGGCAGGAACAATAATCGAAACCTCAACACCACGGGCTGCTGCAAATATCAAATCCTCCTGCAAGTGGTTGTCAATAAGAATATATGGTGAAGTAATGTTCAGATATTTTTTTGCGTTGTTTATAATGTAGAGATAAATATCTTCTGCAATATCTTTGTTGTTAAAAAAATCATCTCCATAAGGAATTGTAATTCCCGGCTTGTCATAAATCCCATAAGAAGACGGCAGATATGGAGTAAAATCTTCAATATCTTTTGCAAAGAGATTCCAGCTTTGTAAAAAGAGCTGAAGAAAGGTATGAACAGCCTGCCCTTGAATCTGAACTGCATTATCTTTCCAGTAGGCAAAACGGTTTTTCTTTCCGCGGTTGAAATATTCATTTGAAAGATTAAGACCGCCGGTAAAGGCAAGCTGACCGTCTACAATCAGTATTTTTCTGTGGTCGCGGTTATTAAGTTGCGTTGAAAAAACAGGAACAATCGGAATAAAAACACGGGATTTAAAACCATTTGCTTTTAAGTAATTTTGATAATATGAAGTTGAAAGAACAGGAGAGCCAAGTCCATCGCAAAGAATGCGGACTTCTACACCTTCCTGAACTTTTTTCTTAAGTGCATTAAAAATCTCATTCCATGACGAATCAGGTTCAATAATAAAATATTCCAGGAAGATAAATTTTTTTGCACTTTGTATTGCTTCAATCATATGCGGAAAAAAATCATCTCCGCTTGAAAAATATTTTACATCACAATTACTATAAGGAAAAAAGAAATTGTTAGTCAGATAATAAATCAAATCAGAGGCATGATTATTCGAAAGTTCATTTACAAATTGCGTCTGAGATTCTAGAGATGGCGGAAAACTTTCAGGAAGCATAATCTGTGTTTTTTCTCTAAGCAATGTAAGCTTTTTTGAAAATCGCAGAGCACCCCGGTTTGTGTGATACATAAAATAAGCTGCAATACTGAAAAGCGGAACAAAAATCATAGGAATAATCCAGGCGAGCTTAAACTCGTTCCGACCGTTTTTATTTACGATATAAATCATGAAGCTTGCAGAAAGAAAGAGGGAAAGCCCAAAGTAAAGTTCCAGATATTTTTCCAGGCGAAGAACAAAAAGGGCCATTATGAAGATTTGTACGGCAATGAAAAGAAAGTTGATTATGATGCGGCTATAAACGCTTCTATAAAAAAGCTTGAGACGTTTTTTGTCTTTGATATCTTTAATTTTTTTTGTATTTGTGTTTTTCATTCTATATATATAATAAAGCTAATGAAGGGGTTTGTCAGTATTCTAATGGCGTTTCTTAAAAGAAAAAATGTTCTTTTAAATTATTCTATTGAATATGTACAAAAACAATATGAGATTCTTTCCTTTGATGCCAGTGCTGCAAATATCTATTCTGATTTATATGAGCGACTCAAGTCTCAAGGAACCCCTGCCCAGAGATTTGATTTGTTGATTGCTTCAATTGCTATTTCAAACAATCTGATTCTGGTAACCCGCAATGTTTCTGATTTTACGGAAATTGCAGAGAATTCAAATCTTATGATTGAGGAATGGTAAGGCTAAAAAATTGCTGCATCGCAATTTTTTTTAACGCCTTGCTATTGAACAACGACCGCTCTGACCGGCGGTCTTACACAGGTTTGAAGATTAATAGGGCGTTCCCGCCTGCTTCGCAGGCGGTCGGCACTTCCAGGCTCCGCTACGCTCGGTGCTATCGCACGGGCTTACGCCCCCTTCCAGCGCCTAACGCATTGTATGCGCTGTAATTATCGTAAAGCTGTAGGCATTCACAGTGAACTCACATCCGTCAATTTTGACATACAAGTTCTTTCCCTGCCGGGTGATAATCGTGTCAGTGGCCAGAATTTTCTGACGACACCAGACAACGATATCTTTGACATCATCGCCAAGCCGGAGATTGTGGCGAATACGGTCTATGCCCATGGGGGTTGTGTGGAGTTTTTCGATGTTTTCTAAAAGTTCATTTTTCATTTTGATTTCCTTACCGGATGTCTTATTACAGTTTTCAGTCTTTCTGTAGCGGTTTTTTGCGGGTTACTCAGGTAGATTTCATGATGAAGTCTTGTGGTTGAAAAATCCAGCTGCCAGCCATTTTTGAGGGCGAAGGAATCCATCTGTTTGATTGTGTATTCGATTGCATATTGCAGGGCAAGGGCACTTTTGTATTCGCCGTCTTCCTCGTTAGGATTTCCCTTTCCGCGAACTGCGACAAACTGCATTTTGGGAATGTGAACAATATGCGGCTTTGCCGGCGGAAGATAGAAGTCTTTGAATTCTTTCTTATAATCAAATGGCATTGAAGTTCTCCTGTAAAACCGGTGGATTTCAATCCAACTGGATGTTTACAGAATACCATATAAAATATGACAACTAAGTGTCATATTTAAAACTTAAATTTTTCTGTAAATCTTTACGAAGTAAATCATCTCGGCAATAGCTGTGATTGCCCAAGAGAAAATATAAAGAAGGAAGAGAGACTGAATCGTTCCAATCCATTTAAAGATTGTGTATATCCAGAGAATACGGAATAAGCAGGAACCGAGCAGAACAATAATCGTTGGAACAGAAGTTTTTCCAAGTCCGCGGTTGGCGGCGATTGTGTTATCCATAAAACTTGCAACCGGGTATGAAAAGAACATAATTGAAAAACGGAGCATGCCGGCGTGAATAACTTCCGGGTCACTTGTAAAAAGAGAAAGGCACTGAGGCCCGAAAATATACATTGTTATACTGAGAAAGGCTCCCAGACTGAAAGCAAAAAGATTCGAAATAATCATACTGTGCAGAATGCGTTTTTTATTTCCGGCTCCATAATTCTGCCCGATGAAAGTTGCACAGGCTACATAAAATCCGTTCATTGCGCTGTAGATTATATTATCAAGATTTGCTCCGGCAGCAGTTCCTGCAACCATCACTGCATCAAAAGAGTTTATACCCACCTGAATGAATGTGTTTGCTACAGCAAAAATCGCATTCTGCATTCCGGCTGGAATTCCTATCTTCAAAATTCTGATTGTCTTCTCGCGGTTAAGCCTTAGCTTTGAAAAGTTAAATTTTACATCTCCAAGTCCCCGTCCGCGAATCAGAGGAATCATAACCAGCACTGCCGAAACATATTGTGAAATAATGCTGGCAAGAGCAACCCCGGCACAAGAAAGTCTGCATACAATCACAAAAAACAGATTCAAAATTATATTGATGATTCCGGCAAAACTAAGATAGTAGAGAGGACGTTTTGTATCACCTGCTGCACTAAGCACAGCGTTTCCGAAATTAAAAAGTGCAACGCCTGGCATACCAAGCATGTAAATCTTAAAATAAATTACCGCACCTTCCAGAAGTTCCGGCTTAGTTTTGATGAGGGTAAGCACCGGTTTTGCTAAAGCATAGCCAAAAATCAAAAGGATAAAACCGGTTATTATTGAAACTATAAAGGACGAATGAATTGCATCCTCTAAATCTTTTTTTGACTTAGCACCTATGTAAAAGGCAACGATTACATTCACGCCGCCGCCAAGACCCATCAAAAGGCCGGTGAACAAAAAGAGGAGCTGGGTAGTTGAGCCAACAGAACCAAGGGCCTGAGAACCGGCAAATCTTCCTACTACTGCAACATCGGCAATGTTGAAAAGCACCTGCAGGAGATTTGAAAAAATGAGCGGCAGACCATATAGAAAGATTCCCTTAAAAAGCGAGCCTTCTGTTAAATTTCTTTCATAAGAAGAATTATGATGAAACATAGTAAAATACATTATTGAAATGAAAGAAAAAGTTCAATAAGCGTATTTGATCCATGATTCACAACCGGGAGTCTGTGTTTTTTCATTGACACAAAATCATTTTTCATAATAAAAATTAATTAAATTTTCATAAGGAGACGCATTGCCGATGAGACTGTAAATCCATGTGTCGCAGGTTCAAAACCTGCAGCAGCCGCTAAAGCCTTTCTCTAACGAGAAAGGCTTTTTTTATGCCCAAATACTTGTGTTACAAGGAATTAGGCATAATCATCATCTTATCAGAAGTTTGGTTTTACTTAGAAAGAACGTTACGACGATTCTGGTTTTACTGCGATTGTAGTAATGATTGTAGTAAAAATTGTAGTAACGATTATTGTAAAACTGCCAATGCTATTCGCTTTCCACACAGGAGGCGATTATGCGTCAATTCTATCTCTTCAAAAACAAATCTGGTTATTACAATGTTGTTTTTATTGATCCTGTTTCAGGTCTTAAAGGTGCAACTAAAAGTACCCACTGTAAGGACAAGGTAGAAGCAACTGTTATTGCGGCGGACTGGGTAAAAAACGGTCGTCCAGAAGCTCGTAGTAATTCCCGCAAATTTCTTTCTCCTGAGTCTTCTTCTTCCAAAAACTTAAAAGGCATTATTGACGGCCTTACTGAATCTGATGTGCGTGCTCTGGCTTTAATGCTTTCTGATAAGCTTGGTTCTGCAGCTGTTGTTGCTTCTGCTCCTCTCTCCACTTCTGTCCAAACTGTTGCTCCTGTTTCTGTTGAAAAACCAGCTCCGAAAAAATCTGACATTAAACTTGCTGAGTTCTTAATTAACTTCTGGGATTACGACAAGTCTGAAGCTCTTCAACGTTCCTTTGCCAAAGGAAAGAAACTTTCACGTATGCATACTGATGCTATGAAGGGTCTTGCAAAGAATCACTGGCTTCCGTACTTTGGACCTGACAAGCTTGTTGAGGATTTGGAACAGGATGAACTTGATGACTTTTTCTTTTACCTCTACACGGTGAAAGGTCTTTCGGGCTCTACTGTAAACCATGCTATTACTTGTGGAAGTAAGGCAATTGGATATCTTTTTGATAAGCGTAAGATTTCGTTTAATCCTATGGCTGGTGCAGAGCGTTATGGTATCAGCAATGAAAAGCGTGACATTCCGACTGAAAGTGAAGTTCGCTCTCTTTTGAATCTTGACTGGAGAAACCATCTTGGAAAACTTGCTTTTGAACTTGCGGCTTACTGTGGTTTGCGTGCCGGAGAGATTAGCGGACTTAGAGTTTGTGACCTTGATATGCAGGCTGAAGTTTTACACATCCGTCACAGCTGGAATGAAAAAGACGGTTTGAAGTCTACTAAGAATACCGAAGAGCGTGATGTGCCGGTTACACGAGAGCTTCTCTTGCAGCTTATGAACAGAGCAAGACTTAATCCTAATTACTCTGATTTGAGTTATGTATTTTTCAGTAACGTGAAACCTGAGATTCCTTGCAGGCCTGCTTATTACCAGGACAGTTTTTATGAGGCTCTTAGTGAAATTGGAATCAGTGAAGAACAACGCAAGGAAAGAAATATTGTGTTCCACAGTCTGCGTCACTTCTGTGCTACTCTTCTTGCACAAAGAACTGATATTAAAAATGTACAGGCTATTCTTGGTCATAAGAGTGCTTCTATGAGTTTGCATTATGCTGACCATGAAACTATGACGCAATTGAATAATATGCGAAGCATTATGCAGGATGCCTGGAAAGAATGTATTATTTCTGCCTGATGTGCGAAAAGGTTTAGAAAAATTAACCTCTGGGTTAAAAATCCTAAACCTTTTTGCTTAACACTTTGGATTTATCATTAAGCCATAACAGAAAACTGTTGTGGCTTTTTTTTTATGCTCTTTTGCTCTGCGTAAAAAGCCCAGGGAGATTTTTATGGACGAAACTGAAAGAGAAAACATGGAGTTGCTTTCGGTTGAAGAAGCTGCGGCTTACTTGAAATTCAGTACAACTTTTGTTTACCGGCTAGCAAGAGAAAAAAGGATTCCGCATGTAAGTTATGGCAGACACATTATTTTTCGCAAAACGGATTTATATAACTGGCTTGGAAGTATGGTTTGCACTGTTCATGAACCAGAACACGTAAGTTGCGTTGTAAATAAATAATCGGGCAAAGGAGGTTTTAGGCGTGGGAGAAAAGGACACTGTTTGTACCAGCAGCAGTGAACTTGTTCAGACAGAAGAAGCTTTGAAGTCCTGGGAGAAAAAATTGGAAGGCGAATCTTCCAAGGCATTCAAGGCCTTCTGCCTTTTCCGTTCTATGGGCTACAAGCGCAGTATAAAAGCCTGTCTTGAGCTGAACGGAATTGAGCCGAATAAGTATGGCTCTTGGGCTCGTTATGCACGGCTCTTCCGTTGGAATGAACGTGCTGCTGAATACGATGCGTATATTGCAAAAGAAACTGAAAGGGAGATTTTAGCTGAACGAGTTGAACGACGTAAGAGACAGATGGAAATGCTGAACGGCTTTGATGAACTTGTTCAAAAAAGAATTAAGACACTGAAACCGGAAGACCTGAATGCTGACGGCGCAATGGATTTGCTTGAGCGTTCTGCAAAGCTTGATTCGTTTATTACTGGAGCGGACAAGGAAAATGCAAAGCCTGTTCAGGGGGAATTAGCGATTACGTTTGCTGAGAGTTTTAAGGACTTATGAGAGAAATCTTTAAGCCAACGGCTGTTCAGAAAAAAGCTCTGGCTCTGCTTGCTTCGACTGCAAAGCATATTCTGCTTTTTGGTGGTTCACGTTCGGGAAAGACTACGGTTCTTGTAATGGCGATTATATTTCGTGCCTGCAGATATCCTGGAAGCAGACATTTGATTTGCCGCTTTCGAGCAAAGGATGCCAGAAGTTCTGTACTGCATGAGACTCTACTTCCGTGGCTTAACAAAACGATTGGAGCGAAGAACTACAAGGCAAACGTACACGATGGCTTAATTACCTTGTGGAACGGAAGCGAGATTTGGATTGGCGGTCTTGGTGACAAGGAACAGGTAGACAGGATTCTGGGTCACGAGTATGTGACGATTTACTTTAACGAAGTGAGTCAGATTTCTTACTCAGCTATTACTACTGCCTACTCTCGTCTTGCGATGAAGGTGGAAGGTTGTAAGAACAAGTTCTTTTATGACTGTAACCCGTGCAGTCCTATGCACTGGGCTTACAAAGTTTTCATCAGGAAGATTGAACCTCGTACTGATGAAAAGTTAAACAAGCCGGAGCTTTATGCTTCTGCTGTTTTGAACCCGATGGATAACGCTGAAAATCTTGATGAAGATTACATCAGCGACATTCTGGATAACATGCCGGAAAAACAGCGGGCGAGATTCCGTGACGGTTTGTGGGTGAAGCCGGAAGGAAGCGTTTACGAAAAGTTTGAAGAGGCTATGATTCTTCCGCGAGACAAGCTTCCGGCTGAATTTGACAAATACACTGGCGGCCAGGATTTTGGGCTTCATATTGCGGCTGTGAAAGTTGGCTGGGTTGGTGACTGTGTTTACGTCATAGGTGACTATGGCGGATTCAACATTACAACTAAGACCAGCGTTGAAAACCAGACTGCTAAGGGATGGTATGACGAATGTTTTGTTACTTACTGTGACCCGGCAGGTGGCGAGAGAATTCAGGAAGTACCTGGAGGTGTTAAGGCTAATAACTCTGTGGATGCAGGAATTGACTACATTATTGCTTTAATTGAACGCAGGAAGTTTTTTGTTTGCAAAGACTGTACCGGCGTTCTTGGAGAGATTTGGGATTATTCGCGTGATGAGAATAATCAGATTGTAAAAGTAAATGACCATTACATGGACGCTATGCGTTACGCAATCTTCAGCGCAGTGACCAGCGGCGTGGTAATGGCGTAAGTTTTTTGGTTTACCGATAATCTAGGAAACAGTAAGTGAGTTTATTCAGAAGAAAGCAGCAGAAACAATTACAAAGTTTTGAACAACTCAATGGAGAGACAGTTGCTGAGGACTTTTCTGTGCGTGAGAAAAAGACATGCACTGATCCTTATCTTCAACATGCATGGGTTTCTGTGTGTATTGATATTTTAACTCGTAATGTTGCAAGAGCTGAATACGAAGTTCGTAAGAACGGAACCGTTGAACGCGAAACGCCTCTTGCAAATCTTTTTCGTTTTCCAAATAAAAATCTGAGCCGCTTTGATTTATGGAAGCAGACTTGTGCCTGGTGGAGTCTGGATGGTGAAGCATTCTGGTGGTTCGGAGAAAACTATGTCTGTGGGATTCCAACTGACATTTTCATTCTTAATCCGCGATACATGCAGCATGTCGTTGACGGCGGAAAAATTACCAAATGGGTTTACACGGAAGAAGGCAGTGGACGGCCGCTGATGATTCTTCCTGATGAGGTAATTCATTTTAAGGACTGGACCCCATGGAATGTCTACAGGGGTGTAAGTCCGCTGGTAAGTTTGGGGCTTGAGGTTGAACAGGATTTACTTGCGGCAAAGCAAAACACAGGCTTGCTTAAAGAAGGAGGAGTTCCGAAAGGTTTACTGAAGACGGACCAGGTATTAACAGAAGCTGAAGCAGAGCTATTGGCGAGGACCTGGGACAGGAAATATGGTCACGGCATGAAAAACCGTGTTGCTGTGTTGGGTAAAGGTACAGAGTATCAGCCGCTTACTTTTAGCCCTGATGTTCTGAAACTTTATGATATGAAAAAGTGGAACTTGTATACTCTGCTCGCGAAATATGGAATACCTCCACGAGTGGCGAATATACAGGATTCCAAGAGTTCTTTAAGTGGTACTGATACAGACAGTCAGCACAGAGCCTTTTGGAACTATACATTAATTCCCCTCCTTAAGAATTTTGAAGAGGTTCTTGAGGTGCAGTTGTTCAGAAGATTTAATCTGCCTGAAACTGGTGTATTTAATCTTGATTCTATACCTGAGTTACAGGAATCAGAAGATGCCCAGAGTAACAGGGATATTGCAGAAATCAATGCCGGCTTGAAAACCATTAATGATGTTCTGCGTAAACGTGGCGAGAATACAAAACCATGGGGTGATACCTGGTTCAGAGCTTCTTCATTGGTTCCTGTTGAACAATCTCAATAACAAAAAGAGGTACAAAAATGAAAAAAATCATAATTGCAGTATGTGATGATTTTACAAAAGAAATTATTACTCATTGTGCGAAGGCAGCAATGCCTTCACTGCAGATTGTAGATGGTTCAAATGATACTGACATCATTTATCATTTGAAGAGTGCTGAAGATGATATTGTCATTTTTGATAAGTATTTTCTGAGTTATGTTCTTCGATTCAAAATGACAGCTTTGCGTGTTTATAACAGCAAGCTTCGAATTATTTTTGTTGAGCAGGGAGACTGTTCAAGATTCTTTAGTCTTCGAGTTTACGACCTTAAAGCTGATGGCTTTATTTGTAATATTCGTAACAAAAAAGAATTTGTGAATAAGCTGCGTAATATCTTTTCCGGCGAAAAGATTTTCCGGAAGAAGTTTTAGACAGTCTGGATTCAAACGAACATTTGCGTTTCCGCAAGTATTGTTCTGAGATTACCGAAATGGAGCTTGCGATTGGTATGTATCTTGGGGAAGGAAAATCTATCAAACAAATCAGTGGGCTGGTTAGTGCATCCGAAGGTGCTGTTGGTATTCATATCAGCAGACTTAAAAAGAAAATCGGTTTTGAGAGCATGAAAGATTTTAGTGTTCTGAATAAACAGCTGGAAAAAATAAACTTAAGGAGCTGGAGTTGTTAGTAAAAATTGACGGAGTGGAAAACAAGGAGTTTTCCAGAAACAAGAATCTGTTTTTGTCTTTCTTAAAGGACAATACACATTCTGGAAAACTTTCGCCTCAGGTTGAAGTTTTTAAAAGCATTGATGTGCAGAAAGATTCATTTCATTGGGTAATGAGCACCTTTGATGTAGATCGAGATTTTGAAAAAGTTGACCCTGCCGGATGGAACTTAAAAAACTATCTTGCGAATCCTGTAATCCTCTGGAGTCATGATTACTCTATTCCTGCGATAGGATATGCGGAGAATATGAAGGCTGATACAGTGCTCGAGGGAGATATTGTATTCAACTCGAAAGAGTTTGACGAGTTCGGATGGAGTATCGGACAGAGAGTAAAGGCCGGCGCTTTACGCTGTGGCTCTGTTGGATTTATTGCAGAGGAAGTTGAGTTTCTGGAATCAAAGGACCGCGAATGCGATTTGATTTTCCGAAAACAGGAACTTCTGGAGTTTTCTATCTGCTGTGTTCCGGCAAATCCTTTTGCCACAAGCGGTACTAAAAAACTTGAGATTACGGAAGTGATTCAGGAATCTGAGGAACTCTCGTTTTATGACAAATTGAGTAAAGGCCTGGCACGGGCTTAGAAGTGCAAATAAAAAACAGAGCTGCTGACAATTGGAACCTGCTAACAGCTCTGTTATCCAAGTTACCTAAGGAGGAAAACTTGAACAAAGTAATTGTATCACTGCAGCAAAAATTAGAGAATATGAAAACTCTTGTTCCAACTGAAGCTGCAACACCAGAACAGATTTCAAAATATTTCAATGAAAATGAAGAAATCATTGCTGGCATTTTGAAGGCTGCCGACAGTCAGACAACTGCAACAACAAGTGAACTTGAAGGAATCAAAGAAGCTGTAAAAGAGCTTCGTAATCTTATGCGTAAAGCTGATACCGAAATGAAACCTCTCTCTTACAGAGACGTATGTTACAATCTTGGTAAAGCTTTGTGCGCAGCTTGGAACAAGGATGCAGAAACTCTTGGTCAGCTTAAGTTCTGTCCAAACATCAGAGCTGAAAAATGGAACAATCCAAAAGACTTCTCCTGGGAAACCGGAAAGGGATTTGTGCCATCAAAAGCCGTTTTGGGTGAACCAATCGGAAATCTTGCAAACAATGACCAGTATCTTATCAATCCAATCTATGAAGAGGCCATCATGCAGGAAGCTGCAAAGCAGTCTCAGATGATGAATCTTGTTACCCACCGCCCTATGAGTGGGCCTTCAATCTTTATTCCAGAAAGAGACCGTGGTGGAATCGGATTGAAATGGCTGACTTCATACGGCCAGAAAATCGACGCAACGAAATCAAACATGCCGACAAGAACAGAGCTTAAAGCTTATACACTTGCAGGCTATGTTCCATTCTTTGACGAGTTCGGCGAGGATATTTTTGTTGACCTCGGTAAGATGTTCCTTGAAGATTTCACAGAAGCTTATGGTCAGGAGTTTGACCGTCAGTGCCTTATTGCAGACGATGACCCGTTCACAGGCACAATGAATATGTCTCATGCCGAAGTATGCCGCATCCAGAGCACAGACGAATCAAAGCTCACATACCTCGACTTCCGCAAGGCAGAGCTGCAGGTTGAGCCGGAAGAAAGAAAATATTGCAAATGGTTTCTGCACGAAACATTCCTCAATCATATCGCAAACATTCAAGACGACAACCACAATCCAATCTGGAGAAAACCAGGTGAAGGAATGCCAGGAAGAATCGATGGATATGATGTTGTTGAAAGTCGTCTGATGCCGCAGCTTGCAGACATTGAAGCTGACAGCGTGATTGCCATCTTTATGAATCCAAAAAGAATCATTCACGGCAACCGCAAAGGAATTGAAATCAAACGCTTCGACGAAACAACAGAAGGCCTCGAATATGGAGAGCTTTTTATGCGATTCCGCAAGCGTGATGGATTCCTTGTGACTCGTCCTAAAAAGAATATGGTCTTGCTCAAAACAGCAACAGAATAAAACCCAAAGACAAATACAAATATTTGCCTTTGGAAAGCGGGGGCGAAAATTCCAAAACCGAAGTGAAGGCAAATGCAAGGCTGCGTAGCACCCGAAGGGCTTGGCCTTGTATTTGACTGAACGAAGGTTATACTAGCCTTTGCCCCGCTTTTCCGTGGAGGAAGATTTGAAACCTTTCACATTTGAAGAACTACAGAAAATATTAGAACTTAAAGCCGAAGAAATAGAAACTGATTCTTTAATTTTTGCTGCAACAATTTCTTATATTGAAAAGCTTATAGGCTATAAACTGGAAGATAAAAACTATAATGAATTACACACAGTAAAGGATTGTATGGTTTTTACAGACCATGAAAACATTTCAGAAATGATAAATATCATTGATATGACAACAAAGCTTCGTGTTCCTAATTGCGTAATTGACGGACAACGTATTTTATTCATAGATCCAAAACTTGAAGGGCATGTTATCTTTTTGAATTACAATGCAGGCTTTACAGAAGAAACACTACCTGCCGACTTGAAAGAAGTTATAGTAAAACTCTTCCTGCTTAAAAAGAAAGACTTTATTAAACAGACAAATCATGATGATGAAACAGGATTTGAATTACCACAGAACATTCAGTCTGTAATCAATTTATATGGAAGAAAATGTCTATGAAAAGTTTTGAGCCTGTTTATAAAGAACTGGAATATCTCTTAATTCAAAAGATTCCTGAATATATTGAGAAAGTCAATAAGGAGTATAATGACGGAATTATTTTAAAACCGTTTGAAAATACAAGTCTCTCAGAGAACTGTATTAAGACACCTTCATTCATTTTTAATATGGAAGAAACTGAGTATTCTGAGAAAGACAGGATTATTGAAAATACAATTTACACAATAAGTCTTGAAATAAAGCTGCCATCAAATACAGAAGATGAACAGATAACATTCTGGAGATATACAGAAGCCGTAATTAAAATGATTTACGGCGAAGATACAAAATACTTTTTTGAAGTTTCTAAAATGAAAAGAAATTTTCTATATTTGAGGGTATGTAATGAATATTAGAAGATATTCAAGTACAACTTTATAGAAAAAACTCGATAAAACGTTATAATAATACATGAGGAGATTCCAAAATGGCTAAAGATTATAAGATTCCACTTTTACCTCTTGATATGGATTTGGAAACAAAGCCTATCCTAAAACAACTTTCTCTTGCCTCCCGTGCACTTGCAGAATTGAAAGGTGTTGCTAAAACTATTCCTAATGAAAATATTCTCCTCAACACTCTTGTTCTTCAGGAAGCTAAAGACAGCTCTGAAATTGAAAACATTGTAACTACACAGGATGATCTTTATAAAGAAGATGTAGAATTCAGCGATACAAAGAAAACTGTTGAACGTGTAGCCGCAAAAGAAGTTCTCCGTTACAGACAGGCAATGCAAAGCGGCTTTGCACTTGTTCGTAAAAACAAGCTTTTAACAAATGCTGTTATAAAGCAGATTCAACAGGAACTTGAAGAAAACCGTGCCGGCTTTAGAGCTCTACCTGGAACTCAACTGAAAAACGGAAACGATGAAGTTGTTTATACTCCACCACAGACAAAAGAAGAAATTGAAAGCTATATGACAAACCTTGAAAAGTTTATAAACGATTCAAGCTTCTGTGAGCTGGACCCTCTTATTAAACTTCCAATTATTCATCACCAGTTTGAGAGTATTCACCCGTTTTATGACGGTAACGGAAGAACTGGAAGAATTATCAGTGTATTATTCCTCGTAACAAATGATTTGCTTGATTTGCCGATTTTGTATTTGAGTCGATACATCAACCATAACAAGGCAGAATATTACTCTTTGATTCAGGCAATCAGAAACAATGCTCCTGATAATCATAAGGATTGGGAAAACTGGATTTTGTTTATTCTGAAAGGAATTGAGCAGACTTCTAAGGAAACAGTAATTCTAGTACAGGAAATCAAAAAACTCATGGATGATTACAAACAGAAACTTAGACCAATGTTTGGAGCAAAATATAATCATGAGCTTTTGAATAATCTGTTCAGACATCCATACACCAAGATTGAGTATATTGAACGCGATTTGGAAGTAAGCCGATTTACTGCTGCTAAATATCTGGACTCAATCGTTGAAAATGGACTAGCAGAGAAAATAAAGATAAATACAAGCAACTATTATATTAATAAGAGTCTTGTAGACTTGTTTATTAATCAGGCTGATTTATACAAATGATATGTTGAAAAAAATGAAAATTTTCAACATATGAAGAAGTATATGTTGAAAAAAACGGAAAATTTCAACATAGGTCCTTTGAAATGTAAAAAAAAATTGAAATTTTCAACATATTAGTAATTAGATATGACAACAGTATTGGGATAATAATTGTCATTCGAAATGGAAATAATAACTTCTTGATTGAAAATTAATTACTCAGAATTACAAATTAAACTTAATCATATAGTGTGTTAATACGTTTCTTATTCTCTAAAGACAAAAAAATATTATGACCTAAAAGGTTAAGAAACCTGAACCTTTTTGCACACGGCTTTGGGCTTACACTTGAGCTATGAAAGTTCAAGGTAGAGACTGCACACTGACGATAGCAAAAGACGGCGAATATTATCCATTACCCTACAGCGAGGAAACTGTACGCACTGCGTCCAAAGGCTACGCTCTGCCTGGAGTGATTGGCTTAAGGAGCAGAGAGAAGCTTGTTGAAAACGGCAAGGCAATCACCGGCTGCGTGGTTACGAGACTTGAATATAATAATATTCTTGCTCTGTTTCTTTTGCTTTTTTATTCAAATGATAAATTTGATATTCTTGTTGACCGCGTTTGTGAAAAGCTGATTTATAAAAATGTATCTGTAAAAGATTTTGAACTTCGTGCAGAAAATAATGAACCGCTTTATTTCAGGCTTGATGTAAAAGATAACGATGATTCTTTTACAACAGGCTGGGATATTACTACACCCTCTTTGCCTTGGAGCGAGTGCCGCACTTTTTATTATGATGGTCATAGTGTAATTGCCGACTTAAAAAAGCTGCCTCTAGTTTACCGTTTTGAGCTTATAGGCAAGTTCAATGAAAAAGTAAAGTATCAGCTTACACTCTACTTTCCATTAAACACAGAACATTACCCGACTCAGAATAAAATTGAAAAGCTTTCTATTTCACTGGACCAGCGATTAGGTATCTGGTTAGACCTTTACGATTTGAAGCCTCTGGATGATATGGCAGATATCAACTGCGCTGACATAGTGCTTTGTTACCAGAAGTTTGAAGTAACAGGAATTGTTGTTTTTAATATCCGTAACAGTGAACAAAACACACAGGTGGTATTATGAGATTTTACGAGTTACCGCCTGAAGTTGAAAATAAGATTTGTGATACTGATGCTCGAGCTTTTGTTCGTATTATTCTGGAACTTAGTGGCGGCGATGTTTATATTCCGGACTCTGATATTCTTGAATGCGTTGCAACTTCTTATAAAACAGAAGCTGGTGGAATTGTGAACTGCGGCGAGCTTCTTTTGAAAGGTATCTACGACATAGAAAAGAACTCGGAATATGTTCCTGGCCTTGGAGTTCAGATCTGGTATTGTTTTGGCGACAGGACTAATACATTTTTCCGATTTCATATGTTTGTGGATGACAGCGGATTCCAAGGTCAGGAAACTGGATTTCTTGATAAGACTACAAAGGTACGCCTGATTGATTTGAGTACGAAACTTAATGACACAAAGCTGCAGCGTAACTGGACTGATGCTCAGACAGTTGTTCATTCTGTTGTTTGTGACAGACTGCAACCGGAGAAATCTCTTGTTCATATTATTGCGGCTCGTGGTGGGATTCGTGCGAATGAGATTAACTGCGGCTCCTTACCTTTTGACATTCCTTATGTTGTTGTTGCAGGTTCTGCCTGGAAGGAGCTTTGTGCTCTGGCTAAGGCTTATGACGCTGTTGTGGAATGCGGTAAAGATTTGACTCTGAGTTTTATAGAAAGTCCTTATGATACAGAAAATGATTACAGTGAAGATTCTGATTTTACTTTAGATGAAACTCAAATTACTCATTACAGATTTTTTAATAACAATGATAAGTATGCGAATAATGTTCGTTTGAAATATACGCGTTATGTACAGACTGAACGTCAAGAGCTCTGGAGTTATAGCGATGCGCCGGTTTGGTATGACGAGGATATGAGGCCTTATTATCCGTTTACGGATGATTCGAGAAAAATTATTTCTGATAATGATTACCAGGCAATCTACACCGCTAAGAATGATGAAGGAAAAACTAGAAATGTTGTGTATGCGGACCAGCTTACTACTGAGGAAGAATTTCTTGATGAAATGGTGGTTTCGACAGGCTCAACCACCGAGGATTTCTCGGTAGTTCAATTTGATACTTCAACTTACAAAGACCGCGCTATTGTTCAGCTTTCGAGAAATGGAAATCTGATTGGACTTTATAAGGCTGCGATTTATGGTCGTGCAATTATTTCTGAAACTAACTACAGCATTTTTGTAAAAGATGATAACGAGATTGCGGCTAAAGGGCAGATTGTCCGTAACGTTACTTCTAAGTTTCTGAGTGATGATTTATTTGCCGGGGAACCTTTCTGTCAGCGTCGTGCGAAAGATCTTCTTCAGGACTGTATCAACTGTAAAGGCGGCTATTACCTGACAACTTATCTTCCTCTGATTCATGCTCGTGTGGGAGCTTTTATGGATATTAGGCTTAATGCTCAAAGCGGATTTAAGAAAGTGAGAATTGATGAGCTCACTTTTAGATATAAAAAAGAAGAGGCTTTCTCTTCTGAAATCTGGGTAACAAGAGTTTAAGGGGGATAGAAATCGAAAACATTGAATTGTTGGTTAAGTCTATGAACGGCTTACAGGTGGAGCTTTCTGGATTCAGGGCAGAAATGAAAGAGTTTAAGACTGCTGTTGAGAAAAGAATGGATTGTCTGGATAACAGGTCTACTGCCTGCCAGTTTAATCCAAATGTTTGTGCAACTGCTCGTCGCCTTGAAGAACATATTAAGGCAGACAACGGAAAAGCCGGAAGAAATATGGCTGTGATTGCATGTGTGATTTCCTGCTTTAATGTAGCGGTTACGGTTATCACTTTGATTGTGAAAGGAATGTGATATGGACAACTCTAATTTAAGAATGAGACTGATGCTGGAAGCTGAAAAGGAAATTGTTGAAGGACTGTCTGAAGCAGAACGCTACAGATATTTTCTTGGGCGTATGCAGTTTCTGAAATATGAAAGTGGTAAAGAAAATCTTTTGAGTTCTGATTGTTCAGGCTCGGTTTGTCTTGCCCTCTTGTTGGCTACTGGATGTGCAATTCGCGTTACCGCAGATGCATTATTCAAAAAGTATTTCACAAAGAAGAATCCCGAGAAGGATGATATTCGGGCGGCTTTCTTTGTGACTTTGTATGACAGAAAACTTGGTTCCAGATTATACAAGGAAAATGAAGTTTGTCATGTGGCTGGAGTCTGTGGCCGCGATGTTGTTCTGAACTGTGTGGCACCTTATTCAGAATTGAGAAGCCTTTCTGATATGAAGCCTTATTATCAGGCAAATGATTATCGGGTATTTGTTCGTGGCTTGGATAGAGAGGCTTTGCAGAAAGCCAGTAATGACAACGTGGATTTGTTTGGAGCTGATTATGAATATGAAATGATTCGTAATGCAATAAATGGAAAAAGGTAAAGCTAAAAAATTGCTGTATCGCAATTTTTTTTAACGCTTTGCTATAGAACACCGGCCGCTCTGACCGGCGGCCTTACACAGGAGTTCGTGGATGATTAGTTTTAGATTTCAGAGATTGATTGAAAAGCTGCTTAGCGTGAAGTTTGTAATCTTTATTGTTGCGACAGTGCTTAAATGTTTTGGGAAAATCGGTGGAGCTGAATGGCTTACGGTTACTATGGCTGTAATTGCAGGTCGTGAAGTTCAGAAATATAAGGACTTCAAATATTCAAAGAAGGAAACGAATGAAGAAAGTCTGGGAAGTGATTAAGAAAATCTTTATTTGGCTGGGAGCTGTGTTTGTTGCTATAT
>SAMEA3663277__coassemble_49_pt1 | contig 61928 bp, 50 predicted proteins | sample SAMEA3663277__metabat2_high_PE_016 | metagenome-assembled genome bin SAMEA3663277 (sample SAMEA3663277) | pig gut metagenome | biome: pig gut; feature: pig-associated habitat; material: faeces | place: China | collected 2013 | reverse complement strand
GCATTATTGCGCGGTTTTGAATCACGCAACCGTGACTGGGAGCCAAAAATTCGGAGTTTTTGTTTATAATGCGGAAGCCCTGGTCGAAAAGTCATTCCGAACGCTACGCCACATTCGCACGCACTTGCTACGAATGTGTGTTTCGGAATCTTTTACTTGAGATGCTGAAACAAGTTCAGCATGATACTGTTTATAATTTGACGACGGTGCCGCCTTTTATGAGCCGGCCAGTTATCATTTCTTTTTTAGGCTCAAAGTTTTCCGGATTTTCAATTTTATTGATTAGAGCTTCTGCCATGACGCGGCCAATAGTTTCGCCGTTCTGTTCATAGGTTGTGAGGGGTGGAATCATCATTGAGGTGAGGGCAATACCGTCGTAGCCAACAATGCTGATGTCTTTGCCTGGTGTGAGCCCGCGGCTGGTAAGCTCTCTGATTCCTCCAAGCGCCGCATAATCATCCGGGTAAAAAATACAGGTCGGAGGCTCTGGCAGCGAAAGAAAAACCTCTGTTGCGGCAGAACTTGTGACAGGATCATGGTAGAGACCTTCTGCAAAGTATTCAGCGGGTACATCAATTCCGTGAGCTTTACAAACCTTATTAAAAGCTTGTATACGTTCATCAGTAACCCATGTTTTTTCACCATGAATCATTGCGATTTTTTTATGGCCCATAGAAATTACATATTCCAGAAGTTCATTAATTCCTGCAGTATAATCACTCATAACAGCTGCATGATCAAGATCATAAAAATAATCCAGAGTAACTGTTGGAATTTCACTTTTTACAAGTCCAGTAATTCCCGATGAAGTAAAATCACATGAAAGTATAGCAAGCCCATCATAATTACGGGCAAGTGCATGTGAGTAATAATCATAATTTTTTGTTGAATCGCCGCCCACGAAAGTCATTTCATAACCTTTCTTGAAAGCTACCTTTTGAATACCACTTATAATAGTAGCAAAATACTGATGTTGAAAACCTGCTCCAGTTTTGTCTTCAAAAATAACGCCGATGTCATAAGTACGATTTGTACGCAGACTTCGTGCAGCAATGTTTGGGTGATACCCCATCTCCTGTGCTTTTTTCTTAATAAAGTCCGTAGTTTCAATACTGATTTCCGGACTTCCCTTTAAGGCCTTACTTACAGTTGAAAAAGAGACCTTACATTCCCGAGCAATGTCTTTAAGTGTTACCATATTCCTTATATTTTACACCCAATCGACAGTTTTTCGCAAACGTTTTCGTGACAAATTTTGTTTAAAATACGTCGAGTCAAGGCACGCTAACGCTTAAAGCCTTGACTTCGCCGTTTTGAGGGTTTGTAATAAACCCTCAATAAAAAACGGTGGTTTCGATACGCCCTTTCAGGGCTACTCAACCACCGTCCTTGTAATTATCGGTGGTTGAGTGATGCAAAAGCATCGTATCGAAACTACCGATAAATATGCTGCCCTACAATAAAGGCTTCATTGCGGTCATAGTCGGTGGCTGACGCCACCTTAGCGAGTTTTGCTTCGCAAAACTCGTATTATTCACTTAGATCAAAGGTTTCATTGCTGTCATATACTCGCGGAGTTTTCTACCTACAACCTCGATTGGGTGGTTGCGGATTTCTGCGTTTACTGCTACGAGCTCTGCGTTGTTTACTTCGTTGTCCTTTACATCAAGGCCCTTACCAATAACGTCTGTGTGGAGCTTTGGCATAAGGTCTTTTGCCATCATTGGAGCTGCAACGCGGCTAAAGAGGTAACATCCGTACTCAGCAGTATCAGAAATTACGCGGTTCATTTCGTAAAGGCGCTTGCGGTCAATGAGGTTTGCAATAAGAGGAACTTCGTGCAAGCTCTCATAGTAAGCGCTTTCAGGTTTAATTCCTGCATCAACCATAGTTTCGAATGCGAGCTCACAACCAGCCTTAACCATAGCAACAAGAAGAATACCCTTATCAAAGTATTCCTGCTCGCTGATTTCTTCGCTTGATTCAGCATTCTTTTCGAATGGAAGCTTACCTGTATCTTCACGCCATGCAAGAAGATCCTTGTCACCGGCAGCCCAGTCTTCCATCATTGTAGAAGAGAACTTACCGCTGATAATATCATCCATGTGCTTCTGATAGAGTGGAGCAAGAAGCTTTTTGATTTCTTTAGAAATTGCGTTTGCCTTGATTTTTGCAGGGTTAGAAAGGCGGTCCATCATGTTTGTAATTCCACCCCATTTGAGGGCTTCACTTACAACGTTCCAGCCGTGCATAAGGAATTTAGTTGCATATTCAGGGCTGATTCCTTCTTCAATCATCTTGTCGTAGCAAACGATTGTACCAGCCTGGAGCATACCGCAGAGAATTGTCTGCTCGCCCATAAGGTCAGATTTAACCTCGGCAACAAAGCTAGACTCAAGAACGCCGGCTTTGCTTCCGCCCATACCAACAGCCAGAGCCTTAGCATAAGCCCAGCCCTTTCCTTCAGGGTCGTTTACAGGGTGAACAGCAATAAGATCTGGTACACCGAATCCGCGCTGGAATTCGTGCCATACTTCTGTACCTGGTCCCTTAGGAGCACACATTACAACAGTGATATCAGGGCGAATCTGCATTCCCTCTTCAATCATATTGAATCCGTGGCTGTACCAGAGAGCAGAACCCTTCTTCATTTTTCCCATTATGTCGTTGATTACTTTTGAGTGCTGCTTATCTGGAGTGAGGTTTCCTACGAGGTCTGCAGTTGGAATCATTTCGTCGTAGTTACCCACTTTAAATCCGTTTTCTGTAGCGTTTTTCCAAGATTGACGTTTTTCTGCAATAGCGGCATCGCGAAGTGCGTAGCTGACGTCCAATCCTGAATCGCGAAGGCACAAGCCCTGGTTCAATCCCTGAGCACCACAGCCGACGATTACAATTTTCTTTCCTTTAAGTGCGTTTACTCCGTCAGCAAATTCTTCCTTTGCCATAGAGCGGCAGTGACCGAGCTGAAGACGTGCCTCTCTCCATGGAATTGAGTTAAAATAGTTGTTTCCCATAATAAACAAACCTCTTTTATCTATAATTAATTTCTATAGTATAGTTAAATAAGCCGATTGCGTAAAGTACGACAAAGCAATCTAATGCATCTATTGAGAAAATCTTCAATTAACAATATATTTATAGAATATGAAGTCAAAAACTGTATCGATTTTATTTGTGCTTGCTGCATTGCTTCTCGCAGCCGCCTTTTTCCTTACACGCAGATTTGTTTCAAATAATGATAAGTCGCTTTCACGTGCAAAAATCGTTACACCAAGAGCTGCTTCTTCCAGCAGTTCGGAAAACGATTCAAAAACTTCTTCTTTTGAATCTGAAAAATATGAAACCTTTGTACCTCTTTATTCAGGCGAAACTTTAATCAGTACTTTGACAATAGATATTAATAATGATGGTTATGATGATGAAGTTATCATCGTAAGAAAAGCCGGCTCTCAGAATCTCTGGATGGTTGCGGCCCTTATTGATCCTGATTCTGGCCTTTATGAAAGACTGGCACCTATCGAAACTGAATTTACAAGAACGCGAACTTTTTCTTACATAGGAATGGATGTTATTGGTGAACATAAAAATGCCCTGATTTACCAGGGACTTGCCGATGACGGAAATTATGTAATGAAAATATATCTCTGTGTATCAAGCCATGGACAGAATAAAATGGTAAATATCGGAGATTTTTCCTGCGATGGAACTGTATTTATTCAACAGACTGAGCGTTCAGAATCTTATGCGCTTGCTCTTTCTAAGGGAGAAAGCTTTTCTGTCTGGGTATATAAATCAGATAAATCAGAGGCTGCCGATGGTGGAGCTTCAGCCGATACTAAAAAGACTTCGGTTGGTCAGAATCAGATTCAGCAGGAATATAAATGGAATGCAGAATCTCAAAAGTATGAGCTTGCCCGCGAAATAAATGTTACAGCTGGTCGTCTTGCTGCTGCGGAGCTTTCCAGAATTCAGGATGGAACAGTTGGTTCTTTTTCGAACTTTCTTGACGGTTTGTGGTACAAAACCTTGAATAATGACGGAAGCATCCGTTACATGTATTTTAATTCTGCAGAAAACGAAATTATCCAGCTTTATAATGATGTTCAGGAAGTTTATGAATGGGAAGACAGCAAGCTTCGTCATAATGGAATTTATATTACAGCCATAAATGCTGATATCATGAACCTTCACCGACGTTTTGATATCACTCTTGTAAATCTTGATGAAATCAAAATTACTTTGCGTGATGATATCAATCTTGTAATTAAAGAAAATACCCGCTGGGATGGAAATTACAAGAAAATGAGCCTGCAGACTTCTCTTGAAGAAATGTATGACAACAATGTGGAAAGTGAGTTTGCTGTAGAATTAAAGAAGGGCGACAAATGGTCTACTCCAGATGCTCTTGTTTCCATTACTTTTACAGATTATAACTACACAGCATTAACAGAAACTCTGGAAGAGCAGGGTATTTATACATTAAGTAAAGTAGGTTCTTACAATATAATAAGCTTCCGTTCAGATTTTGCGAATTCTCTTTTTTCAGAGGCTTATTCTATATCTTTTGGAACAAAAACTATAACAGAAACTGTAAAACGTAAGACTGTAGAAAAGGTTGTTACGGATTACGATACAATAATGCTTACCCCTGTAAAGTTTACTTCTACAGATTGCTTTGCGGCAGAGGGTAAATCATATACTTTCTTGAGGGAATCAAAATGAAAAAAATAACAGCATGTATTGCAGCACTTTTGCTCGCTGTATTCTCTTTGTCTGCTCAGGCTAGTGCAGACCCGACAGACGCTTTTTATGAACTTGTAGAACGCTGGGAAATGATGGGTATAATCAATACCCAGCCACCATTAAGACCATATCCATTGAAGTTAATAGAAGAAATCCTCACAAATGTAATTCAAAGTGAAAATGAAAATGAGGCAGCCCTTGCAAAAGACTGTTATGCCCGCATTTATAAAAGACCTTACAGAGTAAGAGTTGATGGTGAAGGAAATGTTCGTTTTGCTAAGGATGATACGGATAAGATTAATTATCAGATAATTCCGGGTTTACATATTTTTGGTGATTTTGCTTTTCCTAAATTCCTTACTGCCGGTTATAAACTTGGTGTTGTAGCAACAAATGATACTTCTTTAGATTCTGTACCTGGAGGTGTCGTTCAGCCTTATTTTTTCAAGGATGCAATCAGTTTAAAAGGTTTTGAAGCTTTCTGGGATGTAGATGCATCATTTGCCTTTAATTATGAAAACTTTTATGTTCAGGCAGGCGTAAATCACAGTTCTTTTGGTCCATTCTATAATGATAGTGCAATAATTTCTCCAAATGCAAAACATACTGCAAACTTTTCACTTTTATTTAATGGAAAGAAAGTTTCGTATACACAGGCTATGTTTGGATTAAGTGCTGCATCACCGGTTCCTTATGTGAGTCCTCTTGATCAGGTGATGTTAGCAAGTAGCGGAGCACAGCCTCAAACAACTTTGTTTTCAAAAAAGTTCCTTTCGATTCATTCTTTGAACGCTCAGATTTTTAAGTGGCTTTCAGCTTCATTTTATGAGACGGTTATTTATGGAGATCGTTTTGAACCCGCTTATATGATTCCGGTTCCTTATATGATTACCCAGGGACTTTTGGGCTTTGATGATAATATTTTTATGGGAGTCAATTTTTCTGTTCGTCCTATAAAAAATCTTGAATGGTCAAATGATTTTTATATTGATGATATTGAACTTTCTCAGCTTTTGAAGCTTAATTTTGATACAAAACTGCGCGGAACATTCCAGTCTTCTATTAAGTATGTTTTTTCAGATATTTCATGGCTTGATATGCTGAGAATTAATTACACAATGGTAACACCATATATGTATGCTCACTGTCAGAAAATTACGAATCCGGTTACTGGTGCTTTAACAATAGCTCCTTTAACTGCAATTAATTATCAGGAATATACAACAGCAGGAGAGCCTCTTGGACTTGCTCTTTCTCCAAATACAGAGCAGGTTTCATTATCACTTTCTGTTACACCTGTAAAATGGGTAAAGGTTACAGGAAGGGGATCATATTCAAGACACGGTAATGTAAATGAATCATTGTCTCCAATAGAAATGATAGAGTATTTAAATGCGCCGGAAGGCTATTTTACAACAGATGGTACAATACATAATCATCAGAATTATTTTAGATTGGGTAATCCATTATATGATTCATATGTTCCATCTGCATGGGAAAAATTTGGATTTGTATCGCAGGATACTCTTATGCATACATTTAAAGCTGGTGCAGATGTTGATTTTGTTACACCTGATACAAAATTTGGTCGTCTTTCGCTTTCTGTAGGTTATACATTTGAGTATATAATTAATTATGGTGTTGATAAGCCGATTTTTAATGGTAACGGAGGAAAATATAATTTTTCTACAGATTTAAGTGAAGAGCAGTTGCTCAAAGAAGTTGAAAAGGCAATGCTTGACGTTCAGCAGGCTCTTGCTGACTGGAGAGCAAATCTTACAAATCGAACTAATCATTACATAACTGTTACCCTTAAATACGAGTGGTGACATATCTTGTAATTTATTATATAATGGTTCGCTATGAACGCTAATGAACTTCGCTCAAAATATATTGAGTTCTTTAAAAGTAAAAATCATGTTGAAATTTCAGGACAGTCTTTGATTCCTGAAAATGACCCTTCTGTTTTGTTTACAATGGCGGGTATGCACCCTCTCGTTCCTTATCTTCTTGGTGAAAAGCACCCTTCAGGAACCCGTCTTACTGACTATCAGAAGTGTATTCGTACTGGCGATATTGAAGAAGTTGGAGATCCATCTCACCTTACTTGTTTTGAAATGCTTGGAAACTGGTCTCTTGGAGATTACTTCAAAAAAGAATCTATCGCATATTCTTACGAATTCCTTACAAGCAAAGACTGGCTTGCCCTCGATCCTAGAAAGATTTCTGTAACAGTATTTGCAGGTGACGAAAATGCACCTCGCGACGAAGAAGCAGCAGATTATTGGAAAGAAAACGGTATGCCAGAGGATAAAATTGCTTACCTTCCTGCATCAGATAACTGGTGGGCAGCAGGTTCAACAGGTCCTTGTGGTCCTGATACAGAAATTTTCTACTGGGTTGGCGAAGGTCTTCCTCCTGTAGGTTCTAACAAGGGTACAGACTCTGCTAACTGGATGGAAATCTGGAACAACGTATTCATGCAGTATAACCGCGTTGACGAAAAAACACTTCTCCCGTTGGAAAAGAAGAACGTTGATACAGGTATGGGACTTGAGCGTACAAACTGTATCCTTCAGGGAAAAACTTCAGTTTACCTTACAGAGGTTTTCCAGCCAATCATTAAGACAATTGAAAATCTTTCAGGCTATAAATATGGTACAGACGAAGAAAAAGATAAGTCAGTTCGTATTATCGCTGATCACACTCGTTCTTCTGTATTCATCCTTGGCGACCAGAGAGGCGTTACTCCAGACCGCGTAGGTGCAGGTTACGTTCTCCGCCGTCTTATCCGCCGTGCAGTTCGCCACGGAATGAAGCTTGGAATCGAAAAAGACTTTATGTCTGAGGTTGCGGCTACTGTAATCGAAAACTTCAAGGGGCCTTACCCAGAGCTCGAAGCTAACCGCGAAAAGGTTTATAAAGAGCTTACAGCAGAGGAAGCAAAGTTCCGCCAGACTCTCAAGAAGGGCGAAGCAGAATTCCAGAAGCTTCTTCCAAACTTAATGAAGAATCCTAAAAAGATTATCAGCGGTAAAGTTGCTTATAATCTTTATGAAACATACGGCTATCCTCTTGAGCTTACTCAGGAGCTTGGTGCTGAAAACGGCTTTACAGTAGACGTTGAAGGCTTTAAGGAAGCTGAACGCAAGCATCAGGAAGCTTCAAAAACTGTAGATGCAGGTGCCGCTAAGGGCGGTCTTGCTGAACAGTCAGAAATCACAACAAAATATCACACTGCAACACACCTATTGCAGCAGGCTCTGATAAACGTTCTTGGCGACCAGGTTGCTCAGAAAGGTTCAAATATCAATAACGAGCGTATGCGCTTTGACTTCACTTTCGAACGTCCTATGACTAAGGAAGAAATTCAGAAGGTAGAAGACATAGTAAACGAAAAAATCAAGGAAGACTTGCCGGTTACTATGGAAGTTATGCCGCTTGACGCTGCAAAAGCTGCCGGTGCCCGCGCTCTCTTTACCAACAAGTATGGCGAAGACGTTAAGGTTTACACAGTCGGCCGCGACGTACACAATGACTGGTTCAGTAAGGAAGTTTGTGGTGGACCTCACGTTCAGCATACAGCTCAGATTGGTAACTTCAAGATTCAGAAGGAACAGTCTAGCTCAGCTGGTGTTCGCCGTATCCGTGCGGTAATCAGCGGTGGTCTTCCACTGGATAAATAGAGATGCGAGTCCTGAACCTTCGCAGCACAGCTGCTCGGAGACTCGCTAAAAATAGTCCACTGGACTATTTTTGCCCTGCTTCGCAGCGCCGCTCACTATGTTTCAGGATCCTGTAACATATAACACGATTCTTTGTTATATATATACGGACAGAAAAAAACGAAAACTTATTATTTAAGGATTATAAAATGAAAAAGATTATTGCAGTTCTTTCACTTTTAATGCTCACAAGTTTTGCTGTTTTTGCACAGGCTGACCTTCAGGTTATTGCTGTTGTAAAAATCAATAAAAATGAGTCAATTACATTAAAACAATTAAAAACTCTCTGTGTTGGATATACAAAACAGCTTGGAAGAACTCTCAAGGTTGAGGAGAAAAAACAGGTTCTTGATGGACTTATTGAAGAAAAACTTATTGTTCAGTCAGCTATAAAAGCTGGAATCAGTATTCCTGACAGTTATGTAGATCAGGCTTTTATGCAGAATGTAAGCCAGTCATTTGGCGTGAACGTAACAGAGAAGGAACTTGAAGAATATCTCCGCAAAACTCAGAATAAGTCTGTAGAAGATGTTCTTATTGAAACTACAGGAATGGGAAAGGCTGAATATAAGTCTTATCTTAAGAATCAGATTCTTAAACAGCAGTATCTTGTTCAGCAGAATCAGAAAAAAATTCAGGAAATTGCTGCTACTGATGAAGAAATCAGAATGGCTTATGAAAGCAATAAGTCTTCTTTTGTTCTCCCAGATCAGATGAAAATCTTCCTTGTTATTGTTCCAAAAGGAGATAATCCGGATTCTGCAAAATTAAAGATAGGTGATCTTTTTAATAAATATAGAGATAAAAAACTCACAGCAGAACAGATTACAGTACAGTCACAGAATGAAGGTTCTGGTTATAATGCAGGTCAAATGCTTCTTCCAAAAACAGAAAATTCTTCTACAGGGCTGAGCCTTTCTTATAAAGAATGGTCTAATTGTTTTGATCAGGGTGAAGGCTTTGTTCATGATGTTTATGAAACTGCTAATGATTTCCGGTTCCTGGCTGTAATGAAAAAATATGATGCTAAGATGCTCAGTATAAGTGATGTAGTTCAGCCAGAAACAACTGTAACTGTATATGATTATATCCGTTCAAATCTTACACAGCAGAAACAGCAGATTTATTTGAAGCAGCTTGAAGCAGAATTAGGAAAATCTCTTCACACAGCAGAAAATGTTGAAATGAAGAAATCAGGTGCTGCTTTGGATAAGCTTCTTGATTGGGAGAATAACTAAGTGTCCAGACGAAATGGTAGAGTAATTGCTTTTCAGGCATTGTATTCATGGGATGTAACCAAGTCGTCTCTGGATGATCTCCTGTCTTTTTCCTGGCTTCAGAAAGATGCGGAAATTGAGGCAGAGCCCCAGCAGTCTGCTGTTGAGCTTTCTGAAACTGCAAAGGAAGAACGAACTTTTGCTAGCCTGATAATTGCAGGAACAATCAGTCATATTGACGAGATTGATAAACTTATAGAAAATCATCTTTCTGCTTCCTGGAGTATGGATCGCATAAGTCGTGTTGCTCTTGCAATTTTGCGTACGAGCGTTTATGAGATTCTTTTCCAGAATGGTGCAGAGACAAAAATTGTCATTGATGAGGCTGTAAATATAGCCAAAGACTTTGATACTGATGATTCCTATAAATTTATTAATGCAGTGCTTGATAAAATAGGAAAAGATGAAGCCAAGAGAGCTTAAAAGTTTTTTTGCGACATTCCTTTTAGTTTCTTTGATTTTGTTCTGCTTTACCGCTTGTCGGATGAGGGCAGAACAAAACTCGTTAACAAGCCAATTTGATGTAATCGATGCCCTTATAATCCAGAATCAGATGCAGTCGGCATTGAAAGAACTAAAGAAAACAGAAAAGCGGGCTTATGATTCCTGGGCATATATTGGTATTTACAAAAGATATATAACTCTTGGCGAATCATTGCCTGCAGAAAAAATCCTTAAAAAAGCGCTTAAGAAAAATGGCTCAAATATGGAGCTGCTGGCAGTTTATTCGGCATTTTTGTTGAGGGAAGGCCGCCTCGGGGATGCGGGGAAGGTGGCGGAAAAATTGCGCGGAACTAAATATGCTTCGCTTTATTCCGAATACATTTTACGCCAGTCTGCTGAAAAAGCTGCTGCTTCTCAAGAAGGTGCATTGACTTTTTATATGCAGAAGGAATTCTACCAGATATTTCTGGATGCTTATGCAACTTCAAAAAATCCGATATGGGTTCGTAATTGCGCTGTATTCAATCTTATAAATGGTGACTATGGACTTGCTTCCGCTTTGTATCCGGCTGTTTTTCTTGATGCTGATGACGCCTTTTTCTGGGCAGAAGTTTGCTATGATGGTGGACAGTTCTATAATGCAATCGAAGCAATTGAAAAATCTCGAAAACTTATGTCTGGTTATCAGAATCTTAGCAGCTTTAAGACTTCTTTAATCCAACAGGCAGCTCTGGAATCTGATGCCTACATGGCTGTTTCTGAGGTAGAAGCTGCCGAAGCTGCAAGACGAGCAATTGTATTAAATCTTGATGATATTAAAGTTCGTAAATCAGACGAAGCACTTCTTTCAAATATTGTTTTAAATAGTGCAATATGGGCTGAAAATCAAGGAATGGACGATCAGAGTGCAGATCTTCTTTTTTATGCTGTAAACCGCTGGCCTGATAATGTTCCTGCCCTTATTTTATACTCCGATTTTGCTTACCGTTCGAATCTTGAACGTGAAGAAGATAAGGAAATTGCTGCTCTTCGTAAAGCCGGTATTTTCACTCTCGAAATGGAGCGTTATGATAATCGCCGTAAAATTCCTATGAGTGATGCTCTTTATCGTATTGATGAAGCTGTAAAAAGAACTAATGATCCTTATCTTAATATTGCAAAACTTGATTTACGTTATAAGACTGATACTTCAATATCTGAAAAAGATAAGAACCGCGATTTGTGGAATATGCTTGAAAACAGTCTGAATGAAGAAGGTGTCTATAAAGGACTTCTGGTTCGGTATGCATTAAACTTTCTGCTTCGTACAAAACAGTATGATGATGCCTGGACTCTATTTTACGGCTATGTAACAGATCTTAGCAGTTATGATTCAAAGCGTGATTTCTGGGAGCAGTTTATAGAAAAAGCCCGTGGTTATGAGCTTTCAATCGTTGAGTTTGGAGCCTGGTTTGCTGCATATAATAAGCTTGCAGATGAGGCTCTTCGTCTTCATGAATACTGTGTATATGAAAGTGCAGGTCTTTTAGATGAAGGCTACCTTTCACAAATGACTTCTACTCCGGTTTGTTTGAACCTAGGAAGTATTTATTTTTCTCTTGGAAAGAAGGCTAAAGCTCTTGATTTGTATGGAAAAACTGCAGGGCGTGAAAGCAGCAACGCTAAACGTTCTGATATTTTTTATAGAATTGCCTGTATTTATGCTGGCGACGGGGACATAAAAAATGCCCTTCGTTCTGCAGAATACGCATGTTCTTTGTATCCTGACAACGCAAGGGCATCAATTTTAAAAGATAAGCTTAGACTTACTGAGCAGCCTATTCGATAACGGCGATAATATCACTCATTCTCAAAATCAAGTGGTCTTCACCATCAATTTTTACCTGAGTTCCGGCATATTTGTCGTACATAATTCTATCGCCTTTTTTTACTGTGATTTTATTCTCATCAGTTCCCGGTCCAACTTCAACTACAACAGCAGTCTGAGTTTTTTCCTGAGCGGCTTCCGGGATGATGAGTCCGCCTGCAGTTTTTGTCTCTGCTTTGTCATTCTTTACAAGAACGCGATCTGCTAATGGTTTGATTTTCATACTATTTAGTACCTCTTATATATAAAATAATAAAATTATTGTTTCTTCGTCAATAAAATTCGTTTTGAAATCAATTGATAGGCAATAAGTACTGCTATCATAATAAGTCCAATAATGTCTGATTTTGTTTCTGGAATTACACAGAGAATACCTGCTACGGCAAATAAAACTCTTTCAATTACATCAAGAGTAATTATGAGACCTTTTGATTTTTTTGAATTGTGAAGAATTCCTGTGAAATTAAAGCCGTAGCCTTCCAGAGCAACACTTAAACCAAACATACCAATCAATGCTGTAATAATTATAAAGAGAATACGTCCGATAGATGCATCAATCATAAGCATTTGAGAGTTATATACGAACATATATGGGATTATAAATGCACCAATAGCAAGTTTTGTTGCATTAAAGGCGGTTTTCATAGGCCGGGCTTTAGCTATAGCTGCACCGGCAATTGCGGCCAGGGCTACGGGTGGCGTAATATCAGCAATAATTCCAAAATAGAAGGCAAACATGTGGGCAGCAAGAGGTTGAACTCCAAGCTGAATAATTGCTCCTGCTGTAATTGTCGAAGTAATCAGATAGTTAGCAGTGGTAGGAGCCCCCATACCAAGAATAATAGAAGCAAGCATTGTAAAAATCAGTGTAAGGAAGAGTTTTCCACCTGCGAGTGAAACAAGACCTGCACCAAGTTTGAGTCCAAGACCTGTTAGGGTAACTACACCGATAATAATTCCAGCCATTCCACAGGCAATTGCTACGCTTATGATATTGCGGGCTGCTGCGCACATTACATCAATAATGTCCTTTGAACCAAAAGTAGGTTTACGACCTTTTGCGAGGTCTACGAGAGATACAACAATTCCAATCACAAGGCAGGCAACAATACCCATAAGGGCAGCAAATACTGCAGTCTTTCCTGAACAAAGAAACCATATGATAACTACCAAAGGAAGAATCATATACCCCTTGCTTAAAAAGAGAGGAAGGAAGCGTGGAAGCTGTTCTCGCGGAAGGCCTTTAAGTCCAAGTTTCTTTGCTTCAAGATGAACTGTAATAAAAATTCCTGTAAAATAAAGTACTGCCGGAATTATGGCAGCTTTTACTATTGTAATATAAGGTAAACCAAGGCTTTCTGACATAAGGAAGGCTGCAGCGCCCATAATAGGAGGCATGAGCTGTCCGCCTGTAGATGCAGAAGCTTCGACGGCACCGGCAAATTCACCTTTATAGCCAAGTCTTTTCATCATTGGAATTGTGAAAGATCCAGAACCTACAGTATTTGAAACAGATGAACCAGAAACTGTTCCAAGCAGGGCAGAAGAAAGTACTGCTACTTTTGCAGGACCTCCGCTGGCTCCTCCGGCAATTGCATTACATACATCAATAAAGAACTGTCCGATTCCGGTTTTTTCGAGCAGGGCACCAAAAAGAATAAAGAGGAAAATGAAGGTTGAGCAGGCACCAATTGGAGTTCCCATTATACCTTCTGTGTTGTAAAAAAGGTGACATACTACACGCTGTAATGAATAGCCTCTGTGGTGCAAAAAGCCTGGAAGATATTTTCCGGCAAATGCATAAATAACAAAGATTGTTGCAATAGTCATAATCGGAAGGCCAACAATACGACGGCAGCTTTCAAAAAGAATCAGAATACCGATTATTCCGATTATAACATCGAGGGTTGTGTTGTTTCCTGAACGGCGAACAAGAGTCTGGAAATTTATAACGATATACATCCAGCAGCCGGCTCCAACTATACCTAGAAGAACATCATAAAAAGGTAGTGTGTTTCTTGGCATTTTTTTTGTAGCAGGGAAAAGCAGGAATGCCAGAAGCTGTACAAAGGCAAGATGAGAGGCTCTGAGAATCTGTGCTGTTATAGAACCAGATAATGTCGCGTATAATTGAAAAACAACAAAAATTACTGAAATTATTACTGTAATGTACTGACGCCAGCATTTATGCTCACGATAAGCCTGTTCGCGGTCTAAGTCTTTCATCAGGTTTTTCATTTCTTCTTCGTTTGAAGTTGGAAGAATGTTGTCTATAGTGGTGTTTGTTAGTTTTTCTGTTTTGTCAGACTTTTTTTTGTCCATCAGGACCTCCTTTTATATTGAGTTTATAATATATTCAGAAAGAGAAACTTTCTTTATTTCCAAAATGATACTGGTTTGTGGCTCAAAGTAAGCTGTTAGCAGATATTCTTTTTGCCCGTTAAAATCTCTGCCGGCTGCAAGTGTGTGGTTTGCAATTATGCCAACTGCCATTGTAAGGCGGGGAACAAACCTGTGTAAGTTTTCTATAAAATATCCGTCGGGAGTTACCGTAAAAAATGCTCCGGGAGTTTCTTCCGCTTCTGGAATTCCCGCTCCGTAAGATACAAACTGTGTTTTATACAGTTCCAGACTCCCGTCTTTTGCTGGCCTGTAAAAGTCGTGCACTCTGCCTTTGTTTACAGAATGTGTATAAGAAATAATGAAACCTTCTTTATAGAAAGCAGTAGAATAAAACTTTTGTTCTGGATTTTTTCTGCTGCTTATCGAAAGAACTTTTATTGCAGGAAGAAAGAAAACTCCACCTGCAATAAGAATTAGAATTATTATAAAAATAATCTTTTTCATTATAAAAAGTCGGGGGCGACTAATAAGTTTACCTCCTGGTGTCATTCCGAACTTGTTTCGGAATCTATAGAACTAAATGTAGTGTAGATGCTGAAACATAGGGAGCGACACTGCTATGCAGTGTAAAAACAGTCCAGTGGACTGTTTTTAGCGAGTCTCCGAGCAGCTATGCTGCGAAGGTTCAGCATGACAATACTTATTAGACATCCCCTCTGTGCCTTTTTTTGATATTAAGCTAGTATACGATCAAACCGATTTCTTTGAAGTATTTCTTTGCACCAGGGTGGAATGGTACTGAAACACCTGTAATTGCAGATTCAGCAGTAACTTCCTTTCCTTTTGCGTGACCGCGTGCAAGTTCATCGAGGTTTTCAAAGAGAGCCTTTGTCATCTCGTAAACTGTATCTTCGTCGAGTTTTGAACTAACTGCGAGAGTAGCCTTGATTGCGAGGGCAGGAGTATCTGTATCAGTTCCCTTATAAGTACCGCCTGGGATTGTAGTATATGTATAGAATCCGTATTTGTCGCAGATTACATCAGCGGCATCCTTGTCGATTGGAATAAGAACAAGACCGGCAGTAAATGCGAGTTCCTGCAAAGCTGAGTTTGGAACACCGGCTGTAATGAAACAACCATCCAAAGTTCCGTTCTGAATACCTTCAGCAGATTCCTTGAAAGAAAGGTTACTCTTTTTGATGTCATCAAATGTAAGACCATAGCCTTCGAGAATCTGTTTAGCATTGAATTCAACTCCAGAACCAGCATCACCAACAGAAATACGCTTTCCACGGAAATCAGCTACAGATTTAATTCCGCTCTTTTCAGAAACAGCAATCTGTACAACTTCCGGATACATAGTTCCGATTGTCATAATGTTCGAAAGTTTTTCACCAGCGAACATATCTGTTCCATGGTATGCATAGTCCATAACGTCATTCTGAACTGTTCCGAACTCAGCCTCTCCTTTGTTGATAAGTCTGAGGTTTTCTGCAGAAGCACCTGTTGCCTGAGCTGTTACGTTCATATTGGCAATTTTTGTGTTCCAGATGTTAGCAATTGCGCCACCAAACGGATAGTAAGTTCCACTTGTTCCACCTGTTGCAAGAATGTAATCTTTCTTTGCGTTTGCATTTGATTTTGAGCATCCGCTGAAAATAAGGGCAGCTGCGAGCAGTGCCAATGAAGCTTTAAATACTTTCTTCATAGTAATCCTCCGTAATTGATGCATAATTTTACTATATAATAGCAGTGTTTTCAATAACACCGTGTCATTCCGAACTTGTTTCGGAATCTGTTATTAAGAGATCCTGAAACAAGTTCAGGATGACGAGGAGTTGCGAGGAACTGTTTTTTTTTGTAAATTGAATATATGAATCCGAATGGAAAATATAAGGCATTTACGCCGATTCCTTTAAAAGACAGAAAATGGCCATCAAATACGATAACAAAAGCTCCTGTATGGTGCTCTGTAGATTTGCGGGACGGAAATCAGGCTCTTGTAAATCCTATGGGGATTGAACAGAAAATTGAGTTTTTTAAAATGCTTGTCAAAATCGGATTTAAGGAAATTGAAGTAGGTTTTCCTGCTTCTTCTGATACCGAGTTCGATTTTGTCCGCCGCCTTATTGAAGAAAAACTTATTCCCGATGATGTGTGGATTCAGGTTTTGTGCCAGGCCCGTGAACATCTTGTTGCGAGAACCTTTGAAGCAATTGAAGGTGCGAAAAACGTAATCTTTCATATTTATAATGCAACCTCACCAGCCCAGAGAAAGTATAATTTTGGTAAATCAAAGGAAGAATTGATAAAGCTTGCCGTTGGCGGGGTAAAGTGTGTAAAAAAATATATTAATGCGGTTTCAAAGAGCGATATGGAAGCCGGCAGGAAACCTGCAAATTTCCGTTTTGAATATTCGCCGGAAAATTTTACTCAGACAGAAACAGATTTTGCACTGCAGATTTGTGGTGAAGTTGTGAAGGTCTGGGGAGCAAGCCCGGACAATAAAATGATTTTGAATCTTCCGGCTACAGTTGAATGTAACATGCCAAATCAGTTTGCAGATCAGATAGAATACTTTTGCCGTAATTTTGAAGGACGAGAAAACTGCATAATCTCCCTTCATAATCATAATGATCGCGGAGAAAGTGTAGCTGATTGTGAGCTTGGACTCCTTGCCGGAGCAGAAAGAGTAGAAGGCTGCCTTTTTGGGAACGGCGAACGTACCGGAAATCTTGATATAATTACAGTTGCTTTGAATATGTATACGCAGGGGATAGATCCTGAACTGGATTTTTCTGATCTGGAAAGTATTTCAGATGAATTCAGCAAACTGACTTCTATGCCTATTCATCCGCGTTCGCCTTATGCGGGAGATCTTGTTTTTACAGCCTTCAGCGGCTCACACCAGGACGCAATGCGCAAGGCTATGAATGCCCGCCTGGCCGGAAAAGCTCCGCTTCTCTGGGACGACCCTTATCTTCCGATAGATCCGCATGATATTGGCCGCGGATACGATGGACTTATCAGAATCAACAGTCAGAGCGGAAAGGGTGGAGCAGTATATATTCTCGAAGCAATGTATGGAATTATTGCACCTAAAGCAATGCATCCAGTAATAGGGGCTCTTGTAAAAGCTCAGGCAGATGAACTTCAGCGCGAGCTAAGCCCTGCAGAGGTTTATGATCTTTTTGCAGAAACCTGGTTATATACAAAATCACCGCTTAATGTACTCGAAATTACAGAAAGACATATTGAAGGTGAGCGGGGAACAGATTTACCGGAGCAGGTTGCAGGTATGGCAACTATAGAGTGGGAAGGAAAACGTTATGCGATTGCCGCTAATGGTAACGGACCTCTGGATGCTTTTGTAAGCGCAATGAAGCAGACTCCGGCCCCGGTTTTCAATATTACAAGCTTCCATGAACATTCTGTAGGTTCTGGTTCTGATACACAGGCTATTGCTTATGTTCAGATTACCAAAGAAAACGGAGAACAGGCCTGGGGGGTTGGAAAGAGTTCAAACGTTGGACGAGCTGGTATTGCAGCAGTTGTTTCAGCATTAAATTTTAAACAATAAATTAATTGTTTTAAGTATTGATAAAATTTGCTTTTTATATCCAAATGGCTGATAACAAAAGAATATATTTATTAAAGGTTTTGCCGAATATTTATACTAGAGAGGAGAATTTATGGCAAAAGAATTGGATAGATTTGACCCGAATCCAAAAAAGAACATTAAATTAAAGACAAAGCTGATTGCTATGATTGTAGGAGCTACTGTTTTAGGTGTCGTAATAGCATCTACTGTTTCTCTTACTGTTTTTGATAAAGGTCTTATGGATCAGACAAAAGTCGAACTTGAGCATGCAACAGCTGGTGTAGAATGGATTCTTCAGGAGTGGCTTGATACTCTGGGTGGTTATGGCGATATGCTCGCTTCAACCGACCATATTAAAGGTTATCTTGATGGTTCTTATACTGATGATGCAAACGTTTATCTTAAAGAAAAGGCTGGTTTGTGTGGTGTAGATTTGCTGGCAATTACAGATGCATCAGGTAAGGTTGTTGCCGGATACGAAGTTAAACCTGGTTATTCAAGTACACTTTCGGCTGTAAGAGCGGCTATTGGGGGAAAGAAAGCCTATGCTTTTGGCGGATATGGAAATGTAGGATATGGAATTGTTTCTGTTTCTCCAGTAAAGAAAGATGGAAAGGTTCTAGGTTCTCTTGTTATAGCATATGATCTTACAGATATGGACTCTGATGGATATGTTTCTATTGTTCATAACCATCACTCTGTAGAATGTACAATTTTTAATGGAAAAATTCGTGCTGCAACAACTCTTGGTGCAAATATGGTGGGTACCGAGCTTAGTAACGATGCAATTGTACAGAAAGTTCTTTATGGTGGGCAGCAGTATGTTGGGGGAAATACAGTTGCCGGCATGGATTATTATACTACATATACTCCGCTTGTTTGTTCAGATGGTTCAGTTTCTGGTATGGTTTTCATTGCCAAATCAATTCAGATGATTGAACATATCCGAAACAGAACCTTGTCTTTTGTTATTCCGGTTGCTGCCTTTGTTGTTCTTGTTCTTGCTTTAGCCGGATATTTATTTGTACGATGGATTATGATGCGAATTAAAAACGTTACAGTCTTCCTTGCAGATCTTGCAAGCGGAGATGCAGATTTAACAAAGCGTTGTTCTCTGTTTGTTCGTGATGAAATTGGTGCATTGATTATCAATTTTGATGAATTTATGGACAAGCTTCATGATATTGTAAAGAATCTTAAGGATTCTAAGGCTGAACTTGGAACAAGTGGTGAAAACCTCGATGCAGGTACAGAAGATACTTCAAGTTCTATTACAGAAATTATTGCTAATATCGACAGTATTCATGCACAGATTACAAATCAAGATAAGAGTGTTCGTGAAACAAGCGATTCTGTTCAGCATATTTCAAATGCTATTGTAGACCTTGATGCCCTTATTGAAGATCAGTCTTCTAGTGTGACTCAGGCTTCTGCTGCTGTTGAAGAGATGATTGGAAACATCAATTCTGTTAATAAGTCTGTTGAAAAGATGTCTGATTCTTTCAAGGCTCTCGAAGATAATGCTGAAATCGGATTCTCTAAACAGGAAGATGTAAACGAAAAGGTACGCCAGATTGAAGGTCAGTCTGAAATGCTTCAGGAAGCAAATACTGCAATTTCTGCAATTGCTGAACAGACAAACCTTCTTGCTATGAATGCGGCAATCGAAGCTGCTCATGCCGGTGAAGCTGGTAAGGGATTTGCGGTAGTTGCTGATGAAATTCGTAAGCTTTCAGAAACTTCTTCTGAACAGTCTAAGAAGATTGGTGAACAGCTTGGTAAGATTATGACTTCTATTACAGATGTTGTAAGTTCTTCTAATGAGGCAAGTACTGCTTTGAATGAAGTTTCTACCCGCATTAAGGAAACTGATGAACTTGTAATTCAGATTCATGCAGCAATGGAAGAACAGAATGAAGGTTCAAAACAGATTATGGATGCTTTGCTCCACTTGAATTCTTCTACAAGCGAAGTTCGTAATTCTTCACAGGAAATGTCTGGACGCAACAGACAGATTGTTAAGGATATGACAATCCTTAAGGAATCTACAGATATGATGAACACCAGTATGGAAGAAATGTCTGTTGGTGCTCGCAAGATCAATGAAATAGGTTCTACTCTCAGCGAGATTGCACATCAGGTAAGAAATTCAATCAATAAGATTGGTGCTCAGGTAGACTTGTTTAAGGTATAATCCATCATTCCGAACTTGTTTCGGAATCTATTTAATAGATGCTGAAACAAGTACAGTATAATCGGGGTTTTAGAATATTTCTTTGACTGCAGCCATGTACTTGTTGCCGCGGTCAAATTCATTGGCAAACATTCCAAATGATGTAGCGCCGGGTGAGAAAACAAATATTTCTTCCCCGGCGTTTTCATTTTCGGCCTGGTGGTTGAGCTTATCGAAAGCACTTTTTGCTTCTTTCAAAAGAGGCTCTAATCCATCAAAAGGACCATGATACTTTACTCCTGCTTTATCCAGTTCTGGCAGAAGTTTGTCTGTAGCGCTTCCAGCAAGAAGGTATAAATCTTTTACAGGCTTTTCTCCCTTTGCGATATCTGGTGAGGTAAGAAGTCTGATAAGCGGTGTAAGTTCAAGGCCTTTGTCTGTTCCACCTGTCATGAGAATAACCGGTTTTTCGAAGGCCTGGCTTGCAGCAGCTGCTGCTTCAGGTACTGTTGCACAGGAGTCATTATAAAATTTAATTGTTGTGCCTGCGTCATTTTTCCAGCTGTGAAAATACTGAAGACGGTGATCGATTCCCGGCCATTTCTGGAGTATTTCTTTTATACGTGCATCAGGAACTCCCATCAGGTGTATTACAAGTGCGGCATTCTGAGCATTTGTTTTCATGTGAATACCTGGAACTAAGAGTTTTCCAAGATCAATGCTCCAGCTTGGTTTTATGCCATATCTTAAAACAGTAGCCTTTGATTCACTTGCAAAAAGGTCACCCCAGGTCTTTGTATTTGGATGAAGTTTTGAATCAGGTCCTGTTCCTGCTTCGTCTTCTCCTGAATCAAAAATAGAATAATCACCTTTTGTCTGGTCTGCATAAATAAGGCGTTTGTCAGCAACATAATCTTCCATATTGCCATACCAGTTCTGATGATCAGGTACAATTTTTGTGATTACTGCTATGTGCGGGCGAAGAACTCCTCGGCCCCGGAGGTCTGCAAGCTGCCAGGAAGAAAATTCTATTACAACAGGAGTATCACTGTTTACTTCATCAAAAAAGGTAAGGGGGCTTACGGTAATATTACCACCGAGAAAGGTTTTGTAACCGGCCTGTGAAAGACCATAATAAATAGCACTTACTGTAGAGGATTTTCCTTTGCTGCCTGTTACGGCGATAATCGGGCAGTCTGTGAATCGAAGGAAAATACTGAGGTCTGTTTCTATGGCGCGGGCTGCTGCAAGATATTTATTGCCTTCGATTTTTACGCCAGGATTTTTAATTACGCAATCGGCATTTTCAAAATCTTCGATTTTATGTTCACCAAGACGGTAGGTAAGATGGCTGTGGTCGAGAGATTTGTCGGAGTTGAGTTTATCTACGGTAGCTTTAAGCTGTTCTTCTGTTTTCATGTCAGTTACGGTAACGAAGGCACCCTTATTCAAAAAGAAGCGCACAGCGGCTTCTCCGCCGCCATTGAGGCCTAAGCCCATTATTGTGACTTTTTTGCCTTTTATATCTTCAACTGATTTGAATGCGCACTGGCGCGGATAAACGTGAGGTGTCATAAGAACTCCTGATAATCCGGTGGTTGAGTAGGCACAAAGTGCCGTATCGAAACCACCATATGAGCCGAGATCCGCGGTGGTTTCGATACGCCCTTCAGGCTACTCAACCACCGTAAAAAAAAGCCTCCCTGTTTTCAGAGAGGCTTTCCTGCCGGGAACCGGGGTCGAACCGGCACGCCGATTGCTCGGCACAGGATTTTAAGTCCTGGGCGTCTACCAGTTCCGCCATCCCGGCAAGTGCTCTTACTATATATGAAAAAAAGGATATTTTCAAGACGGTTGCATTTTAATATAATCTGCATATGTCTCTTTTGGTTCGTAATCAATTATTTACAATGTGTCTTATTGCCCTTGGCGGCTATATTTTTGCAAAAATTTTTAAGGTTGAAGATTCTCAGCAAAAGTTTTTGAGTAAGCTTCTTTTGTATTTTATAAACCCTTTTATGGTTGTAAAATCTTTTAATCTGGAATTTGATGTAGATAAACTTGAACAGCTGGGCTTTGTTTTTGTAGTTGCTCTTGTGATTCATGGTCTTATGATTCTTTTGGGCTTGCTATCCAGTAAAGAACAGGTAGACCGTCTTGCAGTTTGTTTTACCAACTGCGGTTTTATTGGTATTCCACTGATTCGCGGCGTTTTTGGTGACGAGGGTGTTTTTTATTTGATGGGCTATCTTGTTGTGTTTAATATCACAATCTGGACTTATGGTTATTATATTATGAGCGGCTCAATCAATCTTAAGAAAATCATTACAAATCCGAATATTATTGCTGTTGTGCTTGGTATTGCAATTTTCTGCAGTCCCTGGACTTTACCGGAATTTATTGCCCGTCCTGTTACAATGATTGGTGATACCAATACAGCTGTGAGTATGCTTTTGGTTGGAATTCTTCTTGCAAACTTTAAGCCGGCTGATGGAAAGCTATATGCTTTGAAGATAGCGAAAGTAACTTTGCTTCGTCATGTTGTGTGTGCGCTTATGAATATTGCGGTGCTTTTTCTTGTATATAAATTTTTCCCAAATATACCAGATTGCCGTCTTTTGGTTTTTGTTGTGCTTATTTGTTCTATGTGTCCTGCAGCAACTACAATTCCGGGGTTTGCAGTATTGTTCAACCGTGACGAAACCTATGCCAGTCTGATAGTTTCGTTTACAAGTATCTTCTGTATGCTTTCAATTCCAGGCTTTGTTGCACTTGCTGAGCTTGTGATTAAGTAGGGGGCGTTGCGGGGGGCTTCCCCCGCTGGAAGGGGTAGCTCGCAACGAAGTGCGAGCGAGGGGAAGGCTTTCCCCTATATAATGATATTGAAAAAAAAACGTTTTCATTATATTCTATTATATCTATTTTTTTGAGGTGTGTTATGTCTGAGGAAAAGTTCGATTTTACAATAGACAATCTGGGACCTTGTACAATTCAGTCTCCAATTAAGCTTTCTACTGTTCATGGTGATTATACTGCAAATTATGTAAGTGATGATTCATATGTACTTTCAGAAGTAAATGTTTTTGATAAAACAAAGCCGGTTGTGCTTGATTCCTCAAATCTTATGGAGAAAGCTGGTCCTCGTGAAAAGATTTATTTTGATCCTACTCACGCAAAGGCTGGAATCTGTACTTGTGGTGGACTTTGCCCTGGCTTGAATGATGTAATTCGTGCTATCGTTCGTTGTTTGAACACACGTTATGGCGTAAAGACAATTAAGGGATATCAGTATGGTTTCCGCGGATTCTTTGCTGAAAGCGGATATGAACCACTTGAACTTGACCGCTATCTTATTGATGAAATCCACAAAATCGGCGGAACATACCTCGGAACAAGCCGTGGTGGAGGTCAGCGTGTTGAAGAAATCGTAGACTGCCTTGAGCGTGACGGGATTAACATGCTCTTTATTCTTGGTGGTGATGGTACACAGCGCGGTTCTTATGACATTGCCTGCGAAGTTGAAAAGCGCGGCCTTAAGTGCGCAGTTGTCGGAGTTCCAAAGACTGTTGATAACGATCTTATGTTTATTGACCGCTCATTCGGTTTTGAAACTGCTGTACAGCGTGCAAAAGAAACTGTAGCAGCTGTTCATATGGAAGCTGCCAGCCAGATTAATGGTATTGGTCTTGTAAAGCTTATGGGACGCGAGGCTGGCTTTATTGCTGCTGCTGCCGCTCTTTCAAGCCATGAAACAAACTTCTGTCTTATTCCTGAAGTTCCTTTCGAAATGGAAGGTGAAAACGGTTTCCTTGCTACTCTTGAGCGCCGTCTTGCAAAACGTGGTCACGCTGTAATCGTAGTTTCAGAAGGTGCTGGTCAGGATCTTCTTCAGGCTACTGGTGCAACTGATGCTTCTGGAAACAAAAAGCTTTCTGATATTGGTGTATTCCTTAAATCAGAAATCGAAAAGTACTTCAAGGCAAAGAATATCGAAATCAACCTTAAATATATTGATCCTTCATATCAGGTTCGTGCTTCTGTTACTACAGCAAGTGACTCTATTTACTGTGAGCGTCTTGGTAACAATGCTGTACATGCTGCTATGGCCGGAAAAACAAAGTGTGTAATCGGTCTTGTTCACGATAAGTTTGTTCACCTTCCAATCAAGGCTGTAACTGCTCACCGTAACGCTGTAGACCCTGAAGGTTCTCTCTGGCGTGATACTCTGGATGCTACTGGTCAGCCAATTCTTATGGTAAATGATATGGCTAAGGCTCAGGAAAAGATGGCTGCAGCTGTTGCTGGTGCTAAGAGCAAGCCAAGTGAGCAGAAAAAATCTAAATAGCTAATCTCTGAAAAATCAGAAAAGCTCTCGCAGCGGCATAATCGAAAGTGCTCGCTTTCCGTTTTTGTGTAAAAATCCTGTGATTTTCGTTCCGAAAATCACAGGATTTTTTTTTACAAGTCTGCAAATACGTCAAGAGGCACTTTCGCTTCTGCCTCTGCTCCGCTTTTCTGATTTTTCAAATCCGCGTTAATTTTCTGTTCACTGGGCTTGCGCTGCTTTTGCCATATTAAGAAAAATCCTTTATCGTTAAAATCCCAATACAATGATATTCTGATATCATGAAAAGCATACTGGAAGAGTTTGGTTATTCGAAATTTGATATCGAAAACCGTGTAATTGAGTGCTGGAATAATATTTTTGACCAGAAAAATCCTAATCATTTTTATTTTGAAGCTGAAGATAATACCGGCTACATGGAAGATACAGGTAATGATGATGCCCGTACTGAAGGTATGTCTTATGGTATGATGATGGCTCTTCAAATGAACCGCAAGGACATTTTTGACCGTATCTGGAAATGGTCTAAAAAGAATATGTTCATGGAAAAAGGGGCCAATGCTGGCTATTTCTGCTGGTCTAATAAAACTGATGGAACTAAGAATGCAGATGGACCTGCTCCAGATGGAGAAGAATATTTTGCTATGGCACTTTTCTTTGCTGCACGTCGCTGGGGAAATGGTGAAGGAATTTTTAATTACACAGAACAGGCCCGTGAGATTTTACGTATAGCTATCCATAGTGAGAACAAAATGTGGTTTGAGGAAAATCACCATATCCGTTTTGTACCAAACTGTCCTTTTACAGATCCTTCTTATCATCTGCCTCATTTTTATGAGCTTTTTGCTGAATATGCTGATCCTGCTGACAAGGAATACTGGAAGGCTGCGGCTAAAGCAAGTCGTAAGTATCTTGTAAAAGCTTGTCATCCGGAAACTGGTCTTGCTGCAGAATATGCTAATGATGATGGTACTCCTCTTCCTCCAAAATATCATGGAACTTTCTTTAGTGATTCTTACCGTGTTGCGGCTAATATTGGCCTTGATGCTTTGTGGTTTGGCGGAAATGCAGGACTTTCAAAAATTGCCACGAATATTATAAACTTTTTTGATGGTAAAGAAGCTGATGATTTAAAAGATTATCTGATTGACGGTACTGAATTGAAGAAGAATGCGCGTCACCCGATCGGGCTCATAGCTACTGTCGCCGAGGCTGCGGCGGCGGTTAAGATGGATGACAGAGAGGCTCGTGCAGCTGCTGAACGTGCTGTAAAGCGCTTTTGGGATACTCCAATGCGTACAGGCCGCCGCCGCTACTACGATAACTGTTTATATTTCTTTGCAATTTTAGCCTTAAGTGGACATTATGTTGTATACTAGTGTGTAACTGTGTGATATAATTAAATTATATGCTGGGCGATTTGATGTTACGTCATTCCGAACTTGGTTCGGAATCTATATTAGAGATGCTGAAACAGGTTCAGCATGACGAAGCAATTTGAAATCGCCCTGTTTTATTTATGAGGTAAATATGTTCAAAATTGATGGAAAAAATGCTTTTGTTTGTGATGAGGCTGAGTTTTCTGGTGTAAAGAAAATTGCTGATAAAGTATGTCTTGATGTGGAGCGGGTGACTGGTAAGAAGCCATTTGTATCTTCCGGCGATACCGGTGCTGCAGGTGCAGTTCTTTTTGCAACTCTCGGAAAATCTCCTCTTGCAGAAAAGCTTGCAGCAGATGCAGGTTTGACAGCAGAGGTCTCAAAAATCACCGGTAAGCGCGAATGTTACGTATTTAGTGTCCGTTCAGACAAAATCATCATAATCGGAAGCGACAAGCGCGGTACAATTTACGGTCTTTTCCATCTTTCTGAACTTATGGGCGTTTCTCCACTTGTTGACTGGTGCGGAGTTTTGCCTGCTCACCACGACAATGTAGAACTTGAAGAAGGTGTGACTGTAACAAAAGAGCCTTCTGTACGTTTTCGCGGTTTCTTTATCAATGATGAATGGCCTGCTTACGGCAACTTTACTACCCATAACTTTGGCGGCTTTAACGCAAAGATGTATGAGCATGTTTTTGAACTGTTACTCCGCCTCAAGGGAAACTACCTCTGGCCTGCAATGTGGTCTTCTCAGTTCAGTCTGGATGGTCCTGGCCTTGCAAATGCAGAGCTTGCTGATGAAATGGGTGTTATTATGGGGGCCAGCCACCACGAGCCATGCTGTCGTAACGGCGAGGAATACCGCTATGTTCGCGGTCCTGGTTCTATTTACGGTGATGCCTGGAACTTCTGGAAAAACCGTGAGGGAATTACAAAGTTCTGGGAAGACGGACTCAAGCGTAACGGTAAGTTTGAAAATGTAATTACTGTCGGTATGCGTGGCGAGGCTGATACTGCCATCATGCAGAACGCAACTCTGGCCGACAACATCAATCTCTTGCGTGATGTTCTTAAAACTCAGAACCGCCTTATTCGCGAAAATGTAAATCAGGATCTGGATAAGGTTCCTCGTATGCTGGCTCTCTATAAAGAAGTTGAACCATACTTCTACGGCGACAAGCATACTAAAGGCTTGATGGGAGACCCTGAACTTGAAGGCGTAACTCTTATGCTCTGCGATGATAACCACGGAAACCTCCGTACCGTTCCAACTGAAGCTATGAGAAATCACAAGGGCGGCTATGGTATGTATTACCATTTTGATTACCACGGATGGCCTTACAGCTACGAATGGCTCAATACAAACTATCTTCCAAAGGCCCGTGAGCAGATGTCTGCTGCCTATGAGTTTGGAATCCGCGATCTTTGGATTGTTAATGTTGGTGATATTCTTACAAATGAATTCCCTCTTTCTTACTTCCTTAATCTTGCTTACGATTACGAAAAATATAATTCTGATACTAAGGCTTATAGCGATGCCTGGTTTGCAGCTGCCTTCCCTTACTTTACTGCTGAACAGCAGAAAGAAGTTTCTGATATCGTTTATGAATCAAATAAAATCACAAGCATGTGTCGTACAGAAGCCCTTAAGCCAGACACTTTCCATCCGGTAAATTTCGGTGAAGCTGATTATATTATTAGTCGTGCAAAGGCTCTTGTTGAGCGTACAAAGGAACTTCGTAAATCAGTTCCAGCAGAACAGGATGCCGGCTTTTTTAGTCAGGTATATCTGCCGGTTGTTGGAACAATGAATGTTGAACTTATGCAGCTTTACAGTGGAAAGAACCGCTGGTTTGCCCAGCACAATGCTCTTGTTGCCAATGTTTATGCGGACAAGGTTCGAGAGTGTGTAAAGGCGGATAAAGAGCTTGTTGATGAATGTGATAAGGTTGGAGACGGCCGCTTCTTTGGTATGGCCTGGTCAGAGCACTTTGGCTTTAATAACTGGTGTGAAGCAGCCAACAGCTATCCTGTTTATGCTTATGTTGAGCCAACCCGCAAAAAGCGCAATATCTTCTGGATTGATGGTGACGAGTTCACAACTACAGGCCAGGACTGGACAAGACGAGATTTATATCTTGATGCTTTCAAAAATCCTGATTGTACAGAAGCCCGAATAAAGCTTGCAAACTGCAACGAGACTGGCTGTGAATATACTGTTACCCTTGGTAAATATGACAAGGATGATTCAAAGCGCTGGATTAATGGAAAAATCATAAAGGATGAAGAAGGGCTTGGTGATAAGACAGCCTGCATAGACACAATTTTGCTTACAATAGACCGCGAAAAGCTTGCAAAAGAAAGCGATAAAACTGATGTAATCACAATTTCGGGTAATGATGGACATGGGGCAAAGATTCTGGTGAAGGTTCATGTGGATGCAAGTGTACCATATTATGCTGAGCCTGCCCGTCATGCTGAACTTGTTTCAGCATCTGGTAATGAGACCCCGAAACAAGTTCGGGGTGACAGTGTTCAAGCTCAGGGTGACAGTGTTCAAGCTCAGGGTGACAGTGAGAAGAATATTTTTATTCAGACAACAAATTATATTAGTATTGAAGCACCTCATTTTGTACGTTCTTCTGGTTTTGATTTACTTGAAGGCTATGGAAAGACTATGGGTGCAGTAAAGGCTTCTGATACAATAAAAACTTTTGCTCCAGATGCTAAGGATGCTCCTTTTGTAGAGTATGCATTTGCCCTGGATAAAGATTTTGTTGAAAAGACTGGCGGGGTTATGGCTTTTGATTTCTATATTAATCCGTCAAATCCGGCTTATAAAGATAACAAGCTTCAGTTTGTTGCAGATGTAAACGGAGACAAAATTCTTAAAGATGCAGTAGACTCTGAAAAGTTTGCAGTAGGTGATAACCAGTTCCCTTGGGGAAAAGATATTCCTGATAATATACGAATTGCGACTGTTTATGCCGATTGCCATGCAGGCCTTAATTCTGTAAAAGTAAGCCCTGTAACACCAAATATTGTACTTGAGAAGATTGTAATTCACGAAGCTAACAAGCCAATGCCTAAGTCTTATCTTGGTGCTCCGGAAACATACAGAATATAAGGTTATCATGAACTTGTTTCAGAATCTACACTACATTTAGATCTATAGATTCCGAAACAAGTTCGGAATGACACTGGAAGGTAAACTTATTGGTCACCCCCTTTATCGGCTTGCAGCCGTCGCTCCCTAGGTTTGGATTGATAATCTTTTTTTTCTTGTAACCCTGCGGTAAATTCATTATTTTATAATATATGAGTAACTACTACGAGATACTGGGTGTTGCAAAAAACGCCACCGCGGATGAAATTAAAAAGGCTTACAGAACTCTTGCTTTTAAGTATCATCCGGATAGAAATCCTGGAAATGCAGAAGCTGAAGAGAAATTTAAGCAGATAAGTGCCGCATACGATGTGCTTGGTGATGAGGCTAAGCGCAGACAGTATGATATGGGCTATTCTACAGACAGTTATTCAAGTTCACAGTCTGCAGGAAATCAGCAGTATCAGCGACAGTATCAGTATACATACTCAAATCCATTTGGTGATGATAACTTCTGGGAATGGTTTAATGGTTCTCAGTTCCGTGCAAGAAATCAGCAGACTCAGAATACAAACAGTTATAATAATCAATACGATTATTCAAACCGTTCAAATGAGCCTGAAACAAAGCGCGATCATCTTTCAATGCTGTTTTTGAAAGTTCTACAGACTTTTGTAGGCTTTACATTCTTCAGATTCTCATGGTTCATAATTCCATTTGGTCCGATTATCTGCATTGGTGTAATTGTGAATGGAATTAGCGGTGTAATTAAATCTTTGAAGGGAATTTTTAAACCAACTCGGTAAATAATTATCTCCGTAGAAACGTAGATTAAAATGATACGCGAAAAAAAATCTGGTACGGAATAAAAAATCCCCTTCGGCAACATCATCCCGTTGACGAAGGTGATTTTTTATGGGAGTAGCAGATTTTTTTATTTTATAAAATTAAATCATACCAATATAATACTTTTTCTTTCCACGGCGGAAGATTATTATTTTTCCTTCAAGTGCCATATCTTTAGTGATGACTTTACTTTCATCATTTACAACTTCACCATTAATAGAAATTGCATTATTTTTGATGAACTCGCGGGCTTCGCGCTTAGAGCTTGCCATACCGTTGTTTACAAGAACATCAACAAGTGGAAGTTCTTCTTTAAACTGGAAGTTTGGAACACCTTTAAGTCCCATCATAATATCATTTACAGAAAGTCCTTTGAAATCACCCTTGAAGAGCTTTTCAGAAACCATAACTGCATTGTCAGCTTCTTCTTTTCCGTGGAGGTCTTTAACAACTTCCCAGGCAAGAGTTTTCTGGGCAATACGTGTTTCTGGCGCTGCCTGCTGCTGTACCCATACAGCTTCAATTTCTTCCTTGCTGAGGAAAGAGAATACTTTGAGGTACTCGAGAACCTTATTATCATCAGTATTAATAAGATACTGGTAGATTGCGTATGGAGAAGTTTTTGATTTTTCGAGCCAGAGTGCATTTCCTTCTGATTTACCAAATTTCTTTCCTGTTGCGTCGAGAATGAGTGGCATTGTGAAGGCATAAGCCTGGCCGTCGAGCATTTTGCGGATTAAATCTACTCCAGTTGTGATATTTCCCCACTGATCGCTTCCTGCTACCTGCATGATACATTTCTTATCCTGGAAGAGATGAACAAAGTCAAAGCCCTGAAGGAGCATGTAGGAGAACTCGGCAAAAGTAATACCAGTTTCGAGTCGGCGGCGGATAATATCCTTGTCGAGCATATAGTTAAGGCTGATGTATTTACCAATGTCGCGGAGGGTGTCGAGGAAGGAACGATCCTTCCACCAGTCGTAGTTGTCTACGAGTTCTGCTGTAGGTACAAGGCGTTTAATCTGATTGCGGATTCCTGTGATATTGTTGTTAACAGCTTCTTCTGAAATAATTTCGCGTTCTGCTGTAGGGCGAGGGTCACCAATACGGCCTGTAGCACCGCCACACAAAAGAACCGGATGATGTCCTGCATTTGCAAGGCGTTTTGCCATACAAAGAGAAGAGTAGTGGCCAAGGTGAAGAGAATCGGCAGTTGGGTCTGTTCCCCAGTAAAAGGCAAAAGGGGCTCCGTCCAGTACCTTCTGTAAATCAGATTCTTCGCCTGCGATGTCTTTAATGAGTCCGCGCCATTTCAAGTCTTCAAAAAGTGTCATAGTGGTTATATCCTCCTGAGGGATAACCCGTATTGGTCATCCAAATTAAAAAAAAGGCTTCCCTTTTACGGAAAGCCTTGTAATTACCTTTTAGTAACACAGCGCAGAATTACCCGCGTTTTCCGTAAGAACAGAGAAAATCTAAGCTATAATAAAGGTAAGCCAACGTAGAGGAATTGATTTTCTGTGCCCAACGGACTGTGTGTTTCATAAGTATTTGTTCCTGATTTATTAGCGTTCGCGGAATACAATGCGACCTTTGTTCAAATCATACGGTGAAAGTTCAACTTTTACACTGTCGCCTGGAACAATTCTGATGTAATGTTTTCTCATTTTACCAGAAAGATGTGCGAGAATTACGTGTCCGCCTTCGAGTTCAACGCGGAATGTTGTGTTAGGAAGGGCTTCTTTTACTACACCCTGTACTTCAATAGCTTCTTCTTTTGCCATAGGAATCCTTTAAAAAAAATTAAAAATTTGCAAAAAAAATTTGTCTTTTTGCCGATTTGCATTTATATTAATTATTATATACAAAACACCACGATTTGACAACACAAGGTAAAAATCGTTTCGGGAGGATTACAAAATTGAATAAAGAATTTCTAAAAAAGATGAAGAAATACCTTCTTGAACAGAGAAAAACACTTCTGGCTTCTCTTGCAGACCAGAGTGAAGATATGCGTAGTCTGGTGAAAACTGTAGAATCTGGAGATGAGGCTGACGTTGCTGCCGATGTAATTGATAGAACTCTGCTTACAGCACTTGGAGAACAGGATGCAAACAGACTTCAGCAGATAGATAATGCACTTGATCGTATAAATCAGGGAACTTATGGCCGTTGTGTTAAATGCGGTAAAGAGATTCCTCAGGAAAGACTTGAAGTTCTTCCATATGCACTGATGTGTGTTACATGTGCAAGTGCTCAGGAAAGAAAGAATCGCTAGCGCCGTCACCCTGAACTTGTTTCAGGGGCTGTCAGAAAGATGCTGAAATGTCATTCTGAACTTGTTTCAGAATCAGTTAGACATTTGTCTTTTACAATTGTACGATATTATTTCCAGGATATACTAGTTCGGTATATCCTGTTTTTTTTGCCTGAGCAGCGGCACGATCAAAGGCTCCATCCAGCATAGCTGTAGTGTGGGCATCGGAATTGATGCATACAGGCACACCAAGTTCAAAAAGAAGCTCAAGCAAATACTGAGAAGGGTAGGTGTCGTCCATAATGCCTCGGCCTATTGCACCTGTGTTGATTTCTGTAATTACACCGGCACGGGCAATTTCTTTTGCAGTTGCCTTTAATTCTTCTTTATACCAGCTTTCTTCGGGATTAAAAAAGTTCAAAGGACCGTTTCTAAGTTTTATTAAGTCGCAGTGAGCTATAATGTCAAAATCACCTTTTTTTAGCATTTCGCGTTCAGCTGAAAAATAGTCACACACTGCGGCACGGCCATCTATTTCTCCGTTTGGTTTAGAGTAAAAACGTATCAGGTTTTCTTTTACGATTTCAGGCTTATGATCAACTGTAAAAAAGCCCTTGTCTGTATTTATAAAATGTACGGCTCCAATCAGATAATCCGGAGAAAAGACTTGATAATTAGATTTAGATGGAATTGCTGTTCCATATATATCAGATTCAAAATAATCAGCTTCAAAACCAAGATAGATTTTTATTTTATCGGCATATTTTTCTTTTAGACGGTGGACTTCTTCTGTATAGTTTTTGATATTTTCTGCAGGTATGTGCCAGATTTTGTCAAAAGGCTTATAAAACTCCAGATTCAGGGGGTGTAAACAGTGACTTGAAAAACCAAGCACATCAAATCCTTTTTCAATTGCAGAAAGAACCATTTCTTCTGCGTTATTTTTTCCATCGCAGAACTGGGTGTGAGTATGAAAATTACATTTTCCGGCAGACATTGTTATTCCTTTGTTTTAAGTATAGAAAGACATTTCTGAATGAGAATATTCGGTTTTTGAGGTTTTACAAGGAAGCTTGCGGCGCCGGCACTCAAGACTTTTACGATAATATCTTTCTGCAGGCTCTGAGTGTAAACAACGATTGGAGGAGTATGCGGCATGCTATGCATTCTTTGAAGCAGGGAAAGACCTGTCTGATCTTTTAGAAGAACATCCAGAATTATGAGGTCAAACTTGCCGTCTTCATAAGAATTCAGGAATTCCTGACCTTTTGTAAAGGTTGCGACTGTAGCACCAGCCTGCTCGAAATAATTTTTTGTAAGCTCAAGGCTAGGTTCATCACTGTCTATGATAGCAATTGTAAGAACTGTACCTGTTTTCTTTGGAATTTCCGAATCTTCAAAGCCATCAGAAGAAAAGCGTGTTGCAATTGAGGCTGTATCTTCTGCTTCGTAAGAAGGTGTAAGGAATCTATTGGTAATAAGGTCTGAGATGTCTGATGTTACTGAAGTATCAACAAGGTCGTTGATAACTCGGGAAAGATTAGATGCCATTTCTATTCCGGCGTAATTTGTATGACCATTTATCATTTCGCGGACAAAGTTACTGAGAGAAAGAATCTTTACATTTTTAGCATGGATTTTCTGACAGGCAAGGACATTATCAATCAAAAATTCAAGGTTGTAGCCGTCAACAAAGGTAAGCTCAAGGTTTGTGAGCATAATAACAACTTTAGGATTTTCAAGGTTTTCGCGTTCAATCATTTCTGTGAGCTTGAATTGAAGCAGTGCAATTTTTTCGCGATTTAAGCCGAGGGCCAGTTCAATAAAGATGATATTGTTGTTACGGTGAAGGTCCAGAATACATGGGGTTGTGTCCATAGAAAGCGGAACACGAACAACGAGTCCGATAGATTTGAAGAACATATCAAATTGAACTGGTTTTTCAAAATATTTGATTACACCGTATTTTGCATAAGCAGCAATATTTGAACGGTCCTGCTTTGGACCGGTAATGATTACAGGAATGTCTGCACAGTTAGTATCGACACGTTTTTTTTCAAGGAACTCCATTTCCATAGTGTTATCATCTTCCATATCAAGAATAATAAGATTTGGAAGAGTTGAAATAACCTTTGTATAAATGTCTCTGTTTTCCTGAGTTGTAATAACTTCAATCTGGTCTTCAGAGAGTTTCTGTTTCAAAAAATCACGAAATAATGGATGACTATCTGCAATCAATACCTTTTTCATTCTTATATGATAACATAAAATTTTATAATCGAAAAGATAAAAAACTGTGATCGTTAGGATGCCGTGGTTTCGCATTATAAATGATTTCAGTAATGTTGGCGCGAGGGAGCCGTGACCGGAAGCCAACGTTTCGGATTTTTTTTATAATGCAGGAGCAGCTCAGATTTTTAAGTATTCGGTTATTCGATTTTTCTTGCCGTTTTTTTATTTTTTTTATATCTTTTAAATAAGATTCTGAAACAAGTTCAGAATGACATTGTAATTTATTTTTAGAGGTATAAAAAATGGCAAAACAGTTATTGTTTAGTGAAGATGCTAGAAAAAAGCTTTTGAGCGGCGTTGAGCAGATTTCAAAGGCTGTAAAAACAACACTTGGTCCTTGTGGACGTATGGTTATGATGGACAAAAAGTACGGTTCACCAGTAATTACAAAGGATGGTGTTTCTGTTGCTAAGGAAATTGAGCTTCAGGATCCTTATGAGAACATGGGAGCTCAGTTTGTACGCGAAGTAGCAAGCAAAACTAACGATGATGCCGGTGATGGTACAACTACTGCAACTGTACTTTCTTACGCACTTGTGCGCGAAGGAATTAAATCTGTAGCTGCTGGTATGAGACCAATCGAAATCAAGCGCGGTATGGATAAGGCAGTTAAGCTTGCCGTTGACGAAATCAAAAAGAATGCAAAGCCTGTAAAAGGCGCTGATGATATTACAAACATCGCTACAATTTCTGCAAACAACGATCCAGAAATTGGTAAGATGCTTGCTGATGCTATCGAGAAGGTAGGAAAAGACGGTGTTATCACTGTAGAAGAATCAAAGAACATGGAAATGACTGTTGATACTGTTGAAGGTATGCAGTTTGACCGCGGATATATTTCTTCTTACTTTGTAACAGACCGCGAGCGCATGGAAGCTGCTTTTGATGACGCTTACGTTTTGATTTACGACAAGAAGATTTCTGCTATGAAGGATCTTCTCCCAATTCTTGAGAAGGTAGCAAACGCTGGTAAGGCTCTCGTAATCATCTGTGAAGATGTTGAAGGTGAAGCTCTTACAACTCTCGTTTTGAACACAATCCGTGGAACAATCAAAGTTTGTGCTGTTAAGGCTCCAGGCTTTGGTGACAGACGTAAGGATATGCTCCAGGATATCGCTATTTTGACTGGAGCTACTGTAGTTTCTGAAGAAGTTGGACTTAAGCTTGAAACCTGCGGAACTGAAGTTCTTGGTAAGGCTAAGTCTATTAAGATTGACAAGGACAACACAACAATCGTTGGAGGAGCTGGAGCTTCTAAGGCTATTAAAGACCGTGTTGCAGAAATCAAGACTGCTATCGAAAAGTCTACATCATCTTACGACAAAGAACAGCTTCAGAAGAGACTTGCTAAGCTCGCTGGTGGTGTTGCTGTAATCAACGTTGGTGCTAACACAGAAACAGAAATGAAGGAAATGAAGTTCCGCGTAGAAGATACAATTGCTGCTACTCGTGCTGCTCTTGAAGAAGGTATCGTTTCTGGTGGTGGACTTGCCCTCATCGAAGCTTCTAAGGCTTTGAACGAAATCCCAGCTGACCTTACAGAAGATGAAAAGGTTGGATTTAAGATTGTACGCCGCGCTCTCGAAGAGCCAATGCGCCAGATTGCAGAAAATGCAGGTCTTGACGGAAGCGTAATTGCTGAACGTGCTAAATCAGAAAAGAAGGGCGTTGGTTACAATGCCCGCACTGGTGAATGGGTAAATATGCTCGAGGCCGGAATTATCGACCCTGCTAAGGTAACATGCTCTGCTTTGAAGAACGCAGCATCAGTTGCAGGAACACTCCTCACAACAGAGTGTGCAATTACAGACATTCCAGAGCCAAAGGCACCTGCTGCACCAGCTCCTGATATGGGAGGCATGTACTAATTGAGTTTTGCGGTGGTTTCGATACGGCCTTCGGCCTACTCAACCACCGTATAAAAAAAGCCGGTAGCTTTGACAAGTTCAACTACCGGTTTTTTTATCTGCAAATCTTTATTCCAACAGAAATCATCATTCCCTGGACGTTTTGACTGCTTATGAGCCCGCCAATAGGTATACAGCAGTTGATAACAGGTCCTGCTTTAATTGCATGCGGTAAATTATAAAGCCAGCTTCCTCCAAGATTCAGATAGAACCAGCGCATGTCATTCCAGAACCATTGATTAATTGAATCAGCATCTCCACCAGCGCTTCCGGTCCAGCCGGTATCAGAATCTTTTACACCAGGCGAAAGCAAACCGAAACGAATTAACATTCCCGGTCCTCCGTAAATCTGGAAACGGCTTTTAGCAAGGAAAATAGAAAAGACTAAAGGAATATTCACCATAAAAGATAGTGTAGTGGTTGTTCGGTTTTCTATTTCAGCTGGCAGAGCCATATTGTTATAAAAGAGGTGATGCATCATAAAAAAACTGATGGTTGGCTGTACTGCAAAGATAGTATCATCCGGCCAGAGAAATCCTATTGAAATAGGGTAAACAACCGGAGACGGGGCACTTACCAGTGTGCTTTCAGGATTTATATATACTGCTGGTTCAAATTCCAGTACAAAATCTGCGGAATAAGAAAGTAATGATCTTTTTGGAGTTTCTTCTTCCTGTGCATAAAGACAGGTGAGGAAAAGAGCTGCTATAATAAGGGTAATAATTTTTTTCAAAACTGCCACCTATATTAATCGGCTATAGAGAGTGCGGTCCAGATTTACCTGAAGGAAACCGCTTCGTCCTGTCTGATAAAATGAAGATTCTTCCCAGGCTGCGTAAAGTGTAGTTCCTGAAATTACAAAATCAGAATACACAAAACCTGTAGGAAGTTTTGGCAAGCGGATTGCAACCGGCTTACCGCTTCGCAGAATGTGGCGACCAGGTAATGCACCTTCAAGGAATAATGTTCCGTCTTCGAAAAGAGCGGCACTCCAGCTTTGTGAAAGAATTGCTTTTGCATGGAGTTCTTTTTTAGAAGTATCATTTATATTATTTGTATAATAGTGGGGTGAAGTTCCACCTGCATTTTTGACCTCAATTTCAAACGGAAGTTTTTTGTCAAAACCAGAGAGAAGTTTTTTGATACGTTCTGGGGCATAGTTATAATCAAGCTGCTTTCTGCAATCTCTGAAAAAATCAGCATCAGTGTCAGAGAGTGTGATAGAACTATCGGCTGTTGCAGGAGAAATAGCAAGGAGTGGAATCTGTGGTTTAAAAATAACATATGAAAATTCGTTTTTAGTGTCTGATATTGTTTTTATACTGCAGCACCATTCAAAACCATTCCAGAAAAAGTCTGTAATTTCTGAGTTTCTTTTTTTTGTAATATTGTTACAGTTGATCAGAGGGTAGGAGATTTTTGCAGTTGAATCAAACTGAACCAGAAAAAGATGGGCAGAGTCATCTTTCTTATAATCAGGATCTACTATACTGTCATTGAAAAAAGAACTTTTATAAACAGAGAAGACTGGTACATTGTTTGAGAAAACAAGATTACCGGCGGTTCTGTTATTAAAAAGGTTTACGTCTGGCGAAAGAAAAATTGTTTCGTTATTAAATTTTATTACACCAAGTCTGTTTACAATAGCATAGGCAAGAGAATCTGAATCACCTTCTGCAGCGTTATTTGCAGATGAAATACGGATTGCTTCTGTCCATGGTTTTTCTGCCTGAGCAGGAACAAGCTGTGGTTTTTCAATGTGCTGGAAAGTGTAATTATTAAAATAATACCAGGTATGATTTTTTTTTGTTATCTCAACAGAAATTGCATTATTTGTCTGAATTGTATTATCCTGCTTCTTACAGCTATAAAGGCTTATAATGAGAATTACTGTAAAAATGATTAAATGGAGTTTTTTCATACCTCTCCTTTAAGGTTCTTCATTATATATCGGTATATAAATATACTCGATTAAAACATTTTTTGCACTCTCAAAATTAACATAAATCCCGATTTTATGCAGATCGGAAAGAATAAGGGGTGTTTCTTTTTTTACGGTAATCTGATGATTTATTCTGATATTTTGATTTTCGGGAATAAAAGGGGACATAATGTGAATACCGGTTTGTTCGAAAATATAATCAGTAGAAAGAGTGTAGCAGGATGTTGGTGAAAGAAGTGATGACATAAAATTCTGGTCGGAAAGATTCTGCATTATCCGGCTCATATCACAAAGCCAGGGATTATAAAACTTTGAACTGGAAAGACTTTTATTGATTTTTTCGTCTATGTAAGAAGCTGCTTTTTCCCAGTTGAAAGTACTGACATACCGTGCAGCCTCCGAAGGAGATGCTCCGCTGTTTTTACAGCATTTATACAGTTCATTCATGATGTGAGCCGGATATCCCTGCTCCCAGGAAAGAGCATTATTGCTTTTTTCTGACGGGTAAATATAACCTGCCGGATAGAAATACTGACATTCACAGCCATCATCTAAAAGCGTTATTGGATAGGCAAGAATACACAAGGGAAAGTTTTTTTGAACTTCAAGTTCAATGTTCGATGAAGTTGTATAACAGATAATTGATTGACGATAATCGCTGACTACAATTTTCCATCTTGATAAGGGAGGGTAGGAGGAATCTTCTTGAGGCGGCCATGTTGGAAGACTTATTGATATGTTTTCCGAATCAGAAAGGGCAGTATAGATTCTGCAGCTGAAAAATAGAGACAGAAGGACAGCAAATAAAATGAATAGTCTGTTTATATAGTATTTCCTCATACTATATAAATAGATTCAAAATGAACATTTCAGGAAATGAAAAATAAAAAAAAGAGAGAAAAATCAGATTGTTTCGGCTGTTCTGTCTTGTATGGGAACCTTGTTTATTCGAATTTGGCGATTTCCTGCTGGCAAAGCTGGTCGCAAAGTTCGTTATATTCAACTCCAGCATGGCCTTTTACCCAGTTCCAGGTTACGTTAAGGCCTGCATTAAGACTGTCCAGCTGTACCCATAAATCCTGATTTTTTACAGGTTTTTTATCTGCGGTCTTCCAGCCTTTTGCTTTCCAGCTTTTTATCCAGGTGGTGATACCGTTTTTTACATACTGGCTGTCTATGTTTACAGTAACGTGGCTGCCTGCAAAATCCGGAGTATTGTGAACAACAGTAAGGGCTGTAATGGCTGCCATGAGTTCCATGCGGTTATTAGTAGTCATTTTTTCGCCGCCGGAAAGCTGTTTTGCAAGTCCGTTTGCAATAACTACAATTGCCCAGCCACCAGGACCAGGGTTTCCATGGCAACCGCCATCTGTATAAATTGTAATTTCGTTCATTAGTAATTCCTAAAACTCTTTAATTGCCGGTGCATAAGAAAGCATTGTCCACCAGGAAAGTCCAAGATGTTCATAGCCGTCTTCATTCAAATGAATGCCATCCGAACCCATGTATTTTTTCTTGAAGTCTGGAATAGTGGTTGCAAGATGCCAGTAATCCAGAAGTTTTACTTTGTTATCATTTGCAAACTTTGTGAGGGCAGTATTATAGCGTTCCTGATTTTTACCAAGAGTTTCTGCAGAGCCGTTAAGAAATTTGAGAATTGCATCTGCATCGTGTCCTTTAGTAATTGTTTTGAACCAGTTGTCGCAAACATAAGGAATAAGATTCATTATAAGCGGTGTAACCTTGTTTTCGCGGCAAAGCTTTACCATAGCTTCAATGTTCTTTAAGTATTCTTCAAAAGGAACCTTTGGCTTAATCTGGTCGAAAGGAGGAAGTTCTGCACCAGACGCAAAAATGTTCCAGTCGTAGTCGCAGTCGTTTGAGCCGAATTCAATAATACAGAAATCAGCGTGTCCGCCTTTTTCAAAGTATTTTTGCAGTTTTTGAAGCCCTTTTGAGCTGATGTTTCCATAGATAGAACGGTTATCAAGTTCAAACTTAAGTTTCTTTTGAGCACAGGTCAATGCATCGTTTGGAGTTACATCAAAAAGATTTTTTGAGTCTGGTTTTGTGATTACACCTTTTAAGATTGAATCTCCAAATACTACAACTGAAAAATTATCCATTTTTTACTCTCCTGATTTATAAGTTCAGAATTGGTGGATTCGACAGATCCTTCGACATGCTCCGGGACCACTCAATCACCGTTAGCTTTTAGATGATTACACCTTTTGTGCTTGGAACAGTGCCGCCGCGGCGTTGGTCAATTTCTGTGGCTGCACGAATAGCGCGGCTTACGGCCTTAAAACAGGCTTCTATTTTGTGGTGATCGCTGCGACCTCGGATTACATCAATGTGCAGGTTGCACAAAGCGGCATTAGCAAAGCCCTGCCAGAAGTCTTCGAAACAATCTGTCTGGAAAGACCCCTGTTTGCCGTCTTGAAGGCTCACAAGAGGCATTCCAGAAAGCTGAGAATTGCAAACAAGGTAAGGGCGGCCGCCAAAATCTACGGCTGCCTGAGCCAGAGTTTCGTCCATAGGGTAAATAAAGAAACCGCTGCGGTAAATACCGGCACAGTCGCCAAGGGCACGCTTAAAGCATTCGCCGAGTACGATTCCTGTATCTTCTATTGTGTGATGCTGGTCTACGTTGAGGTCGCCTTTTATACTTCCGCTGAGATCAAAAAGGCCGTGCTTACAGAAGCTGCGCAGCATGTGGTCAAAAAAGCCGATAGGGTTATCTACATCGTATTTGCCGGTGCCGTCGAGGTTGAGGGTGAGTTCAATCTGGGTTTCACCGGTTTCTCTTTTAACAGTCGCGGTTCTCATTTTTTTCATCTCCTGAAAGGTGATTTCGATACGCCCTTTGGGCTACTCAACCACCGGTGATTGAGTAGCCCAAAGGGCGTATCGAAACCACATTCTTACAACATTACTTTACGTAATTCATATTCTACAATATCTGTAGCACCCAGGCTCTGGAGTTTTGGCAGCAGGGTAGGTACTTCAGATTTTTTAACAGCAATTTTGATTGCATAGCCGTTTCCACCGAAAAGCGGTGAAACTGTTGGGCTCTTCATGCTTGGAATTCCTTTGATGAGAGTGTCGAACTTGTCTTCTGCACAGTTCATTTCGAGCATTACACGGCTGCGGGCATTCAAAACTGTTTCAAAGAGCATTTTGAGCTCCATGATTTTCTGTTTTTTAGCAGGATCAGCCATAGCAGTTTTGCTGGCGTACATTCTTGTAGAAGATTCCATAAGAGTATCTACAATCTTAAGGCGGTTTGCCTTGAGTGAAGAGCCTGTAGATGTATTATCAATCAGAATCTGTGCGATTGAATCTTCATTGTCCTGAACAAAGCCTTCGCTGGTTCCCCAGGTGCGGAAAATTGTTCCGTCAATTTTTTTGTCTTCTACCCATTTGCGGCTAAGTGCCTGATATTCGGTAGCAATTGTAACTGGAGATTTGAGAAGTTTATCAAAATCGCGTGCTTCAGGAATTGCAGCAACAATACGTACCGGATCAAAGCCTAAATCCATGATTTCTACAACGTCATTCTGACAGCCGTTTTCGTATACCCAGTCTTTGCCGGAAAAGCCCATATCTGCCTTATTGTTTGCAAGAAGAAGACTTACAATCTGTGGTTTTACAACCTGAAAAGCAAGATCTTCCTGATTTGTTGTAGGGAAATAAGTGCGGTCTGGAAGATGGATAGAAATACCTACGTCGCTCAAAAGCTCATAAACAGATTCGTAGATTCGTCCCTTTGCAAGTAAAATTTTAAGTTTGTCCATTTTCCATACTCCTTTTTTTAGCGTCATTCCGAACTTGTTTCGGAATCTTTGCTTATAGATGCTGAAATAAATTCAGCATGACTATTTTGTTTTACAGTATATAGAAGTATCTGCAATAATTCAATGACAGTGTAAATATTTATTAATTGTTAATAATTTGCGAAAACGTTTTATTTATGCTATAATCTCAGAACAGTCAAAAAGTAATGGATGATTTTTATCACAGGCTATATTACCAAATTATAGGAGTTTTTTATGTCTGTTACTGATGACTCTTTTTTTACTGAAAATATTGTTAATATCAATAAAAGAATATATATCATCCTTTTTTGGACCCTTATTGTGCCAGTATCTTTTGTTGCCCTTACGCAAGTAGGTGTGTGGTATGTACCAACTCCTTATGCTGCTATGATTTTTATATACAGCCTTGCAATGGCTTTTATATGTATGGTTCTGAATAAAACAGGAAATAAAAATCTGCAGTCCGTTACTATGTATCTGGGACTTATTGGTATTTCCGGCTTTGTATTTCTGCTGGGAATGAAGGGTGTAATTGTTCTTACTATTTCCTGGGCTTTTGCACCTTTTATCAGCTGTCTGTATTATAACCGACGTCTTACCAGAATCACTACAATTATTAATTTTGTTCTTACTATTGTGGCTTACTGGCTTCGTTCATCGGCAGTTACCCTGGTTTTGAGCGGTGTAAAAACTGCCAGCCGCTGGTTTATAGAAAATGTTTCGGGTGTCATTGTTGAATTTATTTTTGTTTTTCTGGTAACGGACTTTCTTTCCAAGAGAACCTATCAGACCTTCCGTCGTCTTATGTCCATTAATGCAGATAAGGATGGGGCTTATAAGCGTTTGAACGAAAAAACTCTTGAACAGTTCAATACAAATAAAGAGCTTCAGGAAAAGAATGAATATATTGAAAAGTTGAATGAGGAACTGAATACCCGAAATAAGGGGCTGAGTGAAAATCAGCATAAAATTGTTGAGTTTGTAGTAAGCAGTTTTGGTTCTTTTGATTTGTTCGGGGGTACTCATAATTATCATACCGGTAAATATGTGCAGGAAATCAGTAAAAAACTTCGTGAAAACGGTTATTATGCAGATGAACTTACTGATGAAAAAATTGAAACCTATATGCTTACAGCTCTTTTACATGATGCCGGAAAAATCCGTATTCCTCAGAATATTGTAAATAAATTTGGAAAGTATACAAAAGAAGAATATGAGATAATGAAAACCCATCCTATGGAGGGTAGAAAGATTCTCGAGGAAATGCCAATTATTGATGATGGAAGCTTTAATATTATAGCAAAAGAAATGGCCCTTTATCATCATGAAAGATGGGATGGAAGTGGTTATCCGTATGGAGTTTCTGGCGAGGCAATTCCTCTTTGTGCCCGTATTCTTGGGGCAGCAGATGTTCTTGATGCCTTAATAAGTCCGAGACTTTACAAGGAGCCTGTGTCTATTGATGAGGCAATGAAGTTTTTTGCCGAAGAAAAAGGAAAGTCCTTTGAACCATGTATTGCGGATGCTGTAATTGCTCTTAAAAATGAGATTATTATAATAGATCGCGATTTTAAGACCTTTGAAGGTGCTAAGTTTGATGATGAACTTGCGAGATGGAAAAAATATCATCCTGAATTAAAAGATTTTGGGAAGGCAGGAAAATGAGTGCAGGAATTAGTGTAATTTTATGTATAGTAGCGGGCATTCTTCTGCTGGTTGGATTTTTAGGAACCTTTGTTCCAGTATTGCCGGGCGCTCCTCTTGCCTGGGCAGGACTTCTGGTGGCATATTTTTCTGATTTTAATGATATCACGCTGGCATGTCTCATTATTACTGCGGTAATTGCAGTTGTAGTTTCTATAGCTGATAATTTCTTTCCGGTTGCCATGACTAAAAAGTTTGGTGGCAGTAAATATGCAACTACTGGGGCAACTGTTGGTCTGATTATAGGATTTTTTACCGGCCCATGGGGAATTATTCTTGGTCCCTTCTTTGGAGCTCTGATTGGTGAGTGGATAAACAAAGAAGGAAAGGGAGATGGCGTGTTTAAGGCAGCCTTTGGAGCTTTTATGGGCTTTTTGCTGGGAACAGGACTAAAAATGATTACCGTTCTCGCTTTTATCTGGATTTTTGTAATTTCCTTCTTTAAATAAAAAAAAAGAGCGCTTCCTAAGAAACGCTCTTTCCCCCTAATTTATATAAATCAAAAAGATTTATTTCTATTCAATGATGAATTTGTCCTTACCAGCTCCACATTCAGGACATTTATAATCTGCTGGTACATCTGCCCAAGCTGTTCCTGGAGCTACATTGTTTTTTGGATCTCCTTCATCTTTATCATAAACGTGTCCACAGTTATCGCATTGCATTCTTTCCATATCTCATCACCTCGTAAACATATTTTATATCAGTATATATTATTATAACACGCTTTCCCCGTTTGTAAAGGGAAATGTTTAGAACTGATGTCGTTTAATATAACAGAACTTTTTACGAGTCTGCCTGCATAACCTTGAACGGATCTTCTGTTCTATACATTTCACGCAGCTTTGGTTTTTCGATTTTACCGGTTGGATTACGTGGAACCGGTGCAAAAATGATTTTGCGCGGTCTTTTGTATTTAGGCAGCTCCAGACAGAAGTTATTTACATCTTCTTCGGTACAAGTATAGCCCTGCTTTACTTCGATAATTGCGGCAGCGATTTCTCCCAGACGCTTATCAGCAAGACCGATAACTGCAACATCTTTAATTGCTTCCATTTTGTGGAGGAAGTCTTCTATCTGAACAGGGTAGAGGTTTTCACCACCGGTGATAATAACGTCTTTTTTACGGTCTACCAGATAAATAAAGCCGTCCGGATCCATCATTGCCATATCTCCGGTGTATAGCCAGCCTTCTTCATCCATAACTTCATTAGTTGCTTCCGGATTTTTATAGTAGCAGACCATAACGCCGGGGCCGAATACTGCAAGCTCTCCGACATCGCCCTGTTTTACTTCCTTGCGGTGTTCGTCTACAATCTTAACCTTCCAGCCATAGCCAGGGATACCGATGGCACCAATCTTGTGGTCGTTTCCAACACCAAGGTGTACACAACCAGGTCCGATAGATTCTGAAAGTCCGTAGTTTGTGTCGTAGGCGTGGTGCGGAAAGTATTTTTTCCAGTCTTCAATAAGTTTTTTTGGAACCGGTTGAGCACCAATGTGCATAAGACGCCACTGAGAAAGATGGTAGTCTTCAATTTTAAGATCGCCGCGGTCAAGGCTGTCCAAAATATCCTGAGCCCATGGAACGAGGAGCCATACAATAGTACAAAGCTCGTCAGAAGCGGCCTTGAGAATTACTTCTGGTTTTGTTCCGCGAAGGAGAACGGTTTTACTTCCAGAAATCAAAGAACCAAACCAGTGCATTTTTGCACCTGTGTGGTAAAGCGGCGGAATACAAAGGAAAACATCATCCTTTGTCTGGCCGTGGTGCTGCTGTTCTACGGCTGCAGAGTGCATAAGGGCGCGGTGCTTGTGAAGAATAGCTTTAGGAAAGCCTGTTGTTCCCGAGCTGAAGTAGATTGCAGCTTCATCATCATCTGTAAGCTCTATGTTCAGGTTTTCTGAAGAATAGTTCATTACAGATGAAATGTAGTTTTCTGAGAAAGTAGGTGTAAGACCTTCGCCAACGTAAATGAGGAGGCGACGGTTCATGATTTTTTCTGAGATTGTTTCCAGACGTCCGATAAACTCAGGACCAAAGAAAAGTACAGAAATATCTGCAAGATTAAGACAGTAGTCAATTTCGTCTGAGGCATAGCGGAAGTTGAGAGGTACGGCAAGTGCACCGGTTTTCAAAATACCAAAATAGATTGGCAGCCATTCAAGGCAGTTCATCAAAAGAATACCAACCTTGTCTCCTTTGCGGACACCGCGTTCGAGCAGGTAGTGGGCACAGCGGTTAGCCTTTTCATTAAAAATTCGCCAGCTGATTTCGCGGCGGTATGGAAGATTAGGCTCCGGCTGGGTAAGGTCGAATTCCTTCCAGGTCATGCGGCGGGTGTCTTTTACTTCCGGGTTTAATTCTACAAGTGCGCAGTCGTCTGCATATTTTTCTGCGTTGCTTTCAAGATATTTTGTGATTGGCATTTTTGTTCCTCTTTTGTGCGTCATTCCGAAATAAGTTCGGAATGACAGTGCGTTTTTCTTTAATAATACTTAAAAAAATTATAAATCATAAATAAAAAAAATAAAAGAAGGGACTGGCAAATAAGTTTACAGATGCCGAAATAGGATCGGCAAAATAGAACTTATCAGACAGCCCCTTGCTAAAAACAAAAAAAAATGTTTTATATGGTTAGTTTGTTAAAGTGATATTGTATTTTTGTACCGCACTGGTAAGGCCAAACTTATCTTTTACATAAGCATATACAGTTGCTCTACCTTCTTTAGAGCCAGTTATATATATACCTTTATTCCACCATGATATTTGATTTACGAATTTTTGATCAATTTTGTAAGATGTGTCATCTTCCGTAAAATTATCAAGAGATACATGCAATTCGTTTGTATTCATATCCAAGTCAGAAAAACTAATAAGAAGATTGTATTTTTTTCCGTATTTAATTCTTGTTGTACCTGTGACTGTTGAATAGTTATCATCATCTATAGTTTCATTTACAAACTTTAAATCCAAGAGCGAAGGCGGGTAAACTACAATCTGATTAGTCGGCTGGTTACAGCTTGTAAATCCAATAATAACGAGTGCACTAATGAGCACTCCCAATAATAGTCTTTTTTTCATACATTAACTCCTTTTATGTAAGATTATTTAAAAATACCTTATACAAATAAAAATGTGAAGATTCAGTCTGCTCATTTTTGAAAAAAATATAAAAAAAAGGTTGAAAAAAAGTTTTTTATAACAATTCCTTTTATTCAACCTTTTATTATGTATCAGATAAGTATTGAAAAAGTACTAAGCCTGAAGTGCTGTTACAGCTACTGTAGCAACGATGTCGTCTACGTTACAGCCGCGGCTGAGGTCGTTGAGAGGTTTTGCAAAGCCCTGGCAAACAGGACCAATAGCCATCCAGCCACCCATTCTCTGGCAAATCTTATAACCAATGTTTCCTGCATTGATGTTAGGGAAGATGAATGTGTTAGCGTGTCCTGCAACCTTGCTTCCTGGAGCCTTGAGTTCTCCAACTTCTGGAGCAACTGCTGCGTCGAACTGGAATTCTCCGTCTAGAGCCAAATCAGGAGCGGCTGCCTTAGCAAGCTCTGTAGCCTTCTGAACCTTTGTTACTGTGTCGTAGAATTTAGCATCGTTTCCAGAGCCCTTTGTAGAGAAGGAAAGCATTGCTACACGTGGTTCAATTCCAGCAATCTTCTTTGCAGTGTCAGCAGATGCAACTGCGATGTCTGCAAGTTCTTCTGCTGTAGGTTCAATGTTGATAGCGCAGTCACCGAATACTGCAACTCCTTCTGGAACGTACTTGTTTCCGCCTTCTGGAGCTACCATGATAAAGCAGCTAGAAACTGTCTTGAAGCCAGGAGCGGTCTTAATAACCTGAAGTCCCGGGCGGAGTGTGTTAGCTGTTGAGTGGCAAGCACCAGAAACAAATCCATCTGCATCTCCAGCTTTAAGAATAAGGGCACCGTACATTGTGTGGTCTTTAAGAATTGCGGCTTTAGCAGCGGCTACATCAGCATATTCTGGAGCGCCGGTTTTCTTGTTGATTTTTCCTTCGCGAGCCTTGAAAAGAAGTTCTGCGTATTTATCTGCATTTGAATCTTTTGCAGGGTCAACAATTGTAACTCCGCTTAAGTCTGCATTGCTTCCGCTTGCTTTAATGTCTTCGTCGCTTCCAATCAAAATGATTTTTGCGATTCCATCTTTTACGATTTTAGAAGCTGCTTCGACTACGCGCTTGTCTTCGCCTTCGCAAAGTACGATAGTTTTGTTGGCAGCCTTAGCTTTTTTAAGTAAGTCTTCTACGAAATTCATATTTTCCTCTATTATAATGAAGTGTCATTGTCCAGCTTGGACAATCTCTAGAATACTACTATGGAACGTTTTTTACAACAGAATGCTTTAACGCTGGCGGCTCAGCCAGTCAAAAAGACTTTCATCTCCGTCATAGCACTGGTCGTTTAATACGTAAATCCAGCTCGAATGACCGTCATATTCATAAGGCTTGCCAAAGTCATCATCATCTTCATCTGCATTACGGTTTTTGAAGACAGTTCCTGAAGTATCAACAACATTTGGGAAAACTGTTACTTTAAGATTTTTTGCATCTGCTTTGCGAAGTCTTTGTATTGTAGGAATTGAGCATGAAGCAGGTTTTACAGTTTCATCATTTTCTGCATAGGTGAACCACAAAGTTTTTTTTGCGAGAGCTTTAATCTGTTTGTTTGTAATTTTACTGTCCAGATAATATTCGCAGGTAGGGAATGCGGCAACAAAAAGCTCGGGATGCTGAATCATCATATTCATTGTCATATAACCACCGGCAGAACAGCCTCCAACGTAAATACGGTCACTGTCAATTTCCGGATGTTTTTTTAGAAAATCCATAAGAAGTTCTGTAACTGGTTCTGTGTAAAAGGAAACTGCGGCAAAAGGTTCTTTTTCCTCTTCCTTTTCTTCTTCTATTATTCCGGTAAGTGAATCAAAAAACTTCTTAATCGGATTTGTAAATTTTTTTACAGAGCCTTCAATATCTACTGGAGCCCAGTAACGGATTCCCATTGAATTTTCTTCGATTGTTTCAAGCCAGCCGCTGGGGCATTGAGGTGCAAGAATGGCAACTCCATCTTCAAAATAACTTTGAATTTTTTCTCCGGCAAGGGCTGTAGTTTTTGTTCCGAGTAATACCAGATAAGGATTCGAGCCGCTTTCTCCAATGCTGTGAAACCACAAAATAAGAGGAAGCTTTCTTTCTGGAGATCTAGTTTCCGGAAGGTAAAACATATAATTCATAGGGATTTCAAATTCTTTTTTTTCTGTTGAACCTTTGAAGGTAAAAAGCTCTTTTGAGAATTTTGAAACATCTTCGTTTACAAAGCCCTGAACTTTTGTAATCTTAAAATCCAGGTCATCATTTTCAACCTGATAGCTGTAGAAGTTTTCAAACATAGTGTTTGAAATAAATCCCGGAAAAGGATTTGAGTTTTCTGCTTCCGGATAAACATCTGTAAGAATTGTGATATAACTGCTTTCTTCTTCTATTTTATTGCCTTTTGAATCAGAACAGAAAACGTCGATAACTTTAAGTTCACCATTTGTTTTTCTAAGGCCTGTGTCTTTCTGGTAAAGTACCCGCTCTACTTCAAAGTCTGAAAGGTTAAGTGATTCTGGTTTATACTTTTCTTCAGTGTGAATAACTATTTTATTGATGCAGGCTCCCCAGTCGTATGAGCCGACATATACGGCCATCTTATTTTTTTCAGGCTCAAGTGATTTGTAAAAAGTCTGAGAAAACAAAGTTGTTGCAAATAATAAGGTGATTAAAAAAACAAATATTCTTTTCATATTTTAATACTAGCATTTTGTTAAAAAAAACAAAAGCCGGCGTATCAGCCGGCCTGTAATGTGCTCTCAGTCATCTATGGACTGGCACTATAATTTATCCCAGAACTAAGCATCTGGCAGCTTCAAAATGTCTAACGTATTATATAACCTCGACCAGGTTATCTCTCTTTGTCGGGAATTGCATATTGCCTCCTTTCAAGCAACCGGTGTGCGTCCTCATCTCGCTCTTGGCTACAACTTCATAATAGCATAGGTTTGAGATATTGCAAGAAAAAAAGTTCAAAAATCACGAAAAAAATGTCTGTTTAATTTATTCGAAAGGTATGGTATAATTGTAAATCTTATTTTAGAGACTCTGAGACTTGTTCAGAGTGACGATGAATATCAGGAGATTTTTGATGGCACAGCGTAGAGTTGTTGTTACCGGATTGGGTTGCGTTTCTTCTGTTGGAAACGATGTTAATACTGCCTGGGAAAATGTAAAAAATGGCAAAAGTGGAATTACGAAAATCACTCTTTTTGATGCATCTGCTCATCAGGTTCAGATTGCAGGTGAAGTAAAAGATTTTGATATTAATAATTACGGAGTAGACCGCAAGCTTGCCCGCAAAATGAGTCGTATGAGTAAGTTCCTGCTTGGTGCAAGTATTGAAGCTGCAAATGACGCAGGGCTTTCTGCTGAAAATCTTAAGGATGAAAAAGCCGGAATTGTAACTGGTGTTGGAATCGGACTTTCTGATGATCTTGAAACTGCTTATAAAAAATACCTTGATCCTGCCAGTGGCGTAAACCGTATTCCGCCGCTCACAGCACCTTTTGTTTTAAATAATGAGGCATCTGCTGGCGTTGCAATGCACTTTCAGATTTACGGTCCTTCATGGACACTTTCTACTGCCTGTGCTTCTGGAACAGATGCACTTGGACTTTCGATGGATATGATTCGAAGCGGACGTCTTGATGTCTGCTTTGCCGGTGGTGTTGATGCAAATATCACAGGCTTTAATATCGGATGCTATCAGGCTCTTTCGGCACTTACAAATAAATTCAACGAAACTCCGGAAAAGGCAAGCCGTCCTTTTGACAAGAACCGCAGCGGCTTTGTTATGGCTGAAGGTTCTGCAGTTTTGATTCTGGAAGAGTATGAACATGCCAAAGCCCGCGGCGCAAAGATTTATGCTGAGGTTGCGGGTTATGGTGCAAGCTCTGACGCTTACCATATTACAGCTCCTCGCGAGGATGGAAGCGGCGGTGCCCTTGCAATGAAACGTGCTTTTGAAGACGCTGGAATGAAGCCTTCGGACATTCAGTATTACAATGCACACGGAACTTCTACTTCGGCAAATGATTCTGCTGAAACTGCAATGATAAAATCAGTTTTTGGTGAGGATGCAAAAAAGCTGCACATATCTTCTACTAAAAGTGAAATTGGTCACATGGTTGGAGCGGCTGGCGCTATTGAAGCAATTATGTGTATTAAAGCTATGCAGGATAGTTTTGTTCCACCGACAATTAACCTTGAGGAAGCTGATCTGGAACATGGATGCGACCTCGATTATACACCGAATAAGGGTGTGCCTTGCGAGATTTCGGCTTCAGCAAGCTGTTCTCTTGGCTTTGGCGGACACAACGGTTGTATAATCTTCAAAAACATAAAAAAGTAAAAAAACGGAATTTTTAACCTTTTCCCCTGCTTAAAAAAGTAAAGAAAGTTTAGAAAATTTGACTTCCTTCTGAAGAACTATGAGAATTATAGTGTAATCTGAACTATTTCAGAAGGAGGTCAATTATGAAAAGAACAATAATTAAGGCCGTAAAAGCTTGTGTAGTTTTATGTATGACTTCATTTTTCTTCAGCTGTTCAATGATGCTGGATGAAATGGAAATGGGGAATGGAGTTTCTTCATCGTCTGTTCAGAATATTCGTTTTATGATGAATCGTTCGGATTCAGAAAAAATGCTCTACATGGGTGGCTCTGTTCTCTACTGCCCAAAGGATTCAAACTCTAATCAGCTGATTGAAGGCGCAATAGTTGCAACTCGTATTGGTAAGGTTATTAAAAAGGATTTGGGCTGCGGCCAATATGCATATCAGAATTCAAAAACTGATTATGAGCTTGGATTTATTTCTGTAGATGCAATTTCTAAGGCAGAGATTTCTTTTACCTATTACAAGTTCCCTTCTGTTGATTCAGACAACTATATTTCTGCCGGAAGCTTTACACTTTCTGAAGGTCAGAGTGCTGATCTGAATGGTGATGGGATTGCTGATGTTCAGTTCCGTAAGCCAGATGCAGGTCGCAGGGGTTATAAGAGCAATATGTGGCTCTCATTCCTTTGTGATATAAATACAGGTGACCACGCAGCGATGTTCTCAATTGTTCCAATGCAGTATAACCGAAGTGTTTATCCAAACGGTCTGCTTGGAATTAACACTACCGGTCAGTATGTGATTAATAAGTATGAGGTAGGAACTAACAATCGTTCGGTAGTTTCTAATATTTCTTACGGAGACTACGTTCTTGATACAGAAGCAAATACTCTTGCCCGCTATGTTGGAGAAAATAGAACTTCACGGTCTGCAGCTCGTTCTATTAGTGATGCAGAGGTACAGGAGTTAGAACAAATTTCTTCTGACTCAACTCCAGAAGATTTTGAGTTCAAGGCAAATGAGTTTACAGATGAGTATGATGTTAATGAACTGCTTGGACATATGCCTGCTGCCATTGTTACAGAACATTGGACTGGCCGCAACATTGCAGAGAATGTAGCTTACCTTAACTACCTTATCCGCCAGCCATACTTTATCAATCAAATTGCAGATGCAAATCCTGGCGAAGTAGCAGCTGAAATTAAGGCAGAGCTTGCTTCAAGCCCTATTTCCTGCGAGGCAGAAAGAGTGATTTTTGCAAGACATGCTTTGAGCCTTATCTATCCGGAATATTGTCCTGATATCAATCTTTTTTCACAGACTTTGAGTAACATCCTCCCATGGCTTTATGTAGAGTTTGGCGGAGCTAATAATGCAGAATCCGGAGCAGAAAGATCAATCTTTACAGATATGAACAGAAAGCTGCTTAAACAGATTTCTTATGACCAGACAATGAAGCAGTATATGGAGGAAGCAAAAAAGAAGCATGCAAATGAATATGGAAAGAAGGTAGATGAATATATTGAATACGAAATTAAACGTGATGCAATGGAAAAGTACTTTTCTACACTCAGCAGCTACAACTTTGCTCCATTACTAGCAACTTTGACGGGACAGGATTGGCTCAAGGACATTGTAAAGGGGACAAAAACAGATCTTAGAGTTGGAGCAAGTGGTAATATCAGCTTTGCAAACGCTAACCCAAGTGTTGATTTGAAGATTGGAGTCCTTCTTAAGTTCGAGCTTGAAAACAGAATTGCTTTTAATGTTTCATCTACATCACTCTTTGCAAGTTCAGCACCAGAAAAGAAGAGCATTTCAGAGCTTCAGGAAAAGTTCAATAAGAAGTTCCCCGATGGTCACTACACAGCAGAAGATGTAAAAGATTACATCGACACTATGGACAGTATAAATGTTAAGGATGAGCTTGGTCTTGACAGCTGGGTATTCAATGCTTCTGAAAAACTGCAGAAGTCATCTCCTGTAACAGGAATCCGTCCTTCTAAGGATGCAAAGAGCTTGCATTATGCTTATAATCCTGTTCCAGCTCTGCCATTTGTAGTTAGCTTTGATGCACGACTTGATATTCTTTTTAAGATTGCGACAGTGGTTGAGTTTGATAACTTTACTGTAGGCGGAGTTTACATGACTGTATTTGACTGTGCTGCTGGTATAGACTGGGGCTTTAGAAAGAAGTTCTGTGGTATTCCGGTTCTTACATCCTTCTACTGCGATACATATGCAATATCTAATCGTTATAGTGAAAACGCAGGCTTTGCTGGAATTACTTCGATAGACAGTGATGAACTTAAGATTGGTGGTGGTGTTAAGTTTACAATCAGCCCGGTACTTGAGCTGCGTGTTGGGGCAGGAGTTGGTTACAATATACTTGGAGCTGGTGCAGATGTAACACTTGGTGTTAAGGTAGATTTCTTTGCACCTTTGAGTGCTTATCTGGGATGTGCAATCCGTATTGATGGAGCACCGGTAATTATTCTGGACCTGGATATGGATGCAGGCTTCAGCTACAGCGGTGATGTACAGTTCTGCCTGGATCCGCCAATTCTTTCAAAGAGGTATTGGAACTATGATATTCCTGGTCTTAAGGATCAGTATGTAAGGCAGATTTTCAAGCTTCGTCTTGAAAACTTCAAGGTGGTAAAGAAAGAAGGAATAAAGGAGAAGGCGTAAGGCGTAGGAGCAAGGACCGTCCAATGGGCGGCCCTTGTCTTGTTTTAAATGACATTTTTTGATAAAGTGTAAAAGTGAATTATAAATGCGCAAGGGCATGGAGCACCTGCGAAGCAGCCGACCGCAGGACGCGGTGGTTTATAAACCACCGTGGCCGAGGACGGTGAGCGTTAGCGAAGTGCGGAACGCCCGACCCGAACGAAGTGAGGGTTGCGCCCAAATAAATAGGAGTTTTGGAAAATGATTATCAAACCAATGGTTCGTTCGAATATGTGTCTTAACGCTCACCCGATTGGATGCGCTAAGGAAGTTGAAAATCAGATTGCATACGTGAAGGCTCAGAAGGCTAAGCGCGGAACAAAATCTTTGAAAGAGGGTGGAAACGGTCCTAAGTTTGTTCTTGTTTTGGGCTGCTCTACAGGTTATGGACTTGCATCGCGCATTTCTGCTGCATTCGAATATGGCGCAGATACAATTGGTGTTTCTTTTGAAAAGGCCGGAACAGAAACAAAGGGCGGAACTCCTGGCTGGTACAATAATCTGGCATTTGACCGCGCTGCTAAGGCAGAAGGTTTGTTTACAGAAACTTTCAGCGCTGATGCATTCAGCCACGAAACAAGAAAAATGATTATTGAAGAAGCAAAGAAGGCTGGTAAGAAGTTTGACCTTATTGTTTACTCTCTGGCTTCACCGGTTCGCTCTGACCCTGACAAGATTGATCCTAACAGCGAGACTGGTGCTCACGTACTTTACAAATCTGTTATTAAGCCAATTGGTAAAACATATGCAGGGCTAGGAATTGATATTTTGACAGACTCTCTTAAAGAGAGCGCTGCAGAGCCTGCTAACGAAGAAGAAATCGCTAACACTGTAAAGGTTATGGGTGGCGAAGACTGGAAGCTTTGGATTGACCAGTTGTCTGCAGCAGGTGTTCTTGCTGAAGGCTGCCGTACAGTTGCTTATTCGTACATAGGACCAGAGTTGAGCCATGCTATTTACCGTGACGGTACAATAGGTCAGGCTAAAAAGCATCTTGAAGCTACTGCTCACGAATTGAACAAGAAACTGGGTGATGAGCTCGGTGGTGCTGCTTACGTTTCTGTAAACAAGGGACTCGTAACTCGTTCTTCTGCTGTTATCCCAATTATTTCTTTGTACCTGTCGATTTTGTTCAAGGTTATGAAGGCTAAGGGAACTCACGAAGGCTGTATCGAGCAGATGGAGCGCCTTTTTGCAGAACGTCTCTACACAGGTGAAAATGCTGCCGCAGGCAAGGTTCCGGTTGATGAAGAGAACCGCATTCGCGTGGACGACTGGGAAATGCAGGCTGATGTTCAGGCAGAAGTTGATAAGCTGATGGCAAGTGTAAACAACGACAACATTAAGGATGTTTGCGACCTCGCCGGCTACAAGCACGACTTCTACGCAACAAACGGTTTTGATGTTGAAGGGGTTGATTATACTGCTGATGTAGCACGAATGGATCAGATTTAATTATAGCTACTCGTCATGACAAGAGCATACTCCGTAATCGCGGATACAGCCCTCATCATTGCGAGTGTAGCGAAGCAATCCATAAAGAGTGTCATTCCCAGACCGAGTTTGCTACGCAAATGTCGCAGGCTTGACACGGGAATCTGTACAAAGCGATGATGTAATAGTCATCGCTTATTTATTTTAAAATTATTCAATAAAGTAGAATTATGATATAATACCTTTAATTATGAGCCCAGAAAGAATCGCTGAGTTAAAGAACAGACCAATTGATTTATCTGATATACCTGAAGTAACCTCAGAACAGGCAGAAAAATTTTATCTTAGACATTTAGATAAAGATATATTTGAGTTTGTAATTTATATGATTCATGTTTGCGCAGGCAAATGGTCTCAGCTTCCGTCAATTGTTTATAAAAAACTTAAAGACTCAGACTGTATAGATAAACTGCTTGTTCCATATTATGACATTTTCAAAACTCAGGTATCTGATTTTATTGTTTATGATATTGAAGATTATCTGGCTGCCCGTGGAATTTCAATAAATGGATAATTAACTTTCAGTTTGGTTTTGAAATTTGACGACATAATTCTTTTGTGGTATATTAAAGAAAAGGAAATGCCCGATTCATTGGGCCATCTCCACGAATTGCTAAAAAGCCGCCCGTGTTTCGAGACTGGGGCGGCTTTATTTATCTACTCATTTTTTATTTCTAAAATATGAGAGAACTGCTATAACTGTGCGGATTACTGTAGCAACGCAAGTTACTAAAGCAATAATTCTTTCACAAGTCATACGCAAGCCTCCCTTGTCTTTATTTCGGCATAAAGCCGATTGAGCTCGGGAGACGCCGCCTGAATCAGGCACTTCCAATATGAATATTATATATACTTGTATTTATAGTGTAAATGTATAGAGTAAAAAAATGATTTTCAATTATTCTATTTTTTAAAAATTGTTTCACCATTATACTAAATCGTAGCTTTTCTTATTTTTTCTAAAGTCTTTTTTACAGAAAGTTCTACTTCATCTAATACTTCTTCTGTAATTTGTGTGCGGATTTTTTCGTTTTCTGGTGTTTCTTCGATAAAGACAGGTGTTTTATCTTGCTGAATAAATAATTGATAGACTTCTATATCAAGTGCCGAAGCAATCTTAGAAAGAGAATCTTCTCCTGGCCAGCGTCTTTTTCCTTCAAAGAAATTAACAGCTTGTACTGACATTTCTGCTTCTTCCGCTAGTTTTTCTTGAGTCCATGATTTTTCTTTTCTGTAAAATTTAATGTTTGTTGAAAGTATTTCTAAAAGTTCATTACCAGTCATTATTTACATTCTGTAAGTATATTTTGTAAATATACAGTTACAAACTGTAGAAAACTGTGATACAATTACAGAACGTAGAAATATGAAAGAAACTTTACAGTTAGTAGAATCTTCTAAATCCCAAATCAAATCGCGTGAACGTGTTGCAAATCATGGCGAAGTTTTTACTGCAGAGCGTGAAGTAAAAGCTATGTGCGACCTTGTGAAAGACGAAACTGAGCGAATAGAAAGCCGTTTTTTGGAGCCAGCCTGTGGAGATGGAAATTTCCTTGCAGAAATAATTAATCGAAAACTTATAGTTGTTTCAAAACAATACTCTAAAAATCCTGACGATTGGGAAAAATATTCTGTTCTTGCAATTTCATCAATCTATGGAATCGATATTTTGTCAGATAACGCCCAGGTTTGCAGAAATCGGCTTTTTGAAATCTGGAACAAAGAGTACCTGAAGAATTGTGGAAAGAAATTATCAGAAGAACGAAAATCCGAAACAGAAATAACAGTACGATTTTTATTAGATAGAAATATCTTATGCGGTAATGCGCTTTCCTTAAAAGAAGTAGATGAAAACCAAAATGATACAAGCAATCCAATTATCTTTAGCGAGTGGAGTCTAGTCGGAGAAAAGCTCAAACGCCGCGATTTTGCTTTTAACGATTTAGTAAACCAAGATTTTGCGAATGAAGAAGGAAGCCTCTTTTCTGATCTTGGCGATACAGCAGAAATTTTTTCACCGGTAAAAGAATATCCATTGGTTCACTACAGGAGAGTCTATGAGCAATCAGAATAATTATAATCCGGATGTTCTATCTTGTCTTGCAAATCTTAGCAATGATGAAGTCTTTACACCTCCTGAAGTTGCAAATGCGATGCTTGATTTGTTGCCACAGGAACTCTTTACAGATCCTGATGCTAAGTTCTTAGACCCTGCATGTAAGAGCGGTGTCTTCTTGCGGGAAATTGCAAAAAGACTGATAGAAGGTCTGGCAGATAAAATACCTGATTTACAGGAGCGCATAAATCATATTTTTAAGGAACAACTTTACGCTATCGCAATAACGGAACTTACAAGTCTCTTAGCGCGTCGTAGTGTTTATTGTTCCAAAGACGCAAGTGGTAAATATAGTGTTTCGAAGTTTGAAAAAGCACAAGGAAACATCTTTTATACAAATACAAAACATTTGTGGGTAGGCGATAAATGTCTACATTGCGGTGCCAGCAAGAGTGAATATGGTGATGAGAATCGTGATGGTCTAGAAAGCCACGCCTATCAGTTTATTCACAATGCAATACCAGGAGAATTAGAAAATATGAAGTTCGATGTTATTATTGGAAATCCTCCTTATCAGATGGGAGTCGGAAATGAAGGTGGGAATAGTTCAAAGGCAAAAGCAATTTATCATCATTTTATTTCTGAATCTATTAAATTAAAACCAAGATATCTTGTAATGATTACGCCAAGCCGTTGGATGACAAAACAAACAGAAGGAATTCCTGATGAATGGGTTGAAAATCAGATTCATTCAAATCATTACAAAGTTATACATGATTTTGGTAATTCTGAAGATTGTTTTCCTGGAGTATCAATAATGGGAGGTGTAAATTATTTTTTATATGAAACAAATTATAAAGGAAAATGTGAATATTTTTATCATCTAGAATCTGATAAAGAAGTATTAAAACGAAATGACTATCTTGATTCAAAAAATGCAGGGATAGTTCTTCGTGATCCAAAATCATATTCTATTGTTGAAAAAATAGTTTCTGTGGAAGGAAATTATTTTGTTGATATGAAAAATAATTTTTCAGGCCTTATTAGTCCAAAAGATTTTTATACAAACAAGCAAAAATTAATGTCTAGTTGGAAAAACTATTCAAAAGAAAAAGATTCTGTGCATTCAGTAAAATATTATTTAAATAAGGCAATACATAAAATGGATTTTGCATGGATATCTAAAAATGATATTCCTAAAAATCTTGAAACAAAAGATTTTCATAAAGTGTATATTCCTGCTGCAAATGGTTCGATGGATATAGTTTTAGGGAAACCATTTTATGGTGAGCCAAATAGCGTATGTTCTCAAACTTATCTCGTGATTGGTTATGATAAATCTCATAATTTATCAAAAGAAAAATGTGAAAATATTATAACGTATATCCAAACAAGATTCTTTAGATATTTGGTCAGTATAAAAAAGAAAACCCAAAATGGTCCTCGTGGTGTTTATCAATTTGTCCCACTCCAAGATTTCTCAAAGCCATGGACAGATGAAGAACTCTACGCAAAGTACAACCTTTCTCCAGAAGAAATAGCCTTTATTGAATCAATGATTCGCCCAATGGAGTGAAATTATGAAGCAGTCTTTCTTTCCACAGCGACCAGAATCAAATCCAATAATCTATGCATATTCTGACACACGCTTTCCAGAAATGTTAAAGGTTGGTTATACAGAACGTCCGGTAGAAGAACGTATGAAAGAGCACTATCCGACATTGACGCCAACGCAGTCCTGGAAGGTTGAACTTGTAGAAAGTGCAATGAAACAAGATGGTTCGGCTTTTTCGGATCATGATGTTCACCGTGTTCTTGAACACTGGGGAATAAAGGCAATTCGCGACGAAAATGACAGTAAAAGCGAATGGTTCAAATGCACTGTAAAAGAAGTGCTTTCTGCAATTATGGCAGTAAAGACTGGTAACATTGATTTAATAACTCGAAATGCAAACTTTGAACCACGTCCAGAACAAAATGATGCTGTAGAAAAAACATTCTTATACTTTGAAAAAATCAAGTCAGAAAAAGAAAGTGGAATCCTCCCAAAATCATTTACTCCAAAATTCTTATGGAATTGTAAAATGCGTTTTGGAAAAACATTTGCTTCCTATTTGCTAGCACAAAAAATGGAAGCAGAAAGAGTGTTAGTTCTTACTTTTAAGCCTGCTGTTCAAAGTGCCTGGCAGGAAGATTTGGAAAATCATGTCTTGTTTGAAGGCTGGCAGTTTGTAAGTCGCGGCGGTTTGACTTATGAGGAATGCGATAAGAAAAAGCCAATAGTTTGTTTTGGAAGCTTTCAGGATTATTTAGGTACAAATGAAAATGGTGGAATCAAAGCACGTAACGAATGGGTTCATACAACGCAGTGGGATTTAGTAATTTTTGATGAATATCATTTTGGCGCATGGAGAGAAAATGCAAAACGTCTTTTTGAAAATGAAGACGAAGAAAATCTTAATGCCTTTGATGAAGAAAAATATATAAAAGAAGAAGCGGGAAATGTTCAGAACGAGGATTCTCTTCCGATTACAACTGAACATTATCTGTTTCTGAGTGGTACACCTTTCCGTGCATTAAATAGCGGAGAATTTATAGAAGAGCAAATCTATTCCTGGACATATTCTGATGAACAGAGAGAAAAAGAAAACTGGAAAAAGCCAGAACCAAATCCTTATGCTTCACTTCCACGAATGGTAATGATGACTTATCAGATTCCAGAAAGCATAAAAGAAATTGCTCGGCGCGGTGAAAATAATGAGTTTGATTTGAATTATTTCTTTGAAGCAGAAGGTACAGGGAAAGATGCTCAATTCAAAGACAAAGAACATGTTCAAAAATGGCTTGATTTGATTCGTGGTTCTTATCTTCCTTCAAATATAGATGATATGAAACTGGGAGAGGGTAAAAAGCCTCCTATGCCATTCAGTGATACACGCCTTCTAAATGTTTTAAGTCATACAGTCTGGCTTTTACCGGGAGTTGCTTCGTGTTTTGCTATGGCTAATTTATTACAGGAAAAGCAGAATGCATTCTTTCATGATTATGAAATAATAGTTTGTGCAGGATCCGGGGCAGGTGTTGGAATGGCTGCTCTTGAGCCAGTACAAATTTCTATGCAGAATCCACTTGAAACAAAAACTATAACACTTTCCTGCGGTAAACTGATGACTGGTGTAACTGTAAAACCGTGGACTGGTATTTTTATGCTCTGTAATTTAAGAAGTCCTGAAACTTATTTTCAAAGTGCATTCCGTGTTCAGAGTCCTTGGGAAGTAAAAGATTCTCTTGGAAAAAGTATAATCTTAAAAAATGAATGTTATATTTTTGATTTTGCACTTGATAGGGCATTAAAGCAAATCAGTGATTATAGTCGTAACTTAAATACAGACCCACTCAAAGATAATCCGCAGAAACTTGTGGAAGAGTTTATATCATATCTTCCTGTACTCGCTTATGACGGTTCAACAATGAAACGGATAAATGCCACTGAAATTCTTGATATGGCAATGAGTGGTACAAGTGCAACACTTCTTGCAAAACGTTGGGAAAGTGCATTGCTTGTTAATGTTGATAATGAAACTCTTGCGCGTCTTATGGCAAATCCAGAAGCAATGAAAGCTCTGGAAAGTATCGAGGGGTTCCGTAATTTGAATAGTGATATTGAAACAATCATCAATAAGAGTGAAGCGGTAAAAAAAGCAAAGAAAGAAAAGCAGGAAAAAATGAATCAGGCTGAAAAGCGTGAACTTAGCGAAGAAGAAAAAGAATACAAGAGTAAACGAAAGCAGATTCAGGAAAAACTGATTAAGTTTGCAACACGAATTCCTGTATTTATGTATCTTACAGATTACAGAGAACATTGTTTACGAGATGTAATAACGCAACTTGAACCAGGCCTTTTTAAGAAAGTAACAGGATTAAGCCTTAAAGATTTTGAACTACTTGTAAGTTTAAATGTATTTAACGGTTCTGTTATGAATGATGCAATTTTCAAATTCCGAAGTTATGAAGATTCAAGTTTAAGTTATACAGGAATTGATAAACACTCAGAACTTGATAAATATGTTGGTGGATTTGATACGGTAATTACAACAAGCGAATTCGAAGAAATGAGATGATAAGAAAGTCCTGCTTATTTAAGACTTTCATATTTTTTCCAAATTGCTTCAGCTGCTTCTTTCTGACCATTAAGACTAATCTCTTGTTTTGCCGGGCGGGCCGTAGCAAATAAATCGTCTAATGCTTGTTTTGCTTTTTCACATTCTTCTGGAGTTTTGGAATTCTGAAGAGGCTTTTTTTTATCATGTATAATTGTCATATATTGCCTCCTGTCATCAATTTTCTCTATAGTATAACATTTTTTAGTAGATTTGTGGATTGTTTTTTGTAGGGGGCGGGTGG
>SAMEA3663277__coassemble_47_pt1 | contig 62876 bp, 64 predicted proteins | sample SAMEA3663277__metabat2_high_PE_016 | metagenome-assembled genome bin SAMEA3663277 (sample SAMEA3663277) | pig gut metagenome | biome: pig gut; feature: pig-associated habitat; material: faeces | place: China | collected 2013 | reverse complement strand
ATACCCGTTCCCATTCCGAACACGGAAGTCAAGCTCTCTTACGCCGATGATACTGCCTTCGTGGTGGGAAAGTAGGTAGCTGCTGGCTTTTTTATTTAACTTGATTTGTTTCTTCCATTATAAGTGCCGTCAATTTAGCGTGTACAAAGCGTTATTATGTGCAATTCTTGCCACCTAATCATATCCACTTTAGGGGGCGTCTATGTTAGACAAGCGTTGCCATTATAAGGTTAGGGAACTGTCACAGTTCTATCTGTTCATTAAGCATAAGTCAATTTACTATGCTTATTTTCCACAATACAAGATTACACGTTCTACTGGTTGTACCAACTTGCACGATGCGTATGTTACTGCGTGGAACATTTATGACCGTCTTTCCAATGATTCACAGAACAAAATGTTGTACAAGCCTTTCACTGATAAAAAGCGTCAAAGGGACTTGAAGCGTGTTCTGTCATTTATTGACCAGTCCAAACCACTTACCAGTTCCACTATCAAATCGTTGCAATCCAAAATGCTTGCCGCTGGGTTATCTGGTAAAACTATTAACAGTTATGTCTACATTCTTAGACGGTCCTACCAAGGTAAGTTCCCGGAATGGAAGAACCTTAATTTTACTACACAATACAGAAGTTGCTTTCCAGTTAAATCTTTCTACGGCTTCTGGCAGAAATGTTCTACACGTCTTCACTATCTGGCATTCTTTGCTATGACAACTGGTTGTCGTGCTGGTGAAATCTATAACTGTGAACCAATCAAAACAGAAGATAGATTGTACTTACGCATTAACGGAACCAAAAACAAGAACGCAGTAAGAACTATTCCAGTATTACCAGAAACGATAGCTTGTATGGAATACCTAGCTGCAGGCTTTAGAACTGCCGCTTATAAGGAATCGGTTATAGAAGCCGGAAGAATGTGTGGATTTGACCAAGATTACATTGAAGAAAACCACATAGTATTTCATTCATTCCGTAAGATGTATAAAACCTTACTGGAAAGTTGTGGTGTCCCAAATACATTCATTGAATACTTTATGGGGCATTCACAAACCAGTAAGGTTAATCAGCTTTATTTCATTGGTTCATCTGCCGACGACAGTGAAGTTTACCCAAAAGTGATAGAAGCCCTTAGACGATTTCTTTAGCACTTCCGCCACTGTCGTCACCAAAGTCAAATGCCATCTGCCTTGATGCGTAAAGCAGTGCGTCTGCTGCATCAGGGTGGAACTGCATGTCATCTATTTCATTGGTAATGTTATCATTGTCATCACGCTTGTATACTGTCTTTTCGAACTCGTCTTCCATTACACCACCTTTTGGTACAAGGATAGTTCCAGTTCTACACCATTCTGCAAGCTTGTTTATACCATAGTCTTTATCGTACTTGTATGCACAAAAAGCGGGTAATCCATAAGTCTGGTTCATTTCGAATGCAATAGACTTTTCGTTGGTATCTGTTACAACCATAATGTTACCAAAGTTGGCGTTACCATGTGCACGGTCAAGCATAAACTTTTTGGCATTTTCAACAGCTTTTCTTGTTGTTTCTACAATGGCAGATACAGTAGACTTGTCGAACTTGTGTTCTTCTGTTACATAAGCCTTTTTTGTTTCTTTATTATAAGCCAGTGTTATTACTGCGTTGTTATCACTGAAACCAAAGTCCACACCAATTATTATGTGTGTTGGTACAAAGGTAGCCGGAATGTCGCCTTCATATGTCTTGTATCCTTTGTATACCATAGCTTCAGTATCGTATGCAATAAGACCAAGGTATTCCCTCTGTATGAAAGGGTCATCTTTTGTTAATCCCTTACTTTCACAAATCTGTTGTAATGTTGCATTCCAGTTTGGTATGAACGGATTGTTTGCAGCAGTCCAGTGATATTTTTTCCATCCGTTGTTTTCAGTTGTGTATACTGCTTCAACGAATGTTCCCTTAATACGTGGTGGTGTTCCCTGAATGATTAACTGTGAATCTGCGTAGTCTGCAAGTTCTGGTGAAAGAATGTCATCAATCAGATACTTTACGCCGTTCTGTGACTGTATTTCATCAATGATAATTTTCTTGAACTTGAAACCCCTTATCTTTTCACGTTCTGCAACGTTAGAATTACCACGGAAGCGTATAGAAGAACCGTTAGAAAACTCTATCAGTCCTTCTGATTTACTTTTTGTTGTAGCAACCAAGCCGATTATTTCTGCAGACTGTACACACAAATCAAACAACTGGCTTACTGCATTTCCAAATGTAAGGTTAATGTAGCAAGTAGGGCTGTTAGGGCTTATGCATGTATCTACCAGACTACGTGCAGCTTGTTCTGTTTTTCCGGCACGACGTGAACAGATAATACAAATGTTCTTGGAAGTTGTATCTTCTATTACACGTTTCTGTTCTGGGAAAAGGGTAGTGTGCAATCTGTATCTTGCGAATGCCTGGTCACGTGCCATTGCCTTTTCTGTTTCCGCATCCAGCTTAGATAATAATTCTGATGAAAACATTGAAGACGCCAGTAACTGACCACACCTTCCTTGTGGGTCTGCCTTAGCGTCTTTCAGAAATGTATCAATAAACTGTTCATAAAATACTTTACCCTTACCATCTGGTGCTGTAAGGGCTTGTCTAATGTAGTCCTGCAAGTCAGGTGCAATCTGCTTATTGTACTTGACTTGGTTCTGTATTTTGTTTGTTGTCGCTCGCTTTGCGCTTGCTGTTCCTTCGTGGCTTTTTTTCGCGGCTTTCTTCGCTGTTTCCGTCTTGAAGGATGTCTGATTTTTTGTCCCCATTGGTTATGTCGTAGACTACTTCTAGTCCATCTTCTCCTTTATCAATAATTGTTGCGTTTTCTACTGCTTTCATAAGTTGCTTGTAATTTCTTTGCAGTTCTTCCACTTGTTTTGCCAGATACACAATGTCTGGTCGTGGATTATAAGGTGGTAACTTTGCCATACTTTATTAGTCCCCAATTCTTGCTCTGATTTTATCTATTGTTTCTGGATGTCCTATGTACCAGATGTATTCTTCGTGTCCTTCATAAGGCGTTTCTTGTGGTACATAGTGTCCGAAGTGATTAAGGAAGTGTCCATATCTTCCAGTTCTTCCGTTTATTCTTAGGAATGGGTATCCGGCACAAGTCAATTCATAAAGAACTTCAAATGTTGCCCTTATGTTACTCATCCTTCCTTGACGCAATGCCCAGTATGTAAAATTGCTTGTTGATTTCTGATAGTGGAAGAATACGTTACCGTCTAATGACTGATAGCAAATATCCCCATCTATTGCATACAAGCCTTTTACTTCCCAGAAATCATCTGCTGTTGCATAATCGAAATATTTCTTTAGTCCTTCGTTACATTCTTTTGGTGTAATTTCTTTTATAAACCTCATCCTTTGTTTTCCTCTGCATACGTGTATGTTTGCCATGCTTCCCAGCTTATTTCTCTGTCTATCTTTTTGTAACTTTCTGTTGTAGATACCGTCTATCATGAAGAAGTAAAGCCAGTTGGTTAGGTTCTTGATATCAGGCTTTTCTTTTTGTATCTTATTCATTGCCTTGATAGTGGCGTCCATTATTCTTCCTTCAAGGTCTGGAATCCTTATTCCTTTTGCCTTAATCTTTGCCTGGGACATAAGGCAGTTATTTACTTCGAACCACATTGTGTCCCAAGAATGTTTATTTTCGTTTACAAGCCATAGTGTATAAGCTGCGTAAAACTTGCTATTGTCATACTTTTCTGCCCCCTTAGTCATCTATAATTTCCACCCCTAGATAACGTAAGATGTTCATGTAATCAAAGGGTAAGCCCCATTTTGCCGAAGCCCATGCGTCAGCTTGTCTTACTGTTGACTTACGTATTCTTGGATATAAGTGTGCACATTGAATTGTTTTCTTTACTGTATTCCAAGACTGTTCTAATGCTTTCTCACCGAATTGAAATGCCATTGTTAATCTGTCTCCTTTCTTAATAAATTGAAGCAGTGTAGGGCGTCTACCCAGTCAAAAAAGAACTGGGAAAAAGCGATTGTTTCATCGTCTGCTTCATACTGAACCACTGCGTAATTTTTCAGTGGCAATTCATACATGTAGATGTATTTGTCACCTACGTGTATGAACTTGATAGTTTTGTAATCTATACCTAGGTTGATAGTTTTATTCCTTGATAAATCTGCCGAAGCACTTAACCCATTCTTGGTCATATTTACTTCGGTTCTCATCTTTAATGCGTTCCAATCGGCTTATTTCCGAATGACACGCCCGACATACAAATACAAATCTTTCTGGTTCCAGTAACTTGTATTCGCTTGGTGTCATGTGATGTAGTTGTGGTCTTTTTGTCTTGCAACCACAACAAGCACATTTACCGTCCCAACTTTCTAATAAATGCTTACGCCAGTCTTTCCATTCCTTAGACTGACGGTAGGCATCTTTTTCTGGATTACCTTTCTTCTTCATTAGTATTTGATGAACCTTCGATAAGAAATTGCTTGCTTGTTCTTTCTTGAATTGGAAAGATAAGATGGGTCAAACAGTGGTTCATCAGTTAAGATTGTTTGTCTTGTTTCAACAGTGAAATGACTTCCACCAGTAGGACATTTCCATTCAACAATCCATTCACCTTCTTCTGGTAAATCCTCCAAATTGTTCAATGGGACTTTTTCTACATCCTTGTAGTACTTTTCTTCACCACGACACATAGTTGCGTATTTATGAGGTTTAGCAACGTATGCATCATCCTCAATAAAGCCATTATTCCAGCCTTGAACTACATGTATAATCATGTAATAAAGGTCATCCCTAATAACAGAATCACTGTTAACATAAGAAATGCACATTGCATAACATGCGTTATGCCAGAACTTTTCTAACTGTGCCTGTAAGTTTTTCTTCATTTACTGTTCTACCCCATATACACGTATAAAATCTAAAAAGTTGTCGATTGTAGCTTCTGGATATTTCTGGTTCTTGTGCCAGTTGAAATACAGATTCTGCTTTCCTTTTCCACCACCATAAAGGTGTGCTTTCTTAATCTTCTTCATAAAATCTTCTGGAATACCATGCTTTATGAAGTAAGCTTCATTTGATACTTCATCCATCTTGTATGCTTCAATGCATAGTTCACGGATTTTGTTGAAGTATCCGTTGTATTCTTCATACTTTGCGTTTGCCATCTTCTTTTTCCTCCAATAAATGGTCATACATAATTAGTGCTGCCCTTTCACACTCAGGACAAAACGCCACTTCTTTATTGATTTCACACTGTGGAACGTCCTTTGTGAAAATAAGTCCACACTTTTTATTTGTGCATTTGTACGTTAGCTTCATATTTGGATATTAATTAGCTTGAGAAATAAAAAAGTCCTACGGCTTAACACACCGTAGGACTAACTAAAAAGAGCATATAAATGAATTGATTTATTTTTCCCTTATACCCAATAATCTGGAGTTGTCTTCCATTTATTTAGCTGACTTTTTGACAACCCAGATAATGAGTTTCTCATTCCCATTTCTGCTTGCCAAAGGATTTCTGATTCATAAAGTTTTGCTGCAACATACCAAGGAAGTCTTTCACTTTTGTAGCCTAAAAGTTTAGCAAAGTATTTTTCAATCTTCTGGTGGTCTTCAACAGAAATGTGTCCGTTCTCACAGTCGCTTTCCTTGTTGACCCAAGATGCCTGTTCTTTTTTATAACCGTCTTCAATCCACTTCTGTTCAACCGGCTGTCTTTTTGCTCTCTTTTCAACTAACTGGTCATCAACTGTTGCAACAACATTCAGACCTGCCTTCTGCATTGCCACTGCTATGTCAGTAAGGCGCTTGATTGAACGTGGGAAGTAAACGTGCCAAGGTCTGTTGCCAACTAATTTAGATGCCTTTGTTCTTGCTACTTCTGTAAAGGCGATAGTTGTTGTTCCCCATTTTTTTGTGGCTGCTTCAACTTTGTTCATGTCTGGGTTCTTACCTGTTACCAAGATTACGTTCTGTGTCATTTTGTTCTGTTTCATTTTCTTACCTCTTATTGTTTGTTTCTTATACCTAGAATATTATAACTATTTTTTGATTTACCCTGTTTTTTATCATAATATTATTCTTTCTTGTATCTTTCTTCTTTACTACATTTATATACTTTTACTGGTTTTATAACCTTGTTTTTTCTTTCTTGTTCCATCAGTATCTTCAAATGTTCCCATTCCTTGCCATTTGCATCAACACTCTCATCCCTCCACATAGAAGTAGATATGGACTTGTTGTCTTGACTTGTCATTTGGTCTTCTGATTTGTGACTCACATTTTCGTTTTGTTCATTCCAAAGACCCCAAAGGCTTGATTCCGCCTCAGGGCCTTCAAAACGTGCATGTTCTTTAGATTGTTTTACCGTGGCGTCGTTAGACGACAAGGGGGTATGGGGGGGTTGCCCTCCCCCCATCAACTCTTCAGTACCCTCAAGATAGGACGCAGGTACTTTTTCTACTTCTGTTATTTTTCCTCTTTGATATGCACTTCTAAAAGAAGAAAGTTTTTCATACTTGATTCCATATACGGTATTCTGATACAAGTCATTCAAAGAAGAATATACCCATCCTTTATAAATGTATTTGTATCCAGCAGATTTGTGTGTAAGGTATTCCCACGTATTGTCAACTGCATATTCAAAACATTGTTTCAAGTCTTTTATTCTTCTAGTTGAAGTAATGGGGCTAAACTGTATTTTTATACATTCTTTTGCATAAAAGTTGTCGATGTAATGTTTTTCTTTGTCTTCACGTCCAAAGTATTTATTGATGTGTTCTGATACATTTTCAAAAGAATAGATGGCGTATTTTCTGTCTGTTATACACGGTTCATTGGTATAAATGACAAGGAAGTGTTTGTTATCTGCTATTTTAACCCATTTCTTGAGCCATCCTTTGTATACTGGTTCACCAACTTCAATAAACTTGTAGTATTTATAACTACCGTCTATTGGGCTTTTGATACAAACGTCTGCCCATCCGTGGTTACGTTTATCAATGTCACGATATTCAACGTCTTTATAGCATGTAATGTGTGTATTGTAATACTTTTGATAAGTTGGCATGTACATTCTATAACCTGGGAAGTTATTCTGTTCTATAATGTAATGCATTGTGTAGATTTGTAGTTGTGTTCTTTCAATCATTGTTATACTTCCTTGACTGCCAGCTAATGCACCGGTGCTGGCAGTCGCAGAAGCTAACAAAAAAACTTGTAATTTCTATTTTTATATTAATTAGTATTTCATTTCCAAAAGCAGATTTATTGCTTTAATTCACTATCAAGCCAACTATCAATCCTGTCGTAAACGCTATCGGAATCCCAAATGCCAAGCTCCACTTCCAAAGCACCAACTGCTTCTCTTGTTTCTTCAATAATTTCGATTGCTTCTCGGACTGTTCCGATATTTCTGTCAGCTGTGTTTCCAAGTTCTGTGACAATGAATTGGCACTGTTCAACTGTTTCTGCAAATCTTCTATTAGTATCTGTTGCGTCAGATAACCGTTCTGTAAGTTGGTCATTAAGTCTTCCAGCTTCGTCAAGTTTGTTTGTGCAGTAGATTCCGTAAACAGTGGTTCCGAACAAAAGCACTGCCAACAAAACAATAATGTAAATAAAAATGCGATTTTTCTTTTCATATTTCATATCAAGTCCTTAATATGTTATTAGTTAAGGGCTACCAAACGAATAGCCCCATTACAAAAGGAAGATACTAATTTTGGTTCATAAACTTGTCAGAAATAATACTGAATGCTTCTTCGAACACGTCCCATTCAGTGTATCCATACTTGTACTTTCTGCACTGAAGGTTATAGTCCATAAGGCCAGTTACTTCTTTCAGTTCTGATTCAGTAGGCATTCTGCCAGTAATATCATTGAACCAATCTGAAACTATTTCACTTGTAACAGTGAAACCAAAAACAACACTTGTACAATGCCCAAGTGCAAGGTCATTTACATGCTTTGATGTTTGCATGCCTGTACTATTATAAGCTTGAAATATTTCTACCCTCTACACTAGAATTGGAAATGTTGGCTAACAATTTTACAGGGTAAATGAAGAAATAGTTATAATATCATTGACAGAACTAAATAATAGAGTGAAAATTAGATTGGAGGCAGTGATATGGAAAAGTATTATGAAGTAGTTGATGGAAAACAGATTCCTACCTGGGCATTGAAGCCAGTGGATGAATTAAGTGACCACGACGTAAAAGCACTTGCAAGATGGAAGTTTGTTTGCCAGATAGCACCAGATGTATTCAAAAATCCAAAGGATTATGTTGAACATATCAAGTACACCTTAGAACTTGCAGAAAAAGCAAAGAGAAATCCTGCTGCTTACAACTTTTTTATTTATTGGAATAGCGATGATTATTTCTACATGAAATTGAAATGTAAATCTGATAGAAAACTAGACGAAAAAATAAAAGACATAGCACCACTATCTGATTTTACTTTACGTCAGGTAGTAAATGCTATGTATGTTATTGCGAGTGGGTATTTAGATGATAAATCTATTGAACACTTGAAAGACTATACTAAGGGTGCATTGGGATGTTCGATGTCGGTGTAACGTGCTGATATTCCCATTCACTACCAGTACCGTTCTTGATAGCTTCCTTCATACGAAGTTCACCTTGTTTCATTTTCTGTTCTGGTGTGTTTCCTAAGTGCTTAGGGTCTTTTGGTTCAATCTGGTTTGGTGTTTCCCTAAGGGATTTATCCCAAGCTTTTTTTGCTTCAAGACGACGTTTTACTTTAGGGTCGTTTCTTTGGAAATCAGTTTCTTTTGATTCCCATTCACGCTGTTCTTTTTCAGCTTCGTCCCTTAATTCATTGATTTTTTCTTTCTTTTTCTTTTTCTCGTCATCGTCACCATCATCACCAGGACCAAGTCCTAACTGTGCTTCCAAATCCTGACCAGTCATTCTTGAAAGCTTACGTCTAAGACTTGGTGAAAGTTTCTTCAAGGTATCTTTACCAATATAACCAGTTTTTGCAATTTGTTTTGCTTCTGATGAAGAAAGACCACCTTCAACAAGCATAATCATAAGCTCATCAATTTCAGACTCTGATAATGTTCTGTATTCTGGTTCCTTTGCTTTTTCTTTCTTTTTCTTGGAAGTTTTTGTTCCATCATCAAGTATCTTGGAATCTTCCTTTTTCTTGTTCATGTTCATAGTACCTTTTGCAGCAGTTCCTGCTAATGCTGCATCAAGTGCTGGTTTGAATAATAAGGCTGCTAATCCTGCCATTGTATGTTCTCCTTTTATATTTTATTAGTGGTATTTCAGGGTAAAAACAAAAATAGTTATAATATGATTGATATAACTGAATAATAGAGTTATGATTTATTTGGAGGTATTTATGGTTATTGTAGGTATTGTAGTTTCAATCCCATTTATCTTTATTATTGGTGTTTTTGTTTACAACAAGATTTGGGAACGTAAGTTGTTTAAGCGTTTTAGTGAATCAATGACTGATGACAAACTTTACGTAGACCTTACTGGTGTTGCTACAACAGAAGGTCTTACAGAACTGTGGGAAAGTAATAAGAAACGTTATAAGGATTTCATTGAAACAACTTAATTGTTAACAAGTTTCAATAAATCTTTCAGTGCGTTTGCAGCTTCCTTCCTTTTATTGAAGTCTGCGTCGACATAGATTCTATAAGCTTTCATTAACTGTTCTTCGGTTCCATTTTTCTGAATGTAATCAAATATCTTGTTAGCTTCTTTTGTTGCTTCTTTCTTATTGTAACGCCACGAACCATCAGTAATACCATCAAGTAATTCTGTTAAAGTAAAAAATGGACTGGTTGGCTGAATACCTTTTTCATTCTTTTTTAGTTCATCAAGATTATTATATTCTTTTAATTTCCAAGCCTTATCTGCAACATTTCCAGCACCTAACAATGCACTAGTGCTTTTCAATACAGAGGGTGCACTAGAAGCAGCTTTATCCATGGCGTTTACTTCAACTTTCAATTTACCTTTTGGGGTAGTAGATGTTTTTATGTTTTTATCAACAATTGTCTGTGCTGGTGTAAAGTTAATTTCCTTTATTGCATTTTTTATAGCGTTTACATCTTCACTTCCAATCTTGGAAACTTCTTTACCAGTTCTGATAGCTTCATAAATATCAACAATTTCCTGGTCTGTCAGTTTTGGATATTTCTTTTTTAATACCTTAGCTTGTTTCCAAAGTTCATTTTTTAATTCCTTAATTACACGGTCTGTATCATCCTTGCCATAATAATGTTTTACTACACGTGACAACTGCCCATGTGGTGCATCTGCATAACCTTCTACTCTGGTCAATACCTCTGGTCCTGTCATAGAATAGTCAGTCATATTTGCAACTTCTCTAAGTTTTGCCCTTTTATATGATGGTGTATTTTTTGCTGCTTTTCCGGCAAATAGCATTATTGCAGTTGGTGCCAAGTCCATTACAAAGTCTGTTGCTTCAACACTCTTGCTTGGTTCCCCAGAAAGTAGCTCTTTCATGTTTGCCTTAGTGTAAGGATTAGGGTTTTCATATTCGTCAAACTTACTGTTTTCTTTACGCTTAGATTCTGCCCGTTCTTTTATTTCTTCTGTATCAAATAATTTTATATCTGCCATAGTTTATCCTTCTACTTCATTGGACTGCTTATTGTCTAGTCTTTCCCAGTGTCCGTCATCATAGATTGCCCAGGTACCATTATGGTCTGCAGTGTATACCCCAGAAGTGGACACAATGCTGTAATCCTTTTCATTCACCTGTATAAACTGAAGACTTATAGGCAGGTAGTTGATGGTGTAGTTAAGGTATCCGTCATTGTCGGTGTCAAAAAGCTTATTACCGATAGAGCGGTCTGTAAGCCAAACTGTACCATCCCAAACCTTTATGTAATTGTACTTGGTTCCCTTGTATACAATGTTTACTTCAGGGGCTGGAACAACAAAGCCATCAGGTTCAACCTGTTCTAAATCATAGGGTGCATTACATCCACCATCATAAACCCAGCGTGATTCATTATTTTCATCACCAATAAGCACACCAGACATTTCGGTATTGTCCTGGTTTATTATACATCCACTCAGATATGGAACCCATTCTGCGTCTATCTGTAATGAACATTCGTGGGTTATGCCATCAACCGTAACGGCAGTAATTACATGATTTTTTTCATCAATTGTAAACGTCATAGTCAATCCCCTTTCCAAACTCAGCCAATGCAATCATGTTGTATGGTTTTGCCTTTTCATAAATATGAATCACGTTACGGAGGCCACTGTTGTAACCTTTCATAGTCATTTGATAGTAATCACCCGCACCCAAATCCAAATATAATGTATTCATAAACCCTTCGACAGTAGGGTGTTTACGAGCTATAACAACTACAATCATTTTTCCAGTGGGGTTATTAATCTTGACAGAATAGCTACCAGTACTAGACTTAGAATAATCTGCTGGTGTACCTGATTTAAGGGTAACAAAGTCATTGCCAATGCCACGATAATAAGGCATTCCACCACTACCACCAGAAGAACCTGCCTTGTCAAGTGCATCCTGCAGTTCCTTGTTCTGTTCGGTCAATTCACCAATCTGACTTTCCATATCAGTAATCTGTGTTTCCTTTGTGCTTATCTGACTTTCCAAATCGGCAATCTGGTCACGCAAGTCTGCAATTGTAGCAGTATCTTCATTTACCTGAGCCTGTAATGTATCACGGTCACTGATAAGGTCTGCCTTTTCTTCTTCCAAATCTGCAATGTCTTTCCTTAGACCATCAGCTTCTGCAAGTGCAGTTGTAAGGTCAGACTGTGCACCGGCAAGTTCTGTTTCAAGTGTTTTCTTTTCACCGGTCAATGTATCAATCTGGTCATTAAGGGAAGTGATGTCACTTTGTAATACAATAATCTTGGTATTGTTTTCAGAAATCTTGTCATTAAGTACACCAATCTGTGAAGTACAGTCTGCGATTTCTGCATTAAGGTCTGCGATTTCCTGTTCGTGTTCACCAGCTTCTTGTTCCAGTTCGTCAATACGGTCCTGGTCTTCTGTAATGATTACATTAAGTTCATCAATACGGTCCTGGAACTGTGTGTTCTGTGTGGTAAGGTCATTGATTTCAGCATTCTTACTTGCAACCTGTGACTGCAAGTTTGTAATCTGGTTCTTGTAGCCCAGGATTTCTACATTCAGATTATTGATAGTTGACTGATGTCCGGCAATTTCTGTGTTCTTATCTGCAAGCTGACTATTAAGTGTTGAAATCTGTGTATTCTTGGTAGCAATCTGTCCGTTAAGTGTTGCAATCTGTGTGTTCTTGGTAGCTATGTTGCCTTCCAGTGTAGAAATCTGACTTTCCTTATTAGATACTTCAACACGCAATCCCTGGATTTCATAATTCTGGTTACTGATTGTATTCTGTAACTGTGCTATTGTAGCATTAGCTTCATTAAGTCTATTAACCAAGTCCTGAACTGCTTCAGGTCCACTTCCGATTTCCATCTGCCAGTCACCATAAAACTTGATGTCTGTTATTTTATTTCCTTTTGATTTGAATGATTTTACAAAAAGATTTGATTCTGCCATTATATTTCTTCCTTTCTAGTTTATTAGTGCCAAATAAAAAAGCCCCCAAAGTCATAAAGGCTAAGGGGGCAGAAAACTTATTGGAGGTTTATAAGTTTATCTTGATTACTGATTAAAGTGCAAAGTCAGTAGAATCTGCGAACTCAAATACTGCACAAACTGATGGGTTTGTTACAACGAATGAGCCGTAGAACTGCAATGCAACCTGTGTAGCAGGACCATCTGCAGTATCAGCAGCAGGCTTAATGTTAAGGTAGTCGTCGATAATGAGTCCGTATGGGTCATTTTCTTTACCTTCGTCATTCATAGCCATTGGGTCCTGTTTTCCAGGGTTATTTCCTTCTACACCATCGTTAACTTTTTCAGCGTTAGTGTATGACCAGATTTCTACGGCAGACTTGTCGAGAATGTAACCACGTCCTTTTGGACAAAGCGGGTCGTCGATAATGTTTTCAATGTAGTTTGTAGAGAAACTAGCAGAGAACTTATCGAAACCTACATTTGCTTCACGTTTAGCTTTTGTAGAAGTCTGTGTAAAGTATGTATTATCTGTTTCAATTTCGTTTGCGAATGCAAGGAAATCTTCGTCGTTCATAATGATAAGGTCAGCAGCAGAACCCTGGCGTCTTGCAATCTGCAATGCCTTCTGGATTGTGTCAGCCTTAGTATCAGATGTACCGATAGAAGAATAGAATGCACCAGCCAAACGGTCTGCGGCAGCCGAACGGTTTACTGCGAAGAAGTCTGTACCAATGTAGCTTGTCCAGCCTGAGCCAGTACGTCCACCCTTAACTGGGAGCCAACCATCAAGTCCTACTGGAAGACGTGGTTTTCCAGCACCGTCAACAGAACCTGCAAGACGGATAATGTCTGTAGCAGATGGTGTGTAAGTTGTGTCTGGACGAACAGTTACAGTTGAACCATTGATTGCCTTTACATCCAAAGTAGCAAGAACAGAAGTAGAGTTCTTTGTTGCTACGATTTCAAGTTCAGAACCGATATCAATCTTCATGATAGCGTGTGTTGGAAGAACGATGTCTGCGTCTGTGTTAGCTGTCAAAGCAGTTGTAGTTGCAGCACAGATTTCACCATAACCTGAACCATAAAGAGCAGCACCAAGTGTCTTACGGAAAGACTCTGATGCAGCGAACATACGTGCACCAGCGATTCTCATGTAAGAACCACGGTTTGTCTTAGAAGCCTGAACTTCTTTTGCGTTCATTGTGTAAACAGAGAACAACTGACCTGGTGTTACACTGAACTCAACGTTCTGACTTACAGTAGAAGCAAGGTCAATTGCCTTTGTAAAGTCACCAGAACAAGCACCACCACGACCAAACATCGCACTGAAGTTCTGAACCTTACCTTCTACACGAGTTTTTGTAAGAGCCTTGAGAACAGGGCTGTTACGGAACATAAGGTTTTCTACGCCTTCTTTAGCATAGTATACCTTGAGCATCGCTAATACTGATGCTTCATTAGAAATTGCCATAAATTATTATCTCCTTAATTATAATTCTTTTTTAAGCTCCTCTTCGAGCTTTGCTATTTCTTCTGGGTCGTCTACTTTTTCTTCTTCAACTTCCTCAGAACCAACATCCTCATCTGCTTCTGGTTCGCCTTCACCTTCTTCAACCTCAGTTTCTTCAACTGGTGTTTCTGGTTCGCCGTCGCCATCTTCGTCAACTTTTACTTCAACGTTTCCTTCACCGTCATCAGTGATTTCAGTTGCAGTATCTGCTGGGATACCAAAAGCTTCCTTAATCTGTGCTATCTTTTCTTCTGCAACACGAGCAACTTCGTTTACATAAGCTTCCTCATCTGGGCGCTGGTCTTCTGGGATAGAATCATAAGCGTCAAAAGTAGCTCTAGATAAATCAAAGCCCTCTTCTTCCATTGGAGCTAATGTCTCATTGAATGCAGAAAGTTTTTCACCGTACTTGTTGTCGAACTCGTCAAAACGTGCGTTTGTTTCGCCTTCTTCTATCAGTTCATTGATAGGGTTGAGAACCTGTTCATAAACCGCTTTTTCAAGTTCATCTACACGTGCATCTGACTGATGATACATTTCATCCATCTGGTCGAGGCGTTCGATAATCATATCTAATGCCTGTTTGTATGAAGAAAGAATCTCGTAGATTTCGTTTTCGTTCATTATTAATTCTCCTGATTTATTAGTGTTATTTATTGCATGCTATATGGCTGATTCCAGCCACCATTTACTGCGGCACCTTGTGGTGTTTCCATATCCATGTCTGGTTGAATCTGCTGTTCTGGTGGTACTTGAGTCATCTGTGCTTCTTGTGAAAGTACATTTGGTCCGGCATTAGGTACGCCGGCTTGTTGTGCCATAGTTTGTTGCTGTGCAGCCATTTCCATCTGTTGCTGTTGTGCGATAGTTGACTGCCATTCGACTTCTTTCTGTTCAACAATCTGATACAGCTTTGTAAGCTTTGTGATGTCTTCATCGTTCTTGTTTTCCGGACCACCAGCAGCCTTCAATGACAACTGTGTATTAATGATTTCTTCCTTAAGCATCTGGAATGGAACATAATCTGGTACTTCCAAAGAATTGTGTTCAACACAGTTGGAAATAATTGTAAGAACTGCATTGATTGCATTACCAGAAAGTGAGAAACCAGTCTGAATGTCTGGGAGTTCAAGGAACTGTGCGATACGTGACTGTGGAATAATTCCAGATTGTGCCAACATCTGTAACTGTTGCAGTTTTACTGATGGGTCTTTACTTAATGAATCTGCGGCGCTGAACTGAACTGACATTTTATTTGTTTCTGCAACAATGTCTGTCCACTTTACTGCCATACGTTGTGTATTTTCTGGAAGAATATCTTCTTCTGGTGGGAATACTGCAAGACAAGTTTTAGCAATATCTACGTAAGCACGTACAACTGCATTAAGTTGTGTTTCATAACGGTCTGATTCAACATTTTCCAATGTAGAAAGTGCGATTCCGGCAGTTACACCAGTAGGCTTTACACCCTGACTTGATAGCTGTGAAATACCAACCATTGCATAAGCTTTTTCTACCAGTTCGTTTACGGTTGCCATGTACTGTTCTGAAATAAAGTTTGGTGTTGCAACTGTAACTGGTGAAGTTGTCATTGCTGGGGTAGGCTTGTAAGTCATAATCTGACCAATACGGTTAGAAATTGCAGAAGCCTTAACGTTTGTTCCTTCTGGCAAGAAAATCTGATTTCCAGGACTTAACTGTGAAGCATCCTTAATCTTGTCCATAAGGATGTCGATTTCTTTCTGGATTGTAACAAGCATGTCTACAACGGATGTAGAACTGTTACCTACGATTGGGTTAGAGTAGTGTAGGAATACGAATGGAACAACTTCTGGTTCCCAAGGTTCTGTTTCTACTACTTTATCTACTATCGAATAGCCTTTTACGTGGTTTACTGTATCATAGTAAACACCATAATCTACGTATTCCAATCCCTTAGTATATTTCTGCAAAGTGTCTGGAATCATAGTTACTGGACACTGTTTCTTTCTATAAAATATACGTGTAATCTTTCCATACTGCATTTCTGCTGGTCTTACATAGACCTGGATTGGAAGACAACGTTCTATCTTTTTTGATTTTTCATCAACATAAACAATACCAGTATCAAAAATACAACAATCACGGAATGCGTTACTAACGGTTTTATTAACGTTCTGTGAATCATAATAAAGGTCAAAAAACTGCTGTGCCTGTTTTACAACTTGAATGTCTTTGAATGAACCGTTCATTGTATTGAAGAACGGACGTACTTTTGACTGTGAAATCTTGGAAGTCAATGTATCAATACAAGACTTGATTACATTAAGTTGTGGGGTAGCAGTTGTATCATCTTCAATACCCCAGTCTGGCATCCACCATCCGATAACAGAAGCGTCCCTGATATTTTCAAGGGTAGCATATGGTGTGTATACATATGCACGATAATTTCTGAGGTACTTTGATTTTCGTTTTTCATTTAGATTTATTAATTCAGCAATGTATGACTGAACTTGTTCTTTCTTATTCATAAATTATTAGTGCATGCTGACTTATAATGGTTTTCAGGGTAAAATGCTAAATAGTTATAATATAATTGATGTTGGAGGAAAGCTTATGAAAAAGTTTATATTGGTTATTTTGACAGTTTTTATGGTTTCTGGTGCATTCTGCACAGACTGGAAATATAGTTATGACAGAATGATAGAAATGAAAGAAATTTCATATGAATCCTATTTTGCAGTTCCAAATAAAGACCTTTATGACCTTACAGTTTATGTATGGAAAAAATATTTTGCCAAATACTATAACGTATATGGCATTCCATTTATTGCCTGTTATGATAATAGCATCCAGGACTTTGAAAATGGAACTGCCTATCATAATCCTGTAAGAGATGCTTTAGGTAGGTATCAATTCAGTATTATTTGTATTATTGATAAAACACATAAAAAAGGCTTCAATGCAGCGACTGTAATAGAAAAAGCTATTAATGAAGAAGATTGGGACAATCAGTACGCTAACGAACTGATTGCCCATGAATTATGTCATTTGATTGTGTCGATGGAATGGACTGCAGAACAGGAAGAATTATTTTCTGCCCACTACAATTCAGTATTTCTTAGGGAAGCTAATCGCTTACTGCTTGATTATGACCTTGATGTACACGTTTACTAAGCAGTTCTTCCCCAACCTTGTGGGTTGGTCTGTTGTGGCATGGCACCTATTGGTTGTGGTTGTTGAGGCATCTGATTTTTCATCATTGCTTGTGTAACAATCATCTGCTTAGAAACACCAGTTTGTGCTTCTTGCAGTTTAGCTTGTTGCTGTTGTATTAACATAGCTTGTGGGTTTATTTGCTTGAAGATTTCTTGTGAAGTCATTTATTCATCCCCCATCTATTAGAACGGAACAACAGCATCAATTACCTTGGCAAGTGAACTTGCAGATTCTGTTACCATAGCTTGAATCTGACGGTCATTTGTAAGTTTTGCAGCACGTAACTGTTCACCAACAAGTTCCTTAATAACATCAGCTTGTGCCCCTGTAAGTTTATTTTCAAGTGCAATCCTATCAACTTCTTTTTCCAAATGTTGAAGTGTAGTTGCTTTTTCTGCAATAGCAAGCCTTGTTTCAGTTTTCCACTTATTAGCAAAATCTTTTGGTGAGGCTTTACCAGAAGCAAGTGCAATCATAGAATCTGTCTGTGGACCTTGACCAGATTGTGCAAACCATGCTGAAAGTGCATTTCTTTGGTCTTCATCCCAGTTCTTCCAATAATCAAGTGCCATAAACTTATCAAGTTCCTGCTTACGGATTGTATCAATAATTTGTGTAGCTTTCTTTTCACCAACAATTCCAATGAATCTGGCCATTTGTTCATTAGTAAGATTGTTAAGGTCAATCATACCAGAATCTGCCATGCCTACAAGTTTTCTTATAAAGTCGTTCTTTGTTTCCTCATTCTTGTAGAACATTTCATTGTTTCCTTTCTGACGGTTTTCAATTTCAGTTTCCCAAGATGACTTATATGGTCTTCCTTGTCCGGCAAGGTCACTTGAAAGATTCCTGTCATTTGTACTTATAGAATTAAGTGTATGATACAAGAACTGAGCCCATGCTTTTACACGTTCACCACGTGTTTCTTTTTTAAGGGCTTTCATAGCCTCTTCCGCTTCCTTTTTTGTATTATAACGCATTCTCTTACCATTATAAGAAACAACGTGCTGTTCATTAGCAACTTCATCACTTAGTTCATACCGACCCTTAAGATACTTTTCTGCGTCTTCTGCATTGTCAAAGTGTTCAATAACTCTACCATCTCTATAACTTACTAAATCATAGCCATCAGGAGCTGAAACGATAGTCCAGCCTCGTTTTTTTCTGTCATTTGCAATTTGTTCATTAAGCAATTTCACCTCTGCAGGTGATGCACCTTGTCCGTCATCAATCAACTCACCAGTGATTGAATCACGAATCTTATAACGCTTATATGATTCGTATTTTGGTAAATGATAATTACCAAAATCCCCCATCAAAAATGCTGGAAGAATACCATAAAGACCTTTACCTTTTCCTTCTGAACCAGAAAGCAAATTTTCTGCTTTTCCACGTTTTGCAGCAGTTTCAATAATAGCCTGATAATTGTCCCTATAGTTGTCTGAGTCGTGAAGAAGTTTTCTAGTATCTTCTACTTCATCAACAATACGTTCATCTGAGTCTTTTTTATCTTCTTCTGGTGTAGTAGTGCGTGGTTGTTCTTTCTCTGAGCCTTCTTCTGAGGCTCTTTTATCTTTGTCACTACCATATTTACCTTCAAGTACACCTTTTGAATACTCGATGTCACGGTTAGTTACAACGTGGATATTACTATCCTTATCAACCCAGAAGTCTCCAACGTTGGCGTTTGCAATTGCTTCAAAACTGTTTGCAACAGACTTACCAGTAATAAGCCCAACTGCTTCTTTATCTGATGTAGTTCCTACTTTTCTAGGATTACCTTTTTCATCCATCATAATGATAACTTGACTTCCAGATGAACTTGGGGTAGTGGAACTACTACTTTTTGGCTGTGTAGCCTTTTGTGTTACATTAGTTTTAGGTGATTTTGTCTGTGCTTTGTAAGCTTTCTTTGCACCTTTATTCAATTTGCCAATGTATTCATTATACCTAGTACCATCATAGGCATAGTTACTTGATGTTCCGTCTGCACCAGTTATACTGTGAATAAGACCATCTTTTCCACCACTATAAAGACTATGTTTATTTCCTGAGCTATCAGTCCAGTCGTATCCACCCTTATCATTTTCTGTTAATTCATAGCCAGAAAAATCATACTTATTATAGTCTTTTGCATTAGGGTTTTCTGTTATTTCATTTGTAGGCATTTATTATCTTCCTCCAATTCTTTCTTCAAGTTCTTCAATCTTCCTTGCCAGTTGACTTATCATTGCAGTATTAGTGAGTGCAAGCTGTCTTGTATCAACTGTAAGATATCCGCTTTCATCCCTATGAACTGTTCCGGCAGTTACTGGATTCTTGGCAAGGTCTTGTGCGATTGGACCAAAGTGTGTTTCGTCATCTACACCTTTTTCACCAGCATAAGTATCTTGTGCCATCTGATTGTACTTGTATACATAAGCGTCAATGTCAGAGAATGCTTTGATTGCATTATCATTCTGGAAAAGACGTTCAATCTTTTCCTTATTCTTTAATGTTCCATCAGAAACAGCAGGTGCACCATAGTTACCTACTTCAATTGGTCTTATACCTTTAGAGTTATCTTCTTTCTGGAACTTTTTCATTGTGTCACCGACCTGACCAACAATACCAAGAACGTCTTGTATTTTTTGTTTCTTTTCATCCCAAGAATCCTGCTTTCCTACTGCTTTAGTTGTATCCTTTGCAGTACCGTCTGATATTGAATCTAAAGAAGTTTCATCTTTTTCTTCTTCTTCTTTTATTTCAGGTTGCTTTACTTCAACTTTTTCTTCCGTTACGGTTTTTTGTGGTTCAGTATTCTGTGATGGATTTGTAGATGCTGCATGACTATAATCACCAGCCTCTAAAGGTTTTAGGTCATTTACTTTTGATTTTGCCTGAATGGCTCCAGAAACTGCTTGTGCTATTTGTCCCCACATGTTACTTTGCCTCCCATTTTAACTCATTCCATTTATTAGGGTTCATATGTTTCAATTTCTCACTACAACGTTTGTAATGTGCCATGCGAATGTCTTCTTCACCATCAAGACCAACTTTTGTTTTGTCTTTCAATTTTTCATCGGAAAAGAAATCATGAAGACCACCACCCGCATTCATCCTTGAACCCTGACTTTGGTTGTTCCATGCCTGTTGATATTCTGACTGGTCATTAGTTAGATGAGCACCCATTAATGAACCTTGTGCATTAAGTTGGTTTGCTAATTGTTGGTTAGCAGAGTTCATCAGATTATTCTGTTGTGCAAGTTGTGCATTATAATTATTTACATAGTTGTTTTCATAGTTTTGGCTTGCTGCATTTGCAGCCATATCAGCAGCGCGACCTTTTGTTGTGTTTGTAGATACGGCAGCTTTCAGTGCATTTTTATTTGCACCAGCAGATTGTTTTGCAGTCATACGGTCTGCCATACCTTCTGTTTCTTTTTTTGCATAATCAGTGGCCTGCTTCTGACCATTCATACCTGCGTTTGAGTTTATATAATTACCATATTGGTTAGCAGCATTCTGAAATCCAAGATTCTGCCAACCATGTACTTTATTAGCTGTATCATTATTCCATCCAGCAGTGGCTCCACCACCAGCAGAGAGATTTATTAATCCGTGTACTATACTTGCCATAAATTATTTTCTCCTATTTTATTAGTATACGTTCTTGATTCTGATTGGTTCATTAGCGTCCTGGCTTAATGTGTCATAAAATGTGTTTTCCAGTGTCTGCAATTCTGTCATTAACCCAGAAGAATCTGCACCTTGCTTAATCTTGAACTGTAATGCAAGCATGTAAGACATAATTGTAAAATACATAGAATTAGGGAAATCAAGAACTGTATCTTCTACCCAAGGATAAACTGTGGTTCCAATTGTGTAGCCGTAACCAGTGTTGCAGTCAATCTTGTTGATACCCTTACAGTTTGGCTTTACTGATACAATGTGAAGTTCATCACTTTCATCAACGTATCCAACTTCATTTGTCTTGTAATACCAACAGTTACCGTTTACATACATAATGGAATTGGCAATTATCAAATCATCATTAATGATTATCTGGCTTCCATTATGATAAAGTAATTCGTTCATTACATAAAAGAAGTCATCAAAGTCATCATTGCACACTACAAGGGACACACCGTCTTTATCATAATCCCAGTCAAAAATTGTGTGGTTATTTATCTTTCCTTTACCATCTATAATTGAACCAATTGACCCAGATTCTGTGATAAATGGTATTCCAGAGAGTGTAGTTACTGTACCATCATATGTAACAATTTTATTTGTTGAACCAACAGTAACTAATACCTGCTCATCACAAGGCAGAATGAATGTTGCATCTCCCTCAACGTTTGCTTGACCATTTGTTTCAGTCTTACAATCATACCAGTAAATCATTGGGCTTGATTTTGTAAAGAACATTTCATTGTGAACTGCCATAACTGCTCTGTTTTCCAATTCTGGGTTTAATGTTACAGGCTTTGGTTTATATGTCAAAGTTTTTGGTTTAGCCCAGTATTCTACAATGATTTCACCATTGGAATAGTCCCCATTAATGTAAAGCTTGTCAAAGCGTATTTCATAAGAAAGTGAAGAATAGTTTTCACTGTCTGCACGTCTTTTTACTGGGGTAACAATCTTGTTCTGTACAAGGTTTACTGAACGTATCTGCCAGAAGTCTGGTGGAAGAACGTTTTCACCACGAAATGCTACAAACGGCTTAACAAATGAACCGTCACCAATGTTTACCAGTTTCTGATAAAGCATAGTATATGCATCGTTCAATAATGAAACTTTTTCATCCCAGGCTATAAAATCTGTATTTGTAAGGTCAGCGAGTTGTTCTGCCTTTCTGATAATATCACTTGATTTATATGTCATGTTTATGTTTCCTTATAGTTTATTAGTTATACCCCAAATGCAGCAATGTCATAGTAAATAGTAAGATTTGTAAACGCTGATGAACAAGCTGGACAAACTTTCTTTGTTTTTGTTTTATCTGCTCCCTGTGGTTGTGTATACGTAAGTATCCACTGTGAACTACCACTAGCTTCCATAAGACAAGTAGGGGTTGCAGTAAAGAAATTACTTGGATAATACCATTGTTCATCAGCATCAGAAGAATAAAAAATATTTCCAGTAGGTGAAGAACTTCTGACAGATGTTGCTCTACCAAAACAGATTTTCAAGCCACCATTTGTTTCAATACAAGTCCATGTAATGTTACTGGCATTAGTTCCTGTTACTGGTGCAGATGTTTCTGTCCACTTTCTTTTTATACCTTCACTTATTGCTAAAGCAACTGCATTACTGGTAACAGCGTTCATATTTCCACTAGCAACACTATTGTCTACTGTTGGAATGGTAGGCTTGTTGTTAAGGTCATTATAATTACCAGTAGTTGCAACAGTAGCAAGCTGGTTTTCAAGTGCATTAACTGTATTATCTACATAACTTTTTGTAGTAAAGTCTGAGTTATTTGTTAATTGACTAGTATGGGTAGGAATTGTAGGTTTGTTAATTAGGTCATTATAATTACCAGTAGTTGCAACAGTAGTAAGACTTGGTTTGTTCAAAATAGCAGCAGGACCTCTGGTTTCTGCCCAGTCACTATTCACTTGTGTAAATGAACCACCAATATCAGAGGGTCTATCCTTAAGGTCATAGTAACTTCCAGAAGTGGCAACTGGTGCGAGATGTGGTTTATTAAGTATTCGTGCAGGTCCAGATGTAGCATCCCAATCACTGTTTACTTGCTTTGAATCAGCCATTTTCGACTGGCTTTTTAGGCTTTCAATTTCATTATTCAGTGCCTGTAATGCTGCGTTTATCTGTTGTTCTGATATTTCAGTTATTTTAATCATAATTAAATTGTCCCCCTACTTAACTGCAATGTTTCTGGTGTTGCACCTACGCCGATATAACCAATTTTGAATGGGCTTTCAATGTGCAATGAAACACCAACACCACGTTGTAATTTTGGCTGGAACCTTATGTAAACTGTGTCAGTAAGGTCATCCCAGTCTTCTTTTTTGATAGTTTTTATTATTGTTTCAGTCTGTCTTCCTATATCAGTAAGTGTAGATACTGCAAGTTTGACTTCACCTTTATTGTGTTCTGTATCTGTTACCCTTATGTACCAGCAGTCATTTATAGAAACAACATTACTTCCAGCACCATAAAATGATGTGTCAAGAACAACATTTTTCTTGGTAAAGTTTTCAATTTCTTCATAACTAATTCTGAACAATTGGTTAGAACGTGTAAGACATGCAACGGAAGAATCATTCAGTTTTGAGCCATTAACAAGACCTTTGATTTCATTTATACGGAAAATACCAAACCTTTCATTAAGAATATATGTATATCCAGAAGAATCATCACCCTGTACTTCATTGACACCAATTATCAGAGAACCTGTACTTGGTATGTATACTGTTCCAGTAACTTCGGCAATTGTATCTGCCTGAGTAAATGTCTGAAGGTTGTTATCTGCCCCAAATGTATAAATAGCTCTTGATGTAGGTGAATAAAAATAAGCATTATAAATTGTTGCACCAAGGAACTGCAGACCCTCAACTGTTGTAATTGGTTGTTGTGCCTGTGCAGTATTATTAGCATAAGTTATAATGTAAATCTTATTTCCTGCAATACCATAAGCTTGTCCCTGTATTATGAAGAGTTCATCAAAGTTCAAAATTGAATTTGCATAATACTGATAACGGATTTCAGAATAAAGATATGTAACAAGAAAACTTGTTCCACCAAACTTTACAATAGTAAGGTCATATGGACTATTTACAACATCAAACAAAAGTGGGATGTTATATCTGACTAAACCTGGCCATATTTGGCCTGATAAAGAATTATCGTTGTATACACCACCCGTGTTGTTGATAGATTTGTAGTATTCATGGTCTATAAACACCTCTATGTCATTTGATACAGCACTACCCATAGAATTAGATGCAAGTGGGGTAATATTGAGTTCTTCACTGGCATAGTAATTATTAATTTCTGGTGCAGTATAAGAACTAAGCGCATTTTTTATGTAATTTGTATTCTGAGCACTTCCAACCCATGCATGCTTTCCAGTGACAAAGTATTCACCAGGGCGTGCAGTATTGGATACAGTAGAAGAAAAGACGTTCATTCCAGAACCATATTCATAGTTCAATCTGTTATTCCAGTCACTTGCCCAATGGTTTATCGAATTATCTTTCAGGTTAATACTGTTTGCGTAGCTTACGGTATTTATAACTGCATAATCACCAATTATCTTTATGCGTGGATTTACGCCATAAGTAATTTTGATAACTGCCCATCTGTTTTCATCATTATCATAGTAACAGATAGAATTGTCATTTACATAAATGTTCTGGTCAACACCAATTGAACCCCATGCAGTAAGAAGGGTTCCAATACTGTCTTTGTTTTCGGTATAAGATATTCCTTGGATAAAGCCATCATTACTTCCAAGAATACGCCAATGACTCTTGAAATTAACGAACAGTCCACCAGGTGAACAAACCTTGTTATTCCGGTCAAGTGACCAACATACAAGGCCAGTACTTGAAACTAACTGGTCTTTATATTCTACAACCTCATCGAATTCTATTTCAATTTCTCCAAAGTCTTTAACACCTGCAAAAATAATGTTATCATAACCTTTATAATTTTTCACTGGAGCATGTGGGTCAGGTTGATATTGTAATATTACCCATACTGGATAGGTTGGTGATTCCCAAGGCCCAACTTCTTCTGAATTAGTATAATCAAATATCTCTTCACTTTCTATTTCTAGGGTATTAGCAATTACGGCATATGGTCCGTTTGTTGTTACGTTAAAATCCGATTTTAATTCATTATTACCTACAATAGACCAACTATTACCTATTGAAGTCCATGAAGCAGTTGTTTCTCCTGCAGGTAATGTTATAGACCCAGGGTATGGTCCATCCCAACCCCCTGGAAGGTTCCCATCTACTTTTGGGACAGCATATATCCAACTAAATTTTATATCTTTCTTTGGCGTATAATTACCAGACTCTCTTGTTAAAGTCCAAAGTATGTTCATTTGTCCACGACGTATTGGTTTAGAACCAACATAATCATAACTAGGTTCAGAAGTTTGAATGACGGGGGTTGCCCTTAGTGTATATGTGTTTTTTGCCTTAATAGGTACTTGTGCAAAGGTTTTTTTATTTTGAAAATGACAATTTGAATCTCCCAAGAAAGCACCTATTGCACCAGAGCTACCGTTTATCAAATGTTGAAGATAAGGCATAAATGTGCTGTTTCCAATTTGTGGTAACATGTCTTTACCACTGTAAAGATAATTTATACGTGGAGGAAGATATGGGTTATTATTTAATGAGGTATACCATTTGTACAAATGAGCATCTTTAGTTCCGACTGTTTCTGCTGCGTATAAACTACATACGCCTTTTGAGAATGTACATGCATAAGCAAAAATGCCTTCATCACTTGTAAGAGTTGGAATTACAAATCCTTCAGTTAAAAATCCTACACCTACAGCTGCAGCCATTTCAAAATTTAGTCCAGAAGAAGTTGTTGAACCATTGCTTGAACAGATAAAGATTGAAGTGGAAGCACGGTTTTCATAGAATTCATAATTTATTTCAACAAAATCTGACAATGCAAATAACTGAGTATTACATTGGATACCATACTTATTAATACAAAGATAGTTGTTTTTGAATAAACCAATTTTATCTATACCTCGGTTTCTGCTATTTAACTCTATACCAGTTTTAGACAGTTTTTTCATGTAAAGCTGATTACCTGCAATTACTGCAACATAGATATCATCACCATTTCTGTAAATGTAAGACTTTCTATAGTCAGAGCTTGGAATTTGTATTTCCCTTTTATCAACATTGATAATTGTATTTGAGCCATTTACATAAATGTAAACTCTACGGTTGTCATCATATTGAACAAAGTCCTTTACGTTTCTGTTGGAAAAATCTGGATATAACTTCTGAAATCCCTTACTGTCAAATGTCATAATAGGCTGGTTATTCTTATAGAAAGTATTATTACTTGCACTGTATGTTGAACCATTATGAAATACTGTTTCATTTGACTGTATACCATCATCCTTGATAAATAACGGACTTAGACAACCACCATAGTAAGGTGCGTTACGTTCATTGAAGCCTTCGTAAGGCTTGATGTCAGCTTTGAACTTGTTAAGATTAAGAGCAGATGTTAAGTCTATTTCATGTTGTGTTGATTTTGTATTTGCCATCTATTTGTTTCCTTATAGTTTATTAGTGGTAGAAAAAATAACCCAGCCGTGAAGCTGGGTATGGGTGTTATCTAAGTAATTTTGTCTGGTTATTAAGCACAAAGTTTTCAAGAATTGTGATTATTGCGTTCATCCTTTTCATTACCTAATTCAATTTTCTTCTGCAAGACGTTACTAGGAATGTAAGCTAACGGTATTGTTGCAAGTAAAGTAGCCAGTTGTAAGAACTGTACTTCTTCCATTACTACAATGTATGTAATAAGTATTAAAGCCCAAGCTACTATCCATGTCTTAACTGATTTCAACTTATTGTGAGGCTTCATAGTATTAATCATTCTCCATCTTAATTTTGTTATCCAAAAGAAGCTGAACCTGTGTAGAAATCTTGACAAGATTATCATTAATAGAAGTCAATGTTTTGTTCTGTTGAATGTCATTCAATTCAAGGGTAGCGACCTTTTCATTAATAGTCGCTTTCCATTCAGAATAGCTTCTTGTTCTGTCATCTATGTCTTCCAGCATTTTCTTGTAGCCTCCCAGCTTTATGAATAGAGTTGCAACAGGGATAAGAAAAATTATGGCTTCAATAAACAAGTAAATAAAAATCTGTTTTTCCATATCTTATTAGTGAAATATGGAACAGTCTTTGTCGATTACACCTGTCTTGATATCATTATCAATTATTTCCTTAGACAATTTACTTCTGATTGTTTTGATTTCTTCTATTGTATAGGCTTCTTCTTTGATTTTATTGAACCATTCAAAGAAACTTATCTGTGGGATAATTCCTACTAATGAGCCGGCTTTTGCAGCGTTCATTTGTGTATACATATTCTTGATAATGTCGTCTGAAATGTTTGCTTCAATGTTTTTGTAACATTCATTATAGAAGTATTTCCCAAGCCAAAGATTCTGTTCTGCAAACTCTGGTCTTCTTCCAATACATTCAATGTATGTAAAATAATGACCTAACATTTGTTCTGTAATAAACCTTGTAATTGAACCATTGAATGGATTTATTTTCTTGGCAAAATCAGTAGCTTGTTTTGCGGCAATCGTTGCACCAATCTGACAAAGGTCAAAGTTATACTGTGGAATACCATCCTTTTCACCAGTACGTGTGATTGAATGTTCACTGCCCGGCATCCAATAATAAACAATGTCTGGTATTAATTTTATTTTCAGTGGTGTACCCTCTGTAATAAGCCTTATCTTCCAGTTGAACTCACCATCTTCCATAGCACGTAATTCTGAAAATGCAATCTTGTTCTGACGTAAGAAATCTACATTATACAATCTGCCGAATACCCAAGGATGTTGAGGTTCATTGTGCATAATAAACTTTGTTACTTGTGGAAATGGACATGCCTGTGCGAATACACCTTGAACTTCAACGGTGTCTTGTTCAATGTTGTGGGCAAGTTGTTCCAGTGCAAAAGGTGTAGCAAACATGTCATCTGCATCAATGAATGTTACCCAATGTGTAGATGCCTTGTCCAATCCGTGTTGTCTTGCTAAGCCAGGGCCAACATTTTTTTCACATTTTACTTGCTTGATTTCTAGGTTAGGGAATTGAGAAATAATAGTGGAGTAATCATCACCTGGATTATCACAAGAAATGATTACTTCCACTTTATCTGAAATGGTCTGGATATCGATTGAATCCAGTGTTTTCTTAATTGTCTTTTCTGCTTTATAAGCAGGAATTACTACTGTAAGTTCTTTCACTTATTTGCCTCCATAGGTTATTAGTGCCTATGGAAGTAAATAAGGTTTATGCGTCGTTAAGAATACGGCTTGGGGCAAAGTTAATTCCAGTATTTCCATTTACAAGTGCATTGTATATGTAATTAGATGTATCACCCAGTATAATGTTATGACTGATGTGAATTGGAACAGAAGAATTGTTTAATTCATAACAATTACGGAACATCCTAGACACATTTGTTACATTTTCTGGAATTGTAACTGGTTGATTAAAGTTAAAACATCCATATAACATAACAAACACATTTGTTACATTATTTGGAATTATAACTGGTTGATTAAAGTTAGAACATCCATAGAACATCTTAGACACATTTGTTACATTTTCTGGAATCGTAACTGGTTGATTAAAGTTAGAACATCCATAGAACATACTAGCCACACTTGTTACATTTTCTGGAATTGTAACTGGTTGACTAAAGTTAGAACATCCAAAGAACATCCTAGACACACTTGTTACATTTCCTGGAATTGTAACTGGTTGATTAAAGTTAGAACATCCATAGAACATCTCCGCCGTATTTGTTACATTATTTGGAATTGTAACTGGTTGATTAAAATTATGACATCCATTAAATACATTACTTAAGTTAGTGATACTTTCTGGGAAAGAAACAGGTTGATTAAAACTCATACAATCATAGAACATCTGTGACACATTTTTTACATTATTTGGAATAGTGACTGGTTGATTAAAGTTAAAACAACTACGAAACATACCAGACACATCTGTTACATTTTCTGGAATTGTAGCTGGTTGATTAAGATTCCAACATTCAAAGAACGTATAGGATGTATTTTTTACATTATTTGGAATTATAACTGGTTGATTGAAATTCTTACAACCATAGAACATCTGTGACACATTTGTTACATTATTTGGAATTGTAACTGGGTGATTAAAACTCATACAATCACGAAGCATACTAGCCACACTTGTTACATTATTTGGAATTATAACTGGTTGATTGAAATTAATACATCCATAGAACATACCAGACACATCTGTTACATTTTCTGGAATAGTGACTGGTTGATTAAAGTTAAAACAACTAGAGAACATACTAGCCACACTTGTTACATTTTCTGTAATTGTAATAGGTTGATTAAAGTTATAACAACTAGAGAACATACTAGCCACATTTGTTACATTATTTGGAATTATAACTGGTTGATTAAAGTTAGAACATTCATAGAACATCCTAGACACATTTGTTACATTTTCTGGAATCGTAACTGGTTGATTAAAATTACGACAGTTTGCAAAGGTGTTACACATATTTACACAATATTGCATAGGGTCATAATTATTACCACCAGAAATAAGGCTATGGTTTATAATAAATGTATCTATCAGATTACTGCTATTTGAATACATATTTGATGCATCATATATGTATAGATAATCAGCATTTGTTTTCCATATGGAGCCAGCAGTATCTAATCCAATACTATGTGAATTATTCCATTTATTATTTTCTTTTACACCATAGATATCAGCATGTTCAAAGTTGTTGGTTACACTTGACTCACTAAGAGAAAGTGAGTGTATCCCAAAAGGTGTACCCCCCCAGTAAGGCCTTGCACTAACAAAAATTGAGTACAATGGTGGTGGAAGAATGTTTGGTGAATACCCATATTGGTTTAAGTAAAGATTACCATTAGGGGTTGTAAAATATAATAATGAATTATTCTTTTTCCTTACATTATTATAATCATCTTCTGACATTACAGTCATTGCAATAATGTTAAAACCATTCAAAATAGCGTGATTAGAAATTGAAATGTTATTTACAACAAAGTTGTCCTCATTAACCTGGTCTGGAATGTTCATCCATTCTGGTTTTCCATTTACAATACCTAATACTTGGTCATTATTACCATTAGTACCATTAGCTGAAATGTTTCCACTCAACATTAAATCAACAACATTAAGATTGTTAGTGCTAATGTTTTCAATGTTTCCAGTATTAACAGATAAATTGTCTGCGGATAAATTGTTTACAGATAAATTGTCTGCAGATAAATTGTTCTGAACATAAACGTCTTTTGCATTTATACCTTGATTAACATAAATGTTGTGATTTACCTGCAAGTCCCTTGTTATTCTTTCACTGCCTTTTACAATAAGGCGTTCTTCTTGTGTATTGTATGCCATTAGTCTAAGTCTCCTACTGTTAATGTATGTGTTGCAGTAATGTTTTCTGCTTCAAAGTTATTGTAATCAACACCAGCACTGAACTTGTTCCATTTATGGAAAGTTCCAGAGTATTGCTGATAGAACAAGTAATCCGGGAAGCTAGAATAACCACCAGTTGTTACAAATGCCAAAGTGTCAGTACTTACTTGATTAACACCAATAAATTTTGATGAAATGTCACCTGTTGGGAAGTCTGCCAACTTTTTCCAAGTTGTACCAATGTCATCTGAATAGTGTCCTTCTGCAAGTTGTATTCTTTCACCAGTTGCATTTATTATTCTGTTGTGCACTCCAGATTCTATATCAAATCGGAAATCAGGTAAAAGTGCTACTTCTTCAACTGTTCTTTCGCTGAAATTAATTCTGAATGTATGATGATAGTATTTTCTGTTATCTGGATTATATTCTGTAGCACCAGAAATCAACAACATTATGTTTTCATTAACCTTGAAAAGATAACTGTATGAATCATTGTATGAAAGTGTTATTGGAAGCTCTGTCCAGTTATTAAGGTCTGTAGAAGTGAAGAAACAAGTTTTCTGCAAGTCATTACAACTAGCATAAATAAGAACCCTACCATCTGATAATACAGTTGCAGCCCATATTCTATAATTGTAGCCGTCATATTCAATTTGCTTAGAACTGTCACCTATGTACTGCCAGCTTTCACCATTATCTAAACTTGCAAGAAAGTAGTTGTCACCATATTGACTATCAGTTGCTACAAATACACCGTTTGCATACTGTACATCAGTCCAACCTCTTGTATAATTATATGCTGGTACTGTTGTTCCCTTATTCCAGTTTTTACCTAAGTCATCTGAATACCAGTAATCATCACCACCACCGAAAAGCATTATTCTGCCATCTGGTCTTTGGATTCCAAAATGCATAGAATTATTATCTGTGTTGAAATTTGTGATAAATGTATAATCATTTGGTCCGTTATATTTTGCAACAATGACATTACCAGTATTTGTGTTGTCATTTGCAAAAATAAGTGTATCACCATTAGACAGATGAACAAAGGATTGCTCGTCGGCATGAATGTCATGACCTGGGAATAAGCTGCTATCCCATTGAACGCCATCTGTAATGTCGGCACCTTCCAGTTCAACATCTACGGCGATAACATCATCGCCGGCATTTATCGGTTTACCAGCACCTTCAAGGAAGTCATCGGTAGTTAATCCATTATCCGTAATGTTGTATACATCACCTGCAAAGTCTGGTATAGGTAAATCTGCAACGGTTGTTTTTCCCATAAAGTTAAAGCTAGAACCAGAACTTTCCGGGTCAACAAACTTTGCTTTCAATTCACCTAAAACATCTACACCACTGTATCTGGTGTTATCACCAAAGATTACAGTTCTGTCATGAAATGCAGTAATGTAATCTGCTATAACATCATCTGGCTGGTATGGAATGTTTGGGTATTCAGAAGTAGTAGGGGCTAAAGCGCCACCCATTGCGTCGTATGAATAATAAAGATTACCAGCACCCTGTGTTACAAAGTAAAGTGCGTCATCTGTAAGAACCATTGAATAAAGATAATCAACTGGTTCATTGTCTGCGTATTCGTGATACTGAACAATTGGATACTTTCCGTTCCATACGATTGTAGCGGTAAATAATGTCTGAATACTGCCGTTAATGTTATGTGTTAATTTCAAGTTGTATGTACCAGTGAATTTAGGTACACCAATATAAACCTGGACGTTAGTAGGGTGGCTTCCGATAGAAAGTACTCCGTTTACTTCGTCCTGTATATTTCTTTTGGCATTTACCAAGTTGTTAATGTCTGCCCTATCTGTTACTGTAAGGTCTGCAACTGTTTCGTTTGTTGCAGTCAAATCTGTAATAGTTGCATTTGGTGCAGTAAGTAAAGTTACTGTTGCAGAATTGATTGTTGCAGAAGTAACTGTAATGTTGTCAAACTCATAGTCCCGTGCAAGTGCTGCGTAAAGTGTACCACCAATAGTTACACCAGTTTCAATACTGATTGGTGTTTCTCCTGGAACCGTAAAATCATCTGTGCTGAAATCGTTACCAAGTACATAAACTGACCAGCCACCAGACTGGGTGAATGTAAGTACTCCATTAGAATAGATACGGAAATACTGGTTGTCTTCTACCTTTGCTTTTGCTACCCAGGCGTCCTTGTCTGTGTAGTCGATAAGAATGGCGTTAGTTCCGTCAGTAGCATAAACCACAGAACCCTCTGCTAACTTGCAAATGTTTGTTCCAGTAATAGTTGCACCGTTCTGGAATACATACTTGCCGGCTACTACATTGTGGAAGTCTGCGTCTACTGACTGAACCCTCTCTGTTTCTACAAGTGTATCATAACCTGCAATCTTTCTTTCGGCTGTGCTTAATCTGGTTCCAATGTCGCTTACTGATAGTTCAATTGCGTCAATGTTGTTGTCGATTCTTACTATGTCTTCGTCGTTTTCGTCAACATAGTTGTTGAAGTTTGCATCCACAAGATTGATTGCTTCTTGCAATGCCTTCAACTCCTTCTGAACCTTAGCATTTCCTCCAGACTGATAAGGTGCGTTGTTTCCATTACTGTTGTAAATCATCTATAATTTCTCCTAGATTATTAGTTCTAATTAATCTCCAATACGTCATCTTCACCATTGATGTAGTCAGAAAGGGATGTTGTCTGCTTTCTTCTTTTTGTAAGCATTTCAACTTTCTCCCCATTCCTCGTAGTGACTCTAATCATAAGGTCCGGATTATTTTCTGCCTTATCAAGCATCCACTCCAAATGACCATAATTCAGTTTTGTATTAATAAGACGTTTTCTCTGTTTTTCGTCTTCCTTCAATTTCTTGTAGTACTCAAATGCTTCCTTGAACATACCCATAACAAATCCTCCTATTTGCGTTTTCTGTGATATCCTGGCAGCCAGTTATGTGGGGTCATAACATAATGTACGTGGCGTCCTTTACTTGAAGACGTCATAAATGCTTCCCACTCTTGTGGGGTCATAACGTAGTCATACCACTTATCACCGCCACGGAACTTGATAGCAGCTATGCCAGTTTTCGGGTCATAACTTGCTTTTTCTACTGCCGTAGATTGTATGTTTACTTCTTTCTTTTTGTCGTCTGTCTTATCTATGTCGTATGAACCTTTTGTGTAAGGGCTTTTTCCTCTACTGTCTATGTAACGTTCAGAAGTAGGTGCAGTTACCTTAACTGTCTTGCCCTTAACTACATCAGTTGCCATACCAGTAAGTTCAGACGGACCAGTTGTGTAGTATTTCTGGGCGTGTTCATTGTCCCTGATAGTTCTTGCAATCCTGGTCAATGTGTCCTTATCAATCATACCAGCTACATCACCAAGGCTTTCCTTTGCCTTAGCCATGTACTTACTGTTCTGTCCAATCTTACCTGCCACCTTAGCAACGTTTTCCATGTTGTTTACTTTTGCTGGTGACATTTTTTTTATAATGCTATTCAGTATCTCGTCCCACGTCATTGGCTTCTTCCTTCTTGCTCCAGTCCAGTGGGTAAATCTTTCCTTTTCTTAATGTTGCAATTGCATAGCCGTCTTCACGATTTGGAAGAACTTGTCCTTCTACGTATGGTGCAAATACTGCATTCCATTCCGACTGTACAAATGCAACTGGGAATGTTTCCGGCTTTTTGATACCCCAGAACTCTAGACCTTTTTCGATGAAATCTGGTTGTGTGAAATCTACTGGAACTTCGCCCTTCAATATTTTTATCCACTTACGTTTCATTGACGAAACTTTCGGGCGGTTCTGCTCATCTGTGAACATCCATCCACAAATACCAAGGCTTCCAAGCATGTCTGAATACATAGCTGTTGGGAAGCGTAAAATGTTTTTTGTAATTGATTTTTTTATACTTCTTGTTCCCATAAATTATTAGTGCCAAGTTGACTATAGTGCCGAATGTGCGGTAGGGTAGAAGTATAAGGTGTGCAATGATTATTGCCATGTAAAACTTGCCACGTGGGGCGTAACTTATTATAGACCAAACAGTTAGGGAACTGGGAAAGTAGGTAGCTGCTGGCTTTTTTATTTAACTGAAATTAGCGCCAAGCATGGAGCCCCTTGCCGACCGCAGGCGCCAGCCGAGGACGGTGAGCGTTAGCGAAGGGCGGAACGCGTGTTGGAAGATTTTTTTGCGCCCAAAAGGAGATATAAAATGAAAATTGATGGAATTATATTAGATGTTGACGGCACAATATGGAATACGACTGGAGTTGTTGCAGCTGCCTGGAATACAGCTATTGAGAAATTGTTTCCTCAGGTTAGACGTGTAACGGCTGAGATTCTACAGGGGCAGTTTGGTAAAACTATGGATGTTATTGCAGATAATCTTTTTCCAGAACTATCTGATAGTGAGAAAGATATACTTATGCAAAAATGCTGTGAAATGGAGCATGACGCAATTTGTCTGAATAAAGAAAACATAACATACGAAGGGGTTGTGCAGACAATAAAAAACATGTCTTCTAAAATCCCTTTTTATATAGTAAGTAATTGTCAAAAAGGTTATATCGAACTTGTAACGGAAAAAAATAGTATTACAAAATTTATCAAAGATTTTGAATGCTTTGGAAATACAGGACTTTCAAAAGATAAAAATATCCGCCTTATTCTTGAAAGAAACGGCTTAAAAAATCCTGTTTATGTAGGTGATACTCAGGGAGATTATGAAGCTTGTAAAAAAGCTGATATTCCATTTATCTGGGCAGCCTACGGATTTGGCCACCCGGAAGATGAAAAATATTTTGCTAAGATCGAAAAGTTTTGTCAGCTGGAAGATTATCTGAATTAAAAGATTTCTTAAGCAGAACTGGTACAATCGTTGAAGAAACAATAATCAAAAGAATTACAGAAGTAAAATATTTTGAATCTACAAGATTAGCTGAAAGTCCTTTTGTTGCAACAATCAATGCAACTTCACCGCGAACCATCATGCCTTCTCCAATCTGTAAAGATTCTTTCCAGTTGAAACCAAGAAGTTTTGAAATACCGCCACAACCGATGATTTTTGAAATACATCCTACAATTACAAATGCAATTGAGAACCAGAGAAGATTCCAGTTCATTCCGGAAAGATCTGTTTTTAATCCAATTCCTGCAAAAAATATAGGACTGAAAATCATATAGGCATTAATATCAATTTTTGATTCCATGTAGGATGCATCACTTAAACTGCAGAATACTATGCCTGCAATATAAGCACCTGTGATATCGGCAATACCAAAGAAATGCTCTGCGCAGAAGGCAAAAATTAATGCAATTCCAAGTGCATAAATCGGGATGCGGCGTGAGCGTGGATGGCGTTTATCATACCAGCGGAAAAGTCTGTATACAATAAAACCTGCAATAATTGCAAAGAGGAAAAAGGCCATGGTTTTTAATATGATTCCAAGATAGCCGCCTTTTCCAGAACTTACACCGAGTACAATTGTGAGTACTATAATTCCAATTACATCATCAATAATTGCGGCACTTACAATTGTCTGTCCCAAATCAGATTTGATTTTTCCAAGTTCTTTGAGTACTGCAACTGTAATACTTACAGAAGTAGCTGTAAGTATAGTTCCAATGAATACACACTTAAAAAAGCTCTGACTTCCCCAGCCGTCAGAACCAAAGAAGAACATGGCCATGATTGTTCCCATAATTAATGGAACAAAAACGCCGCAGGTAGCAATCAATGTTGCCTTAAAACCTGATTTTACGAGTGATTTCAGATTTGTACCAAGTCCAGCTGAGAACATTATAAGAATGACACCAATTTCAGACATATAAGAAATGAACTGATTTGTTTCATTATAAATGATATTAGGATCTGTTTTTCCAAAGTTTCTGAAGAAGGGAATAAAACGTAACAGAAGCCCTGCAAGTATCATTCCGGCGACTTGTGGTATACCGATTTTTTTTGCAAGTACGCCAAAATATTTAGCTACAATTACAATAATACCAACTGAAAGAAGAATGTGAAGTATGATTTCAGTATTCGGAAGTGCTGTATTCATATCTACTGCCTCATTGCATATAAAAAAATTGAATTATTATATATTTAGGAATGATTTTATTCAATACAAGTGTTATAATGTTGAAAAATTTAATAATTCTGTGAACTCAGGAGTTTATTATGAAAAAGCTTTTTAAATCTTTTTCTTTCAGTCTTTTTCTCTTTTTTACTTCCATTTTATGTATGTGTTTTTTTTCTTGCGCCACTACTGTAAATGTGCAGCTCACTCGTCCTGCAAAACTGGATTTAAATGGTGCTAAAACAATTGCTGTGCTTCCTGTAAAGCCTTATGCATATTATAGAGAATATGATGCTCATTCAGGAACAGAGCTGCTTATTAATACCTTCTATCAGATGTTTGAAATTAATAATCCTGATGAAGAAGCTGCTATCAGAACCTTGCGTGGGGAAATAGAAAACGGTCTTGCAAAATCACCTTACATAAAACTTATAAATTCAGATGAAGTTGAATTAGCCCAAAAAAAAGGATATTTGAATCCTGCTGATGTATATCTTACCGGTGAAGTTTCATATTTTAATATTGATGACAGGGTATATGAGGAGAGAAAACTTGTAAAAGCTGCAACAGAAACAACAGCGGCTGAATATATTTTTGAAAAACATTGGATTAGAGATGTTGATTTCAGATTCAGATATCAGATTGTAGATAGCAGCAATAACTGTGTTATTTCTTATAGCAAAATTGATTGTCAGGCTACTTCTGATAATTATGAAAGAAGATCATTACTACCATCGGCATATAAATTAATCGAATCTAAAATCAGATATGCAGCAAAATCAATCTTAAAAGAATTACAGCCATATGTAGTTACTAAATCTATTTCTCTGCTTGAAGCAAAAACAAAAGATAAAGCGCTCAAGGAAAGAATGAAGGCTGCTGATGAACTTGCAGGCAATTCAATGTTGAAAAAAGCTTCAGAGGAATTTTCAAACATTTATAAAGAAACAGGATTGGTTGAAGCTGGTTATAACGCAGCAATTCTCCAGGAAGCTTTGGGAAATCTTTCGCTTGCCGAAAGCATGATGCTTGAAGTGTATAACAATTGTCCGGATTCAAGAGTCTCAAAAGGTCTTTCTGATATCCGTTATGAAATTGAAATGGCCAACCGTTTGAATAAACAGATAAAGTCTTCTGATTCGGAAGATGATTTTTAATAAAATAACTTCCATTTTTCTGTAAGTTCTGCAGCCGTGGTAAAGAGTTCTGCATGAATTCCGAGGCTTGCCGCTGCTGCAACATTTTCTTCTTTATCATCTGTAAAAAAGGCATTATGCGCTTCAGTTTCTTCTGCTTCCAGAATCAGTTCAAAAAAATGTGGATCTGGTTTTGCACAGCCGATTTTATTTGAAGCGTAGGTCTGATTAAAAAAAGCATAGTCACCGCGTTCCATATGATTTTCCCAGTGACTTTGAATTGTGTTTGTACCGCATACAACACGATTATTTTTTTTAAGTGATTTAATTAATTCAATTGTTTGTAGATTCTTTGAAGGATGAAAGAAAAGCCTGAATAAATCTGTTTCTGCAGGCTTTGCTTTTTCTATTGACTGAATTCTACTATTATATTCATTCCAGAATTGATTTACAGAAATGATTCCTGTTTCAAGTTTGTGCCAGATATCATTATTATTTTTTTTACAGATTTCAGAAAAATCGTTTTTGGAAATATTTAGTTTCTGATAAATAGAATCCATTTTAAAGGTGTTTGTAACAACTCCACCCATATCAAAAATAAAAAGCATATTCAGATTATGATGTAATTGTGATGAATAATCAAGTTTGATATAATGACATCTATGAGTAGTAATAATTTTCCGAGAGTTTTTTTGAACAATAAAGAAGAAAAAGAAATTCAGCAGGGATTTCCATGGGTTTTTGATAATGAAATATCACATATAAAATACCGTGCTGATGAAAAATCTGAATGGAAAAATGAAAGCTTAAAAAACTGCAGTGTAGAAGATGGTTCTGTTATTGAAGTTTATACAAAAGCCGGTGGCTTTCTTGGAACTGGTGTTATTAATAAAAAATCAAAAATTACAGTTCGCTTAATAGGGAACGAACATGCAGATGTTATTATAAATGATGCAGCTGCATTTTATGAAAAAGGGATTCTGGATAGCTATAACATGCGCCGAATGTTTTATGATGAAAAAGATTCCTATCGTTTAATTTTTGGTGAAGCTGATTTTATCCCTGGATTAATAAGTGAACGTTTTTGTGATGAAAAAGGACATATAATTATTGTTGTTCAGTTTCTTTCTCTTTCTTGTGAAGTTTTTCGTAATGAAATTATTGCGGCTCTTAAAAAAGTCTGTAAACCAGATGGTATTTATGAAAGAAGTGATGCAAGTGTACGTGATAAAGAAGGCCTTGTACAGACAGCCGGCTGGATTTACGGAAAAGGGGAAACTCAGTTTACTATTGTAGAAAACGGAATAAAGCTTGGTGTTGATATTGCTAATGGTCAGAAAACCGGATATTTCCTGGATCAAAAATTTAATAGAGTTGCTGCAGCTGCTTTCTGCAAGGGAAAGTCTGTTCTTGATACATTTACACATACAGGTGCCTTTGGTTTGAATGCTTTTAAAAATGGGGCACGTGAAGTTACATCGGTTGATATTTCTCCAGAAGCAGTTGATATGGTAAATCATAACATTGAATTAAATAATGCTGGAAATGTTATGAAGGCTGTTTGTGCAGATGTTTTTGATTTGTTAAAGCAATATGAAAGTGAAGGAAGAAAGTTTGATGTAATTATTCTGGACCCACCGGCTTTTACCAAATCAGCAAAAATGATTGAAAAGGCTTATGGCGGATATAAGGAAATAAACCTTCGTGCTCTGAGACTTCTTAATGAAGGTGGAATTCTTGTTACCTGTTCCTGCTCTTATTTTATGGAAACTCATATGTTCTGTGATATGCTTATGCATGCAGCAATGGATAGTCATAAACGTATCCAGATTCTAGAAAAACGGGGCGCAGGTCCAGATCATCCGGTTTTGCTTGGTTATCCAAAATCTGAATATTTAAAGTGTGTGGTGTGCCGTGTCCTCTAGTTCATATAACTGTATAATAGTTTTAGGACCTACTGCTGTTGGAAAAACTGCAATTGGAGTTGCTCTTGCAAGGGCTTTCAATGGTGAAATTATTTCGGCAGATTCACGCCAAACTTATCGTCATCTTGATATAGGTTCCGGAAAAGACCTGGCTGATTATGCACAAAGCAGTGAAGGGGCGGCAGTTCCTTATCATTTGATTGATATTACAGAGCTTCCGGCAGAATATAATGTATATAATTATCAGCAGGATTTTTATAAGGCATTTAATGATATATCTACGCGCGGAAAACTTCCGGTTGTTGTCGGAGGTACCGGCATGTATCTGGATGCCATTGTACGTGATTATCAGCTGGTAATACTTCCGGAAAATAAAAAACTGCATGAAGAACTTGAAGCAACACCTCTTGAGGTTCTTGCAGATCGTCTTATGAAGCTTCAGCCTGACCTCCATACAAAATGTGACCTTCTTGAAAAAGACCGGGTAATCAAAGCTCTGGAAATTATTGAAGCCAAAAAACAGGGAGTAGAATCGACTTCTGTTCAGCGACCTGAAATAAAGCCTCTTATAATTGGAACAACTTTACCACGACCTCAGCTTTGGGAAAATATCAGTATACGCCTTCGTGAAAGACTTGATGGTGGAATGCTGGAAGAAGTTCAGTCTATTCATGAGAGCGGAATAAGCTGGGAACGACTGGAAAAGCTTGGACTTGAGTATCGTTTTTGTTCTGAATTCCTGCAGGGAAAAATTGCCTCTAAAGAAGAACTTTATCAAAGTTTATTTATTGCCATAAGACAGTTTGCAAAAAGACAGGAAACATGGTTTCGTATGATGGAAAAAAAAGGCGTTGAAATTAAATGGCTTAAACCTGGCAATAAAGAAGAAAGGATAAAAGAAGCTTCTCAAATAATAAAATGTCACCCCGAACTTTTTTACGAAGGCATTAACAGCTAGTTAAACAAGAAAGTTACTGTGCTTATCGAAGTATTAAATATAAAAAGTCAAACTGCCGATGGTGTAACCGGCAGTTCATTTACAAGAGGACTAGTTTTTTACTTTTTATTTTTTATGCATTAACAGCCATCTTTACAGTTTCAGTAATTTCTGTAAGATAACCGGTGCGGATACAGCTGTCAAAGAGCTCGCGAGAAATATAATCTGTTTTAATATCTTCGTAGCCATCCATATCACGAACAATCTGTACTACAAAGCCATCTTCCATCTCACGCAGAATAGTCATGTAATCTGTGTTTTTACCAATGCTTTTGAGTGTGTATTTTTTCATTTTCTTTTACTCCCATATATAAAAAATGATTTAAAGTGTCACGCAAAACTGTCGCATTACTCTTATTTTCGGATATAATAGAAATAATGTTAGAAAAATTTTCAAAAAAAGATAAAAAAAATTATTTTGATGCACATTTTCATTATGCAGTTTGTATAGAGAAAGGAATAAGTATTTCAGATTTTGAAAATGATATTAAGTGGCAGGGAATATCTTGTGCACATAGTATACAGGAATTTGAAATACAGAAAAAAGCTCCTTCAAATATTATACAAGCTTATGGAATGCATCCTCAGAATGCAGAAAACGAAAATATAAAAGAGTCAGCTGATTTTCTTGAAAATCTTCTCAAAAATAATCTTATTTCCTTTATTGGCGAGACAGGTTTTGATTTTTTTACTGAGGAGTTTAAGAGTACAGCAAAACAACAGGAAGAAATATGGAATATACAGCTGGAGCTTGCACTTAACTATAATATACCGCTTGTAATTCACTGTCGCAAAGCAAATCATAAACTTTTTGAATATTCAAAACAGTTAAAAAAAATCCCGGAAGTTCTCTTTCATTCATTTATGGGATCTCCTGTAGAAGCCCAATCACTGCTGGACCGGGGAATAAATGGTTATTTCAGCTTTGGAAAACAACTTTTAAATGGGAATAAAAAAGCAAGAGCCTGTGTGTGTGAGCTGCCGTCAGAGCGTGTGCTGGCAGAAACAGATGCTCCTTTTCAATTTTTGAAAGGGGAACAATATACAGATCTTAAGGATATAATAAAAGTGAATGATGAAATTATAAAATTATCACACGGATTTTGATTTTGCTAACGCAAAATCTTTCATATAAATATCAGGAAATGACGTTAGTCATTTCGAATCCGTGTGACAAATACTTGTTACATAAAACGAAATTTTTTGTTATATTATACATATGAGTAACAAAAAAATTGAACTTACATCCGACTTTAAAAGATTAAAACTTTTTATATTTATAGAACTCGCAGCAGCGGCAATTTTTACTTTATTAAATCTCAGTTTTCATGCAGACATTTCTCTTCTTGCATTTCCACTTTCAATGATTTACCTTGCTGTTACCTGCTGGTTTTTATTAAAGAAACTGGTGTTTGATACAGACGGAACATATCTTTATGCAGCTATTAAATTAAATGAATATCTCCCATATTTTTTATTTATAACATTTATAATCCGCAGGGCAGGAAAAACTGGAACTCCTTTTGTAGTTGATGTTTTTGCAGTTATATCCTGGTTTGTTATTTTTGTTCTTGCTTTTTTTAATTCTCGAGTTCTTTATCCAGAGAAAAATATAAAAATTGTTCAAGGCTGGAAAATAATTCCTGTAGAACGTAAGTTTAAGGGATTTGCTAAAGTTGTTTATGAATTTGTAGACTGGATAGATGCCTTTTTCTGGTCAATTTTTACAGTTCTGATTTTTCAGATTTTCCTTATGCAGCTGTATGAAATCCCTTCAGAATCAATGGTTCCAACTTTTCTTATAAAAGATCGTGTTTTTGTTTCAAAAATAGATTGTGGTCCAAAATTTCCTCTTACAGAAGTAGGTTTACCAGATTTCCGTAAATACAAAAGAGGAGATACCATTGTTTTACGTAACCCTCATTACAGTATGGATAGAAAGTCAGAAGTCAAAACGGTTACATCTCAGCTTATTTATATGTTCAGTCTTATGACAATCAATCTTAATAAAGATACAGATGGAGAATTAAAGGCAGATCCTCTGGTAAAACGAATTACCGGCCTTCCTGGTGAACAGCTTGTAATGCAGGATGGAACACTTTACCGCCGAACTGCTTCAAGTGATGTTTTTGAACCTGTGCAGTTAGATTCAAAATATGCAGTCTGGAATCTTAATTCAGTTAATCCAAAATTAAAATCAAATATACAGCATTTTCCGTTAAATACAGAAAAATATCAGCAGATGCTTGATTACGAAGAAGCTCGCCGTAATTATGATTTGGCTTCGGCAGAATTTCAGGCAAAAGAACTTGCAAGACAGTTTTATAATCTGCGTGTTGTAAATAAAGATGCAGGAAAGTTTACTGCCCCAGAGCTTTATGAAGGAATTCTTTTTAGAAACCGAATGGAAATATTTAAGAATATGTACCTCCAGGAAGGTGGAGCAGAATGGTTTGAAAACTTTATGACTTCATGGATTTCTTCAAAAAATGATGTTCGTGATTATTATTCAGAATCAAATTACCGTCTGAATGTTATGGCAAAAATTATTTTCGGTAAGATGATGGTAGAATATGCCAAATATTATTCTGATGGATTTGATCAGAGTCAGTGGGATTCGCAAAAGGTAATAAAAGGTTTAATGGATGAAATCGAACTTCATTACTGGTATGTGCAGAATCTTCTTGATTCAAGAAATATGCCGTTATTCCCTGCAAATGATGCTGCTGGAAATCCTCAGTATATTCCCGAAAACTGTTATTTTATGATGGGAGATAACCGCTTTAACTCTCTCGATTTACGTCATTCTTATGATTACAAAGAAACTGCTCTGGCAAAAACAGATCCTCTTTCTATATCATATTATTCTATAATGTCGCCTCAGTATATAAATAAAAAATATATTATAGGAAAACCTGTGTTCAGATTCTGGCCACTTGGCAGACTTGGAAAGGTATAAAATATCAGAGTCCTAAATAAAAAAAATCCGGTGACATTTTATTTTAAGTCACCGGATTTTTTTATGGCTTCGAGAGCCTCAAACACTGTTTTGTTCTAGCGGCCACAACAGTTCTTATATTTCTTTCCGCTTCCACATGGACAAGGATCATTACGTCCAACCTTAGGCGTTGTTCTGCGAACTGTTACGTTGTCTCCCTGTGAGCGCTGATTCATTGCGCTTCCGACTGCCTGACGTCTTGCCTGGTCTCCGTTGAAAGAAGAATGGGCACTGCGCTCTGCAGTATTCTGAGCCATCTGAGCGGCCGTATTGCCTGCTTCGTTATGCTGTGCATTCATTCCCTGTTGCTGAGCTTCCAGCATGCGGCGGCGGGCTTCAGCGGCTTCTGGTGAAAGCTGTACACGTACACGGAATACACGAGACATAACCGAATTACGGATAGTTTCCAGCATCTGATCAAAAATATTAAAGCCGTCAATCTTGTATTCTGTAAGAGGGTTCTTAGAGCCGTAAGAACGAAGGGCAACAGCTTCGCGAAGACCTTCCAGAGCTTCAAGCTGATCCAGCCATTTTTTATCAATCATCTGGATGTACTGGTAGCGGATAAACATATTGAAGTTTTCTTTACCAGCAAGAGTTTCTTTTTCAGTAATATCATTCTGAAGGGCTGCAAGAACTGCTTCTCTTGTGTATCCGTCTGAAGGTAGCTGAATTGCAAAAGTATTGCGGATTTTTTCCTGAAGCTCAGAAAGAGGGCCTGTGCTGTTGCGATCATGCTTTGCTTCATATTCATAATTATCAAATAAAGCCTCAACTTCATCGCGGGCATTGTTCATTACGCGCTCAGAAAGATTGTTATCTGCAAGAATGGTGTCGCGCTGTTCGTAAATTACAGTTCTCTGTTCATTAAGAACATCATCATAATCAAGCAAATGCTTACGGATTTCAAAGTTGCGGTCTTCTACCTTCTGCTGAGCCTTTTCGATTCCCTTGTTGAGCCAAGGGTGATCAATTGGTTCTCCCGGCTGCATACCGATTCGGCTCATCATAGCCTTCATACGTTCGCCGCCAAAGAGACGCATCAAATCATCATCCATAGAAATGTAGAATTTAGAGCGTCCTGGGTCTCCCTGACGTCCAGAACGTCCGCGCAGCTGGTTATCGATACGGCGGGATTCATGACGTTCTGTACCGATTACATAAAGACCACCCAGAGCTTTTACTTCTTCGTAATCTTTTTTCCAGTTTTCCTTTTCGATTGCAAGAGCTGCCTTGTACTGTTCTTCTGTGGCATTTGTTCCGGCACGTTTTCGGGCGCGGAATTCCGGGTTACCGCCAAGTTTAATATCAGTACCACGGCCAGCCATGTTAGTTGCGATTGTTACAGCGCCTTTGGCACCGGCTTCTGCAATAATCATAGCTTCGCGGGCATGGTTTTTAGCATTCAAAACCTCATGGCGGATACCTTTACGGGTAAGTAGGGAAGAAAGTAATTCAGATTTTTCAACTGATACAGTACCAACAAGTACCGGCTGTCCCTTATCGTGTGCAGCTTTAATTTCATTTGCAATTGCTTCCCATTTATCTGATTCGTTGAGGTAAACTTCATCATTTTCGTCCTTGCGGGCAACAGGAAGGTTTGTTGGAATTGCTACTACGTCGAGGTTGTAAATCTTGTTGAATTCAACTGCTTCAGTTGCGGCTGTACCAGTCATTCCGGAAAGCTTGTCGTACATACGGAAGAAGTTCTGGAAGGTAACGGTTGCCATTGTGCGGTTTCGCTGAGCAATACGGATGTGTTCCTTTGCTTCAATAGCCTGATGAAGACCATCAGAATAGCGGCGGCCTTCAAGAACACGGCCTGTAAACTCGTCGATAATCTCAACTTTTCCGTCGCGAACAAGGTAATCAACATCATTATGGAAAAGAAGGTGAGCACGAAGAGCCTGTGTAAAGTAGTGGGTGTATTCAAAGTTCTCTTCGTCTTCGAGAGAACCAGTAATCAGATTGTGCTTGTGAAGAATGTCGTTGATGTGGAGCATACCCTTGTCTGTAAAGGAAATGCGCTTAGATTTTTCATCAACAGTATAGTCACCAGGTATTGCGGCACGCTCTTCCGGTGTCATAAAGGTTTCATCCGGATAGGTGTCTGTTTTAGGATCTTTTGGAACTTCAGTAAGTTCTCCAACGTATTTATCTACTTCATGATATTTGTAGGTATCATCTTCGCCTGCGCCTGAAATAATAAGAGGAGTACGGGCTTCATCAATCAAAATAGAGTCAATTTCGTCGACAATACAGTAATTAAAGCCGCGCTGAACCTTATCTTTAAGGTCTATCTTCATGTTATCGCGGAGATAGTCGAAACCAAATTCGTTGTTAGTTCCGTAAGTTACATCACAGGCATATGCAGCTTTACGTGCTTCATTATCCATTGAAGAAAGAATTGCACCTACAGTAAGTCCAAGATAAGTGAAAATAGGGCGGCGGGAATCTGCATCGCGTTCTGCAAGGTAATCGTTTACAGTTACTACGTGTACACCTTTTCCTGTAAGGGCATTGAGGTAGGCTGGAGCAACGGCAACAAGGGTTTTACCTTCACCAGTCTTCATTTCGGTGATTTTTCCCTGATGGAGGTTGATGGAACCCATAATCTGAACATCAAAAGGACGTTCTCCAATTACACGCCAGGAAGCTTCGCGGCAGAGAGCAAAGGCTTCCGGAAGAATATCGTCGAGAGTCTCGCCGGCTGCAAGGCGCTCCTTAAATTTTTTTGTCTGTGCTGGGAATTCTTCTGGTTTAAGTGATTTTGCCCATTCTTCTTTTGCATTTACTGCTGCAAGGATTGGGCGCAGGGCTTTTACATCGCGGTCATTTTGAGTACCAAAAATCGCGGTAAGAACTTTATCAATAAACATGTTTTTTTTCCTTAAGTAAAATTTTATAGATATTCTATTATATCCTATTTATATAGAATTTACTATATTATTATTCTGGTCGGCAACAAAAAAAATATATATTGTCACACTGATTGCGGCTTGAAAATGAAATATCAAGCCGCAAAACGAGTGAGTCAAGGCTTTAAGCGTAGCGTGCCTTGACTCACTCGTATTCGGAATTACTACGTAATTCCATTTTTTTTCAGTTTCTTAAATTTAAATACCCCAAAAACAGAAACAGCGTAGCTGTTTCGAATCCGTGTGACAATTTATATATAAAGATGTGACAAAAATTATATTTATTTATATAATAGAGCATATGAAAAAATCTTTGCTTGCCTTGGTAATCATAGTTTTTTGTCTCTTTTTTACTTCCTGTCTGAAAAACGAGACTGTCCAGTCTATCAGTGAGACAGAATTATTTTCCCTTCATTATGGTAATTTTGAAGAACAGCTTAGTATTTCGGATCTGAATGATGTAGGAAATGTTCGTTTTGGAATTGCCATGCAGGACGGATTCTTTTATATCGTAAACGGAGAATCAAAAAAAATCCTTGAATTAAATTCTTACGGAGACCTTCTGACTCTTTTTTATAATGAAGATTCACAAACGGCAAGGCTCTTAGAGAATTCAAACCGTCCTGACAAGAGTATTCATCATGAAATATCTTATCCTTTTGATTATCCTGGTATGATTGCAGTAGATTCCAACAAAAATGTATATACAGTCTGCTCAATTCCATGGAACAGACAGGAAAAAAGTGATGACGGAACAACACTTTACAGTCATACAGTTCTGCGTTTTGCACGAGATGGTTCGTCTGTTGATTATATAGGACAGCAGGGACCAGGCGGAACACCTTTCCCATATATTAAAAACATCTATACAACTTCAAAAGATGAGCTTGTTGTTGTTGCTTCTTCTTCAGAAGGAATGCTTGTTTACTGGTTTGCAAGTGACGGCTTTTTAAAATACATGATTCCGGTAATTACAAAAGATGCTCCTTCTGCAATAGATAAGGAAAATCTTTCCGACATCTTTCTGACAATTCAGAATGTAATTCCAGACCCTGTTTCTTATAAACTTTATGTCCAGATTGATTATTATTCAACTTATGTCGATGAAGAATCAAAGGTACAGTCTGGAATTAACTATGTACAAACCCTGCTTTATCCTCTAAATATTGAAAGCGGAACTTATGAAGAGCCTGTCTCTGTTCCTCCTTATGAAGAAACTGTGGTTTCTGATTACAGTAAGCTTACTTATCGTATTCCTTATGATTTTCTTGGTGTAACAAAAAGCGGATGGAAATTCTTTGTTGTAAAGACAGAAGAGGGCTTTAATATCGAAATGATTCAAAGTGAAAGCCAGAGAATTCTTAGAAGACATTTTAAGGCCTCTCATTCAAATATTGTTTACAATACAATGTGTCTTTCTCAGGATGGTATTCTTACAGCTTTGTATCTTGAAGAAGATAAGGCTCGTGTTGTCTGGTATAGAACTGATAATCTGATTGATGCAATTTTGAAAAACTAAAATGTTTGAAGATGTAGAAGAAATCGTGCCTGATGATGAGGCAGACAAAAAACTGAAGTTTTACTACAACCGCGAGGAACGCATTGCAAGAGCTCCTAAACTTGTGCAGGATTATTATAACGGTAATCTTAAGCCTGTGCGCGGTTTCAGGATTTTTCTAACTAAACAGAACCGTTATATTTTTTTCGCTTTAATTTTTTTCGTAGGCGCTACCTGGATTTACACCGGACTGAATAAAACCCGGGCTGGTACAACGCTGGCCGGCATTAATTTTGAACTCACTGCATTTTCATACGAAGAAGAGGTGTATGTTTCGCTTTCAATGAAGCGTAGCAGCCGCTCGCGGGAAAGTGCCCCTGTTCCGGTGAACGCCGAATTCTTTGCAATTGACCCGAATCATCAGGTGGGCGATAAACGAAACGGGCAGCTGGTTTATGAGGAAGGGGAGCAGTATATTCGCACAAAGTTTACAGATTATGATATAATACGAGTAGATGTGATTCTGCAAGCCGGGGGCGCCGAAAAGGAGCTTTCTGCGGAGGTTCGGAGGTAGGGTATGAGCCGGTCAATTGCCTGTATAGATTATAGAAACGGAAAAATATTTATCGCAAAACGTCAGATGACTGGTGACATGGGTGGTCGCTGGGAATTTCCTGGTGGTAAAATCGAAGAAGGTGAAGATTTACAGACTGCCGTAGTTCGTGAAATGCAGGAAGAGTTTGGAGTTACTGTAACTGTTGGAAGGAAAATTACTTCAGGAACTTTTATGCATAAAGATAAGCCTTGTACTCTTGATGTATTAGAAGTTCAGTTTCCACATGATGGAATGGCAGAGCCTTTTATACTTACCGAGCATACAGAATATAAATGGGTTGATATAGATACAATTCCAGACCTTAATTTCGTAGATTCAGATTTATCAATTTATAATGATGTTAAAAAATGGTGCAAAACAAAATGAAAATAATTAAGCTTTTTGTGTTTCTGGTTTTTCTATTAACAATTCCTTGTATTACTTCCTGCAAAAAAAAATCACCAGAAGCTATAATTTTTGATAATTCACATCCTCTGGCACTTGCTCCTGATGTTGAATGGGCTGTCGTTACGGAACCTTATGCCGTATTCCGTGATACTGATGAGTGGGGCGGCGCTACAGCCGGACATTGCCGTAAAGGTGAGATTCTTCAGGTAAAGGGAAAGTCTGTAGATGCCCAAAAAGAAAACTGGTATTACTTTGAAGGCGGATGGCTTCCTCAAAACTGTGTTTCAGTATTCAGTAACAGATATAAGGCGCAGACCGTTTCAAACAGGCTTTTGAGCGGAGAAAAATAAATGAGCAAGACAAGCAGGATTAACATAATAGCAGAAATCGGAACTTCACATGAAGGTTCTTTTGAAAAAGCCTGTGCTCTTGTTGATGCAGCTGCTGATTCTGGGGCAGATACAATAAAATTTCAATGGGTTTATGCTGATGAAATCCTTCATCCAAAGACTGGTTTTGTAAAGCTTCCAACCGGAAATATTCCGCTTTATGAACGTTTTAAGCAGCTTGAATGTCCGCCTTCTTTTTATAAAGACATCATAGATTATGTTCATTCAAAGGGATGTAAGTTTTGCTGTTCACCCTTTGGTCTTCGCAGTCTTCGTGAACTTCTGGAGCTGAATCCTGATTTCGTAAAAATTGCTTCACCCGAATTAAATCATTACAAAATGCTGGAAGCCTTGCGTGACTGGCGGGAAAATCAAAAGGCGCGGGGAGAAAAGCCTGTTCCTGTAATTCTTTCAAGCGGAGTGTCAAAACTTTCTGATATTGATAAGGCGGTAAGAATTACAGAATGCGAAGATGTTTCCCTGCTTCACTGTATAACAAGTTATCCTGCTCCGGAAGATGAATATAATATCCGCCTTGTATCTACCTTAAAAGGCATCTTTGGAATTGAAACAGGATTGAGTGATCACAGTCTGGATCCGATTCTGGTACCTGTATTGAGTGTAGCCTGCGGTGGAACAATAATCGAAAAGCATTTTACTTTGAGCCGTCAAACTTCCGGCCTTGATGATCCTGTTGCCTTAGAACCAGAACAGTTTGCTCTAATGGTACATACTGTTCATCAGACAGAAGCAAGCTTCCGTCATTATGGACCAGAGCTTGGTATGAAGCGTACTGTAGACCAGCTTTCTGAGCAGTTTGGGCGTGAACGTGTAATGGCTGTTCTTGGAGATGGTGTTAAGCGACTGGCTGCAGCAGAAGAAGCAAATTACGGCCGAACTAACCGCAGTCTTCACTTTATGCGGGCAATGAAAAAGGGCGAGACTGTAGGGGAGAAGGATATTTCGATTTTACGTACAGAAAAAATACTTACTCCAGGTATTTCTCCAGAGTTTTATGATTTACTGATAGGCAAAAAAATATCCCGCGACGTAGAAGACGGCACGGGAGTTCAATTTGAAGATTTCATTTTATAGACCCCGAAACAAGTTCGGGGTGACCTTGAATCTGTTCGGGGGATGTCATTCTGAACCTTCGCAGCACAGCTGCTCGGAGACTCGCTAAAAATAGTCCACAGGACTATTTTTGCCCTGCTATGCAGTGCCGCTTCCTATGTTTCGGAATCTATTTTATATTTAATTCCCCATCCTTAAACTGTGCAAACTTTGTATACCCCTGTTTTTCAAGCATATCAAACATAGGCCCCATTTTCTTTGCCTTGTGAAGAATTGCAACAGAGTAGTCTGCGCGGAGTTTTTCTGCAGCTTTGATAACTTCAGAAAAGTCTGTCTGCTCGTCATAAAGAAGGGCGCATTTTTCTTTAGCACCCGGAATCTTGTATCCCTGTTCTAGTAAAATACCACAGATACGTTCAAAACCAATTGAAAAGCCTACTGCCGGAACCTGCTGGCCAATAAATTTACCAATCAGATTGTCATAGCGTCCGCCGCCACCTACAGCGCCGCTAAAGGCCGGGCTTGCAATTTCAAACACAACGCCTGTGTAGTAGCCCTGTCCGCGAACGAGGCTTGGAGTATATTTAATTTTATATTTTCCACCGCTGATTTTTTCTGCTGTTGAAATAATGTATTTGAGGTCATCAGCAATTGAGCTGTCTGCACATTTTGCAGCAACTGAATCAACTGAAATCTCGCCGCCAGAAGCTTCTCTAATAAAATCTACAAGTACCTTAACCGCGGCTGCCGGCATCTGCTTTTCTGTAAGTTCTGCTTCAACTCCTTCTGCACCAATTTTGTCCATCTTGTCAAAGGTGATACAAACTGAATCAAGAGTATCTGAAGCAAAACCCATATTTTCCAGCATGGCGCGGAGAATACGGCGGTCGTTAATATTAATACAGAAATCATTAAAACCAATACTCATAAGGGCGCGGGCAGTAACATCAATCAGTTCAACTTCTGCATTACATGAAGAGTCACCCAGAATATCGATATCGCACTGAACAAACTCGCGGCTTCGGCCTTTCTGTGGACGCTCTGCACGGAAAACTCTGTCAGTCTGAATTACCTTAAAAGGAAACTGAAGCTCGTTGCGGTTTGCTGCAAAAAAGCGGGTAAGAGGCAAAGTCAAATCATAACGCAAGCCCATATCAGAAAGTTCTTTTTCTTCAACAGGATTTTTTGCAAGGGCAGCGTCAAGTTTATCACCGCGCTTAAGCACTTTAAAAATCAAATTAAGGTTGTCACCGCCATCACTCTTATCAAGATTTTCTGCATCTTCAAGCATTGGGGTAGAAATGCGTTCAAAGCCAGAAGCGCGGTAAGTTTCTAAAATCTTTCCCTGAACATAATCGCGGAGTTTCTGCTCTGCCGGTAAAATATCTTTCATGCCTTTTAGTGCGTTTGTTTTCATCTTCAATCCTCTGTTTTGGTTCTGGGGCATCCCGAACTTGTTTCGGGAGCTGTTAAAACGCTGCTGTTTCAAAATCAGCAGGACGGTTTAAATATATATAAATTAATTGCGATTATAATAGTGAAAATCAGCCTTTAAGACAATTAGTGAGGTTATTAAAATAATGGCTGCAAAAATATGAGAAGCCAGAATAAAAAAACTGACTGAAAATTAAGCTTTTTGACGCATTTTGCAATAATTTCTGGGGCATTTTTTTTCAAAGTAAATAAATGATTTAATAAGGTTCGTAGCCGACAGCAGGTCGAGCCCGCTGCGGTACAACCTGTAGTTATACGGACGCCCGCACTGGGGCGCTTTTTTGAATCTAGTTTTTTTTGAATAAATGTAATATAATTTGTAGCTATGGGTGGATTACCAATTTTAAGAGAAGATGATATTAACTCATCCTTTTTCGAAACAAAAAAATATACTCTCGATTCAGATTGCCAATTCATTTATGAAAATGGAGCAATATATAATAAAGATTGTACCTTTTTTCTAAAAGCATTAAAAGACAGTTCTGTTGACACAATCTTTGCAGATCCCCCATATAATATCAAAAAAGCATCTTGGGATAATATAGGCAGTATTGATGAATATGTTAATTGGTCGATGAATTGGATAAAAGAAGCTTCTAGAATTCTCAAGGACACAGGAACCTTATATATTTGTGGTTTTACAGAAATTTTGGCGGATTTAAAAAGACCGGCATTGGATTATTTCTATAAATGCAAATGGCTTATCTGGTATTATGATAATAAAGCGAATTTAACTAATGATTGGGGAAGAAGCCATGAAAGCATCCTTTGTTTAAGGAAATCAAAGGATTTTACTTTTAATATTGATCAAATAAGAATTCCATACAATAAACATACCATGAAGTACCCTGAACGGAAACAAAATGGAAAAAACAGTCAATATGGGAGCGGAACGCAAGCTAATAAAATATGGCAGCCAAATCCTAATGGTGCAAAGCCAAAAGACGTTATAAATTTGCCTACAACTTGTAATGGGATGGAAGAAAAGACTGCACACCCGACACAAAAACCAGAGGCTTTATTGCGAAAATTAATTCTTGCATCAACAAATGAAAATGATATTGTTGTAGACCCATTTTCTGGTTCTGGAACTACAGCTGTTGTTGCCACAGAGTTAAAACGCAAATTCCTTGTAAATGATAATTGCAATGAATATAACATAATAGCTGATTCTCGTTTGCAAAATCTTAAACATAAAACTATTGAAGAATGGATTGCATTTGATAAAGAAAGTGAAGAAAGGAGAAGAAGCCTTAAATGACATTTCTCTAAAGAAAGAAAAATATTTGAAGATTCCCTCCCATATATTAAAGATATAAAAGATGATTTTGAAGTTAGAAAAACGATAAATTCTGTAATTTATACTTGCCAGCAAAGTATTGGATGTACATTAGATGCCTTAAATAATTCAAACAAGGCAAAGAAGAAAAATGGAAATTATTTTGAAATTTTAATTAGAAATACTGTAAAGACTTGTGGAATCAATATTGATGATAAAGATGAAATTGTAAATCTAGCTGATACAGACGAAACAATGAAATTTGAACATGATATTATTTTATTAAACTCAAAAAATGAAGAAAAGGCTATCGGTCAGTTGAAGACATCTTCAAAAGATAGAATTGATAAAATATTCTTAGACAAGCATATGTATAATAAACTAAAAAAAATAGATATTCCGCATTTTGCTATTTTTCTAAATGATGTTCAGAGAAAAGAAAACAAAAACAAGGCCGTTTTTGGAAACAAGGACACGATTGGCGCAGTGTCTGCCAAAAATGCCGAGCGTCCCTGAGTGAAGGTGAACCAGTACCCGTGCCAGGCCTGAAACTTGTTTTCTTTTGGGAATGAAAATAACTAGCAGGGGCGTTGCGGGGGCGGCGCTTGAGTCCCCGCAGAGAGGGTAGCGGAAAAGACCGCAGCGAACGGAGTGAGTGAGGACTTTGGAGCGCAGGGAGAGACTTCTCCCTCCTATTTCCTATGCAAAATCAATTGACAAAAATTTTCTTTTCTTCTATATTGTGAGTGTCAGTTTAATATGAATATTAAAAAGACTCGTGAGACCCACGGGTCTTTTTTGTTGCCAGAAGGCGGTTTTTTATGCCGCCGGATTTTCAAAGGATTTATGGAATACACTTCTTATAAAAGCATTAAGTATTATGATGAATGTGCGGCTCTTGTAGAGGGAATGGGCTATAAGCTTGCTGAGTTGAAAATTGTTCCTTCAAAGACTACCACAAAAATTTCTGCAATGATTGCTTCGACAGAGCCTGATGGTAATATCGGAGTAAATGATTGTGCTAAGGTTCATCGTGTTCTTCTTACAAGGCTGGAAGCCCTGCTTGGAACCGAAGATACCATGATGGAGCTTACAAGCCCTGGTATTGAGCACAATATTAAAAATGCGGCAGAGTTTGGAATTTTTACCGGACGAGCCGTAAGAGTCTGGGATAAGACTGTTACCGACTGGGTAAGCGGTAAGATTCTTTCTGCAGATGATAAACAGGTAACTTTGGAAGCAGAGGATGGAAAAACTTTCTCTGTTTCTTTTGAAAATATTGCGAAAGCAAAATTTAATTATAACTAAGATTATAAAAGGGACTAAAGTTATGCTGAACTTGTTTCAGCATCTATTAATAGATTCCGAAACAAGTTCGGAATGACGTTTTATTCCCGAGGAGATTAAAGATGTCAGAAATGGCAGAGGCAATCCGAGCGTTGATTTCGGAAAAAGGTTATTCAGAGGATTCTGTAAAACAGACTATTGAAAAGGCTCTGAAGGCTGCTTATAAACGAACTTATGGTGATGATGAAAACGCTATCGTTAAGTTTAACGATGATATGTCGGATGTTGCTATTTATTCGCGCAAGGTTGTTGTAGACGGTGTTTACGATCCTGTTAAGGAAATTGAACTTGAAGATGCAAGAAAGCTTGCAGGAGATGAAGTAGAAGAGGGTGATGAAATTGATATTCTTGAAGACCCTAAAACTTTCGACCGTTCTGCTGTAACTGTTGGAAAACAGACTGCTCATCAGGGCTTGAATGAAACATATAAAACTTCTTTGATGAATGAATATAAAGACAAGGTTGGTGAGATGATTATCGGATATCACCAGCGCGAAAGAAACGGAAATATTTTTGTTGACCTTGGAAATGCAGGTCGTATTGAAGGTTTCTTGCCGACTAAATTCCAGTCTAAGCTTGAAGTTTACGAAAAGGGTGACAGAATTAAGGCTCTTATCGTAGATGTAAAGCCAACAAATACAGGAATTCAGCTTGTTCTTTCAAGAAGCGATACAAAACTTGTAAGCTCAATTCTTGAGAAGGAAGTACCAGAAATTGCAGATGGAACTGTAGAAATCAACCGTATCGTTCGTGATGCAGGCTACAGAACAAAGATAGCTGTATCTTCTGCTCGTGAAGAAGTTGATCCTGTTGGAGCTTGTGTAGGACTTCGTGGTGTTCGTATTCAGAACGTTATCCGCGAGCTTATGAACGAAAAAATTGATGTTCTTAAGTGGGATCCGGATCCAGCAGTATTCATTAAAAACGCACTTTCACCAGCTCAGGTTGAACGAGTAATCATCACAGATGCTGATAAGAAACAGGCTCTTGCAATTGTAGAGGATTCACAGTTTTCTCTCGCAATTGGCCGTCAGGGACAGAATGTTCGCCTTGCTAACCGTTTGTGTGACTGGAACATTGATGTGAAAACTATTGAACAGGCTGAAGAACTTGATCTTTCTTCATTCAACACAGTTCAGAATGCACGTAATCTCTTTAATGATGAAGTTGAAGAAATTTCTAAGATTTCTGAGCTTCCTGGAGTTGATGCTGAAGTTGCAGAACTTCTTAAGAATGCAGGAATTGAAGAGTTCCAGGACTTTGTTGAAGCTTACGATAATGGAACAATTAATGTTGAAGGTGTTTCTAAGGAAGCCCTTGATCAGATTAATCAGTTGATTAGCGAAAATGTTGAGTTTGTAGAAGATGACGGTGCTGAGGTAAGTACAGAAGAAGCTGTAGCAGAAACTCAGTCTGAAGAATCAGAAGCTCCTGCTGAAGAGGAAGAAGAATACTTCTGTCCTGAATGTGGAGCTAAGATTACTCTTGATATGACACACTGTCCTAAGTGTGGCGTTGAATTTGAGTTTGAAGAGGAATAAGGAAGGTAAGAGATAATAATGGCTGAAGAAATCGAAAAAAAGCCCGGATTTGTAGTGCACAAAAAACAGCAGGATGCAGCTCCTGCAAATGCTTCAACTGAAAAGAAAAAGGTAGTTGTAGTAAAGAAAAAGGCACCTGCAACTCCACAAACAAATACACAACCTCAGGCACAGTCTGGCCAGGCAGCTGCTAATGCCCAGAATCAAAAACATGTCGTAGTCAAAAAGGCAGAAACAGCTACTCCTGCGGCTAGTAAGCCGGAAACAAAACCTGCAGCTGCAAGAACTGATGGCGCAAAGCCTCGTTCTTTTGAACTTAATTCTGCGAGACCTAATGTAAAAGCGGGAAATCTTTCTGACAGACCTCGTCAGGGTGGTTATAATCGAGGCGGAAACGGTCAGGGGGGCTCTGGAGGTTTTGGCCGCAATGGACAGGGCGGAGCTGGTGGCTTCAACCGTGATCGTAATGGTCAGGGCGGCGGCTTCTCTGGTTCACAGGCTCGTCAGAACTATCAGAACCGTGACCGTGATAACAATGGTCAAGGTGGTCGTCAGGGTGGCTTTAACCGTGGTGGTCAGGGAGGTCAGGGTGGCTTCCGTGGCGGTCAGGGTGGAGCAGGCGGCTTCAACCGTGGTGGCCAGGGTGTTTTCAGACCTCGTACAGGTGGAATGGGCGGAGCAGCTCCGGTTCCTCCAGTAGATCAGTCTCGCCAGCCAGCTAAAAAAGCATTTAAAGGCAAAAAACAGATATATAACCGCAAGGACGAAGAGCAGTACGATGATAACCTTTTTGGACAGAAGAAGAAGGTTGAAACTCCAGCTTCTGTAGTTCCAAAGTCAATTGATATTATGGAATCTATTTCGGTATCGGACCTTGCCCGCAAGATGAATCTTAAAGCAAGTGAAGTTATCGGAAAACTTATGGGAATGGGTATGATGGTTACAATTACCCAGTCTATCGATTCTGATACTGCAACTCTTCTTGCTGCAGAATACGGCTGTGAGGTTCACCTCGTAAGCCTTTATGATGAAACTGTAATTGAAAGCGAAAAGGATGACGGTGTAGAACTTCTTCCTCGTCCTCCAATCGTAACTGTAATGGGACACGTAGACCACGGTAAAACAAAAACTCTGGATGCTATCCGCCATTCACATGTTGCAGAAGGAGAAGCCGGTGGTATTACACAGTCTATTGGTGCTTACTCAGTAAAAACTGATAAGGGAAGAATTACCTTCCTCGATACACCAGGTCACGAAGCATTTACTATGATGCGTGCACGTGGTGCTCAGGTAACAGATATCGTCGTTCTTGTAGTAGCTGCTGATGATGGTGTAATGCCTCAGACAATGGAAGCTATTGCACACGCTAAAGACGCTAAGGTTCCTATCATCGTTGCTGTAAACAAGGTTGATAAGCCTGAAGCTAACCCGGATCGTGTTAAGACTCAGCTTTCTGAGCAGGGCCTTACTCCTGAAGAATGGGGTGGAGATACTCAGTATGTGCACATCTCTGCTCTTAAGAAAGAAGGTATTGATGATCTTCTCGATGCAATTCTGCTTCAGGCAGAAATGCTTGAGCTTAAGGCTAACTATGAATGCCGTGCAGAAGGTAAGATTCTTGAGTCTCGTGTAGATCAGGGACGCGGTGTTGTATCAACTGTAGTTGTACAGCGCGGTACTCTCAAACAGGGTGATCCTTTTGTTGCAGGTATTTATTCTGGTCGTGTACGTGCTATGTTTGATGACAGAGGACGCCGTATTCAGGAAGCTGGTCCTTCAACTCCAGTTGAAGTTCTTGGTATGGAAGAAATGCCAAATGCAGGTGATCCATTCCAGGTAACAGAAAGCGAAAAAGATGCACGTGCTATTTCTGCAAAGCGACAGGAGCTTAAGCGCTTCGAAGCTGCTAAGGCTGTTAAAAAGACAACTCTTGATACTCTCTTTACAGATATTAAGGATAGTGAAGTTAAAGAGCTTAAGGTTATCATTAAGGCAGACCTTCAGGGATCTGCAGAAGCCCTCAAAGCTTCCCTCGAAAAACTTTCTACTCGTGAAATCCGCCTTTCTGTTATTCACTCAAGTGCGGGTGCTATCAACGAATCAGACGTTACTTTGGCAGCAGCAGACTCAAATGCAATTATCATTGGTTTCAATGTACGTCCTACTCCAAAGGCAAAAACTCTTGCCGAGCAGGAACAGGTTGAAATCAGAAAATATAATATCATCTATAAGTGTGTCGAGGAAATTCAGCAGGCTATGGAAGGTATGCTTCAGCCGGATACAAAAGAAGAAGTTATCGGTATGGTTGAAGTACGCAACACCTTCAAGGTACCAAAGGTTGGCGTAATCGCCGGATGTTCTGTATCAGAAGGTATTGTTCGCCGCTCTGCAAGCGTAAACCTTGTTCGCGACGGTATCGTAATCTTCACCGGAAAGATTTCTTCTCTCAAGCGCTTTAAGGATGATGCTAAGGAAGTTAGCGTAGGCTACGAATGTGGTATCGGCTTAGAGAACTGGCAGGATATCCAGGTTGGTGATAAGCTTGAAGTATTTGAAATCATTGAAGTTGCAAAGAAGCTTGGAAAGACTATTGCCGAAGAAGAGGCAGAGGCTGCAAAGCGTAATGTAACATCTGCTGGTTCAGAAGGAGCTCAGTAATGGGACAGTATCGTATTCAGAGACTGAATGATCAGCTCCGCGATGAGATTTCCCAGTTGATTTTGCGCGGGGAGGTAAAAGATCCCCGTGTAAATACCTTTCTTAGTGTTAACCGTGTGGAAGTTACCAGCGATTTAAGCTATGCAAAAGTTTATGTTTCTTCCTTTCTTCCTGATGGACAGGTAAAGAAAGGTGTTGATGGACTTCAGGCTGCAGCTGGTTTTATTCAGCGCGAAATTGCAAAGAAATTGAGAATACGCCAGTTTCCAAAACTTCAGTTCCAGATTGATGCAGGTATGAAAGCAGGCTTCGATATGGTACAGAAATTAAACGAGCTTGAAAGAGCTGAAAAAGAAAATGAAGCAGAAAAAGCTTCAGAATAAAATGAAAGCGGTGGTTGAGCTAGTCGAAACTACCGTTTTTTTAGGTAATTACAAAGCGGTGGCGGATACGTCCACCGCTTTCTTTTTCTATGAGACCTCGGAAAACATCTTTTTGCGAAAAGACTGCATATAAAGCATCGGAAGCAAGCTCATGAAGGTTTGTTGTAAAGAGGGCAGAACGAAGAGGCTTTCCATTGCAGTAATCTTTTTCTGCTTCGTCATCTTTTAAAGTAATGGATTTAAAACCGCAGAGAGCTGCTGTTGAACGGTCGCATTGACGGATAGTCTTTTTGATTTCTTCCTGTAGAAGAGAATCATCAGGATAAGTTTTTTGTAAATCTATTGATTTCTTAGAAGCTTCGATAGAAGATTCAATAGAAAAGTCTTCAAGTTCATTAAAGCCTGCTGCATCTTTTATATCAAAATTGCCGACACGAGTTCTGTACAATCCAATAAGATGGCCGGCACTTCCTGCTTCTTTTGCAATGTCACGTGCAAGGCAGCGGATGTAAGTTCCTTTTGAAACTGTAAAAGAGATTTTGCAATATTCAATACACCCATTAGTATCTGTTTTAGTTTCTTCTAGTTTTGCTTCAAAAACTGCAACAGGGCGGGGTGGAATCTCAACTTTTTTTCCTTCTCTTGCAAGGTCACTGGCCCTTTTGCCGTTTACATGAACAGCACTAAAAGAAGGAGGAGACTGCATTATATTTCCTGTATATATACTGATTGCTTTATTAAGGGCTTCTAAAGATGGAAGGGGGGCTGTTTTTGTGATACTTCCTGTGTATTCAAGAGTATCTGTTTCCTGACCGAATTTGATTACAGCCTCATAAGATTTATCAAATTCAGTTATGTTTCCAGCCAGCTTTGTGAGACGGCCTGTACAAACTACAAGAAGCCCCTGTGCAAAGCTGTCTAATGTTCCTGTGTGACCAACCTTTGTTGTCGCCAATGCTTTTTTTATACTGTGCAAAGATGAAAACGAAGTAAGTCCAGGCTTTTTTGCAAGAAGTACAATACCATCAGGTGAAGAAAGATTAGCCACACAAAACTCCTGTATTTAGCGTAAACCAGCGGCGTCAGTTTCAGCGGCTTTCTTCCAGAACTGGCTGCGTCCGAAAGGACCAACTTCACCGCGCATTTCAAGAGTATCTACCTTGAATTTTTTACCATCAGCTTTGTGGAAAGTGATGCGGCATTTATAACGCTTTCCGTCACCCGGATCAATGATGTATCCGTTTGCCCATTTTCCTTCACCCTGATTTGTAAGATCCCAAATCCAGGTAGTACCAACAACTGTGAGAGTTCCAACATCAGCACCCTTCATAAAGTTGTCATAAGTTTTACCTTTTCCACCAGTAGCTTTTTCATCCTGAGGTTTGTCTGCTACTGAAAGAATTTTTCCGCAGAGCTTTCCGCCTTCCTGCCAGATTTTCCAGCCGGCTGTATCGTCGTTAGTCTTTTCATCAACACTAATCCAGAATCCCTCCGCCAGGTCAGCAGCAAAACACATTGATCCTACCAAAAGAAATGCTGCCATGATTGCAATAAGTTTTTTCATGTTCTTTCCTCCGAAAAAATAGAATATTTGATTATATCATGAAAAAGGAACAATATAAATATAAAAAATCAAAACAATGCGATAATGTGAGAAAAGAGATCAAGCGTGTTAAATAAAAAAAGACTTGGTAAAAAAACAAAGGCAAAATACTCTGTACTGGAGCAGCAGGCAGCTTGAAAGATTTAATTCCAGCAGAGGATTTCTTTGAATCCCTTTTTACAAATATTTCCATAAATAGATACGAGCGCAGACCTGCGCTCGTTTTTTTTTGCACAAAACTCTTTTTGTGTGTTATATTATTTATGGAGTGCTGATATGAGTTATGATGTTTTAGAGAAAACCTATAAAACTCTCACCGCAGAGCAACAGGCAATTGTTTACACACTTGTCCTTTCGTTGGGGAATATGAATGTTTCAACAAAGCAATCTGACAAAATTATGTCAAAGAAAGAGAAACTTGATTTGTTTGAGAAGTTTAATGGAAGTATGAAAGTTCCTGCTGACTTTGACCCGAAGAAAGAATATCTTAGTTACCTTGATGAGAGGTATAATTAATGAATCTCTTTTTTGATACAAATGTACTTCTTGATTATCTTATTTCTACAAGACCTTGTCATCAAGATGCAGGTACTCTTGTAAAAAGTGTTTTTTGTGGTGATATAAATGGTTTTATATCTTCACATTCGCTAAATGACATTTTTTATATTTCACGAACCTCTTACTCAGTTGAAGATAGATGACAACTTTTGTTGTTGATAGTTTCAAGTTTTCAGGTTATCTCAGAAAATAGAAGAGATTTCGTTTCTGTTCTAACAGACAAAAACTTTTTTGACCTCGAAGATGGTTTGCAGATGAAGTGTGCAGAAAATACTAATCTTGATTATATCGTAACTGAAAACCTTAAAGATTTTAATAATTCAAAAGTTCCTGCAGTAAATATTGAAACTGCATTAAAGCTAATAAGTAAAAAGACACGAATAAAAATAAAATAATTAGGAGCGCAGGTCTGCGCTCCATTTTTTTTAGCCTTTTGCGTTTACCACTTCTTTTGCCTGGTGTTCTTTGACTTTGGGATTATTGACCTTATAGCTTTCAAAATCCCAAAGTTTTTCGGATTCTTTGCTTTTTTCTCGTATACTATGCTTACGACAATAACAGAAATTCCAATCAATGATAAAACAGCTTTTGCAATTTGATTTTGAATAAGGCTTGAAATCAAAAAAATAAGGAATCCGATAAGAAGTGTTACAAGGCTGATTCTGTTTTCTTTTTTCATTTTCAACTCCTTTGGAGCTCAGATCTGCGCTCGGTGTTTTATTTCTACACAAAACTCTTTTTGTGTGTTATATTATTTATGGAGTGCTGATATGATTAATAATACTGATACTGCTGTTCTTACAAGAACTATACCTGTTCAATTAATTCAACAGGTAAATGATTATATTGATTATCTCTGTGAAAAATATGATTATAAACCTGTTCCTGATTCTATTAACCTGAGTAAAATGACAAAAGAGCAGTTTGATTCTAAAATACAGAAATCTTATAATGAAATGCTCGAAGGTAAAAGTCGCCCTGCAAAACAGTTTTTTGACGAATTACTTGGTAGGTAACTGAGGGAAGAATAGGAATACTCTGTAGAACTTTTACCTTCTGCCGAAGAAGGTTTAAGGGGCTGACTAAAAAGTATTGTCATGCTGAACTTGTTTCAGCATCTACACTACATTTAGGTCTATAGATTCCGAAACAAGTTCGGAATGACACTAGGAGGTAAACTTATTGGTCACCCACAAATGATTTACAGTCAGAAATTAATGCTAAAAGAATTATTACAAAGCTTGAAGATGAAATATATAAATTAAATCTTATGCCTGAAAGTTTTAGGTTATATGAATATGAACCTTGGTGCAGTAAAGGTTTAAGACACTTTCCAGTCGGGAATTATGAAATCTTTTATATTGTTGATACGGATAAAAAGAAAGTTTTTGTGTTGAATATTTTATACGGAAAAATGAACTTTCAAGAGATTTGGAAATAAATAATTAAGAGCGCAGACCTGCGCTCG
>SAMEA3663277__coassemble_45_pt1 | contig 66585 bp, 55 predicted proteins | sample SAMEA3663277__metabat2_high_PE_016 | metagenome-assembled genome bin SAMEA3663277 (sample SAMEA3663277) | pig gut metagenome | biome: pig gut; feature: pig-associated habitat; material: faeces | place: China | collected 2013 | reverse complement strand
ACCCAATTCCTATACACTCCATACAGATTCTTGTTGCTTTTTCAATTACAGATTCGGCTTCTCCGTTCAATACGCCACATACAATAAGAGAAATACTTAATATTAAAACAGCAATAGAAATTATCTTAATTTTCACTTTTTTAAGCTGTCTACAATCTTCTGCCAGTCTGCAAGACTTCTGCTTCCTGTATAAGTTTTACCAACCTGATTTCCATTTTTATCTACAAAAATAGTTGTTGGAACTGCAAATACATTTTGTAATATTCCATTCAGTAATTTTGAATCTGGAACAATGTGAATATAGTCCGCTCCTGTCTGCTTTACTATTTTTTTTGTAACGTCCATTTGTTTTGAATCTGGAAGCCCTTTTCTATTCACTGCATCAATCACGATTCCAATAATTTGAAAGCCTTTATTTTCGTTATTTTTATTTAATTGAGCTAAATCAGGCATTTCTTTAATACAAGGTCCGCAAAAAGTTCCCCATATGTTTATCATTGTTAATTCTGCATCTTCAAAAATTTCACTTGTAATATTTTTGTTGTTAATATCCTTTGCAGAAAATTCTATTTTTAATTTACTCTGAGCAAATACTGGAATAATAGATATTGCAAAAATCATAAGTATTGATAAAAATATTTTTTTCATAAAGCCTCCGTTTATGACTGGGTTTTAGGGCAAAGCCCTAGGAGAGGGGGTAGCGGCCAACGAAGTGGACGCGCAGGGGCAGGCGCCCCTCCTCATTATTTTTCATCTTTTCAAAACATTTTCCAAGCAGAAAAACTAATTCGCATCAATAAATTTTTCAATATCAGCCTTAGAAAGAATTTTTCCGTAGCTTACAACTTTATCGTTGATTACTAGCCCTGGAAGACTCATAACGCCATAAGCCATAATTTGTTGTAAATCTGTAACATGCTGACAGTCGCAGGCAATGTTTTTTTCTGCAAGAATGTCCATTGTATTCTGAAACATTGTAGAACAGTTACGGCATCCGTCACGACCTAAAATTTTTATTGATTTAATTTCCATAATATAACTCCTTTATATTTTATAAAATAATACCCTGTAAGAAGTTGAATAAATATCCAACAGCAACAATTCCTATTACACAAATTGCAATAAAGATTCCCAAAAGCTTTGGCTTAACAGCCTTACTCAGCATTACGATTGACGGAAAACTTAAAGTTGTAACTGCCATCATAAAACTCAAGACAACACCCAGCAGTGCACCTTTTGCAAGTAACGCTTCACTAATTGGAATACAGCCGAAAATATCTGCATACATTGGCACTCCGCAGATTACTGCAAGCACAACACCAAAGGGATTCTTATTTCCAAGAGCAGTTTCAATCCACTGTTCCGGAATCCAGTTGTGAATGAATGCACCAATCAAAACTCCAATTAAGATGTAAGAAATCAGTCTTTTATAAGTTGAAACCACCTGGCTCCAAGCAGTGTGTATTCTGTCTTTCCATGTAATTTCCATTTCCGGAAGTTCTGCAGCTTTTGTATTACGAATAAAGTCTGCAATCTGATTTTCCATATGTAAATGTTCAATTAAAGTTCCACCTGCCACTGCAATCACTAATCCAAAGAGGACGTATAAAACTGCAACCTTCCAGCCGAATATACTCATCAAAAGAACAAGACTTCCTAAATCTACCATTGGGGAAGAAATCAGAAAACTGAAGGTTACTCCAAGAGGAAGCCCAGCTGCAGTAAAGCCCATGAAGATTGGAATTGAAGAACAGGAACAAAATGGAGTTACAGTCCCAAGCAAGGCTCCCATAATTCTTGCTCCCATTCCACCAAAACGGCCCATAATTTTACGGCTTTTTTCAGGAGGAAAAAAAGTCTGAATATAAGAAATGATAAAAATCAAAACACAAAGAAGAATGCTGATTTTTATAACATCCATTAAAAAGAAAACCAGACTTCCGCCAATGCGGGTGGTTACATCAAGTCCGCAGACAGTCAGCAGTTTCTGAATTAAAACAGTAAGCCACTTCATTCCAAGTAGCTGATTCTGAATAAAATCCCAGACCATTATTTACCTCCACAGCTGCATTCTGACTTACCCTCTGAAGCAGGTTCGGAATGGCCGCGTCTGTCTTTATAGCAGGTGATTGAATCAAAATAAGATTTGAATTCTTTGAACATACAACAGCTTATAGAATAGTAAGTCCACTTCCCTTCTTTGCGACTAGATACCAGTCCTGTTTCAGAAAGGATTTTCATATGATGTGAAAGTGTTGGTTGAGTAATCTGAAAAGCTTCCAGTAATTTACAGGCGCACTGTTCCCCGTCTGTAAGCAGTTTTATGATTTTAAGACGATTAGGATCCCCTAAAGCCTTGCAGAGCTCACTGATTTTTTCATCTGTCATAATCACCTCACAAAGACAATCATCTATATATCAAATGTAATTAATATATAGATAAGTGTCAATATGTTTTCAGAGGTTCCGCATTATAACCGCTTCTCCGTAATGTTGCGCGAAGGAGCGGGGCGTGGTTCAAAAACACTCTTTTTGTGGCTGCTGCGAAGCAGTCACGCAGGGTTGGAGCAGTAGCAAAAGTGTGGAACAGCCGGCATAAAAGGTTTCCGCTCCTTCAAAAATAAACGATTTGAAAAGTAATCGATTTGCAAAATTTTCATCCTTGCAAAATACAAAACAATAAATATAATAATTCCCCAGAGGTTATCTATGGATTTTGTAAAAACTAATTGGAAAGGAATTCTTATTTCCCTTTTGATTGCTATACCTTCCTGGTTTTTAGGAAAGCTGTTCCCTATTGTTGGTGGACCTGTTATCGCTATTATCGCAGGTATGATAATTACTATATTTGTAAAAGATAAATCTTCTTTTGAAAGTGGAATCAAATTTACATCTAAAAAAATTCTACAGTGGGCAGTAATTCTTTTAGGTTTTGGCCTGGATCTTGGAGTTGTTGCAAAAACCGGAGTTCAGTCTTTACCAATCATCTGTTCTACGATTGCAACTTCGTTAATCGTAGCTTTCATGCTTTGCAAACTTGCAAAAATCCCTGGAAACATTTCTACTCTTATTGGTGTAGGCTCTTCAATTTGTGGCGGTTCTGCAATCGCTGCTACTGCACCTGTAATTGGTGCTGATGACGAAGAAGTAGCTCAGGCAATTTCGGTAATCTTCTTTTTCAACGTTCTGGCCGCAATCATCTTCCCCTACTTTGGTCAGATGGTAGGATTTTCTACAACAAACGGAGAAGCCTTTGGTATTTTTGCCGGAACTGCTGTAAATGATACATCTTCTGTAACAGCCTGTGCTTCTACCTGGGATGCAATGTGGAATCTTGGTTCCGAAACCCTGGATAAAGCAGTAACTGTAAAACTCACCCGTACCCTTGCTATTATTCCTATCACCCTCGTTCTGGCATTATATAAAGCCAGCAAGGCAAAGAAAGCATTAGCAAGTTCAGATGTTTCAAATGAAACTAAAAGTAATTCTTCATTCAGCTTAAAGAAAATTTTCCCATGGTTCATTTTATACTTTATTGCTGCAAGCCTCATTACAACTTTATGCTACAAGTTTATTTCAAATCCAGATGTATTGAATGTTGTAAAAGACATTTTCAAGTTCCTTAAGAACTGTTCAAAATTCTTTATCATCCTTGCTATGGCTGCAATCGGATTCAATACAAACATTATTAAGCTTGTTAAAACCGGAGGAAAACCATTGATTATGGGTGCCTGCTGCTGGATCTGTATTACTGCTGTAAGTCTTCTGATGCAGCATGTTATGAGATTGTGGTAAAGTCCGGCTCCCCCAATTGAATTGTAAAAAGAGAGACAGACCTTGTTTTTTTATTATCACTCTACGCCACGTAGATTTACAGTTTCTTTATCAAATGATATTCTTTATTGGAAAGAAGAGATAATGAGGTATATCGCTACTATATTTTTCTAAAAAAGAGGTGGTTTAATGAAAATTTTAGTATTAAATGGAAGTCCAAAAGAAAAAAGTGACACAATGGTTTTGACAAATGCTTTTTTACGAGGAATCAATAAAAGTGGAAATCACGAAATCACTGTGCTAAATATTATAGAAAAAAAAATTGCACCCTGCCGAGGTTGTTTTGGATGCTGGAAAGTAAAAAACAAACATTGTTTGATTGACGATGATCAGAATCAGATTCTTGATTTGTATCCTGAAATGGATTTGATTATCTGGAGTTTTCCTTTGTATTGCTACGGAATGCCAAGTCATATTAAAGCAGTTTTGGACAGAACAATTCCATTAACTCAAATGACAATGGAAATAGTTGATGGTATAACACGTCATGTTCCAATGGTAGATTTTTCAAAAATTCATACTGTCGTGATAAGCGGCTGCGGTTTTCCAAACTATGAACATAATTTTGAAGGTCTGTCCCGCCAGTGTGATCTATGTTTTGGAAATCTTACAAAAATTTTTGTGCCTGAAACACCTTTGCTCAATATTTCAGAAGCAAAACCTGTTGCAGACCAAAAAATTGCAGCATTTGAAGGTGCCGGCGAAGAATATGCAGAAAAACTTTGTCTTGCACCAGAAACTATAGAAAGTCTTCAAAGTTTGATGATTAGCAAAGAAGAATATATCAGGAATATTGGATAATGAATGCGGAAAAAACAGGAAGTTTAATTCGTAGTTTGAGAATAAAAAAAGGGTTAACGCAAAAAGAACTTGCTCATATGATTTGCGTAACCGACAAAGCAGTTTGTAAATGGGAAAAAGGACGAGGTTGCCCGAACATTACTTTAATTTCTCAGTTGTCGAAAGTTCTAGAAGTTGATATTCAAAGTATTTTACAAGGATATCTGGATAAAAATAAAAAAATTGGAGAGAATATGAATCATTTAAAATTTTACAAATGTCCAACGTGTGGAAATCTTGTAACAAGCATAAAATCGGTGGAATTGAGCTGCTGCGGTAATAAACTTTCGCCGGTTTCGGCACAAACAAGAAGCGAACCAGAGTATCAGCCAGTTATTCAGGAATTTGACGGTCAATATTCAATAAAATTCAATCACCCGATGACAAAGTCCGATTATATTTCTCAGGTTATCGTTGTCCGCTATGACCAGATTATGACAGTGAATTTATATGCGGAGTCAGAAGCCATCATCACGATACCTCAAGTGCGCGGAATACGACTTTTTGTAATCACAAACAAGAGTGAATTGATTGCGGTTACAGTTTAGAAGTTTTTTCGGGCGTGTCGGCTAAAGCCGTCGAGCTTTGCGCACTTCCGCTATCGCTCCATTCCTTCGCTTCGCTACGGAACGCCTTCGGCGGTGCTCCAATCTCTCACGCAAGCAAGCTCGCAGGTAAGCTTTTTAAACAAGGTCTGTCCCCAATTCATTCTTAAGTTTAAAAATAAAAAAATGAAAGAGTAATTCTGAAATCAAATATTTACAAAAACTTTCTGGCTCACAGAAATTCAGATTATATAGTTATTGTATACTTTGCTGATGGGGCTATAAAAAAATATGATATTTCTCATCTTGTAGGCAAAGGCCTTTTCGAATACTTAAAGATTATTGATTTTTATAAAAATATTTGTACCGTACTTAATGGAACCTTAGCCTGGACTTTAGACGGGACTTATGACAAATCTAACTGTATAGATATCGGGCCATACGTTATTTATGAAAAGGAGGAGACTATTTCTGATCCGCTTTTAGATATTGCGTAATAAATCAAATTGAATTTTACTTTGATTATTTAAAAATAAATTTGCATTACCATGCATAAATAGAATAGACTAAGAAGCCAGTTTCATCATCTTCCATCCAATATTCATATATAAATTCCAGATGAGTTTTCTTTTCTCTCCCAGTATGTTCCGAGAATTTTTGCTGCGCATCAATTTGTGAAAAATATCTGGCTTTTGTTATATCATCAGATTTACCAATTCCTATTAATATGTTTTTTGACTTTTCTATATCGAATTTCTTTCGCAATAATTTTTCATTCTTATTATTTATATAATTTTTAAGCCATTGTGGATACGGATGAGTTCCAACTTCCATTCCTTTCCAGTTAACAATTTCTGAAAAGAAATGGAAGTTGAGGAATACCGTTATTAAAAAGAATATTATTTTTCTTTTCATATTTATTCAGTAACGGACGACCTTATGTAATCATAAAAAGCTTTGGAGAAATCCTTTTTAATTTTGGAAACCATAGCTGTTTCAGCTTTGTGTTTTGCCTCATCATAATCTACGTGGCTTTCACGACCTTTAACAGTAAAAGGAACAATCTGATGCTGTGTTGCTGTATCAAAAATATAACTTTCTGCATTATATCTACATCTTACTGTTTTCTTATCTGTTGTATCTGAACGTTCAAACTCAAATTTAGCAATAAGAATATAACGAACAGAATCGTCATATGTGCCTTTAAATCCAGCTTCAGCAATTGCCTGACTAAAAGCTTCTTTAAATCTTCCGTGTTCATCATTAAAAGTCTGTACACAAATTGGAATATTTTTTGCTATTTCCATTTTCTTGCCATGATATTTTTTTGATGATGGACAATAAGACTTTAAGCTGTTTACTAAGTCTGGATTTATAACAGAAATCTTATTTAAGTGTTTTTCATTTTCAATAGCAATATCTTCAACAAAATCATATGCAGAAAAACCATCTAAAGAAAACTCGTCATCTCCTATATTACTAATAACAGTTGAAATAGCCGATGCATTTTTCTTTATCATATTTGTATAGATATCTTCTGCTTTTGATTTATCTAATACTGCAATTGCGTACCACTTTCCGTCATCATCACACCAGAACTCTTTTGTTTCGACCCCAATAAGACAATCAATATCTACAACACGTTTTACATCCTGGCTAAAAGTTTGAATACTAGAGTTAGCAACCAAACCATTGGCCTTTGCTTGTGTCATTCTGCTTGATGCATTTGATTCAGATTTTACCGATTGTCCGAAAACAGCCGCTATTCCTTGTAAAGCATTTACTTCACTGGCATTTCTGTCTGCAGCAGTACCAACATATGTTATGTAAGATGCATGCGGATAAACTGAAGAAGGCGAGTTTACCCACTCAGGCATAACATTTTTGGATTTTTTTGCTGCATAACAAAAACTGCCCATTTGCATAACAAACAGGCAGAAAAAAACTTTACAAAGTGTTTTTGTTATTTTTCGCATGAAGAAACAGCTACACTAACTTTGCCTTCATTAACAACTACATTATCAATTGTTTTAGTTTCTACAACTGTGCCACCATACATATATTCAATTGTTACAGAATATGCTCCTGGTGCAACTGAGAAACCTGCAACACTTGCTTTATTTGGGAAATATTCTCCCTGACGAGTATCTGCTTTTTCAAGGTCAATAATAGCAGCAACGATTGGATCATATGCTTTATCAAAAGCAATCTGTGCAGCTTTTTGAGTTAATGGATTTGCACTTGCCTTCTTAAGTCCCTCATTTGCGGCAATAAGACCAGCAATACTTGCAGAATTCTTTATAACATTTCTGAAGATTGAACGCTGTGCAGCAGGTCTTGCTTTCTGAGCAACATCGATTTTAACAGCCTTATCAAAATCTTCAATATATTCTTTATTTAAGTTTATCGTCTTACTTGTTCCATCAGATAAACTAACTTTTACAGAATCAATCTTATGGTTTCCTCCCTTAAATACAGGATATGAAACTTTTGTATAAATTGGTTTAGGAAGATTAGGAACATTTACAGCTACCTGTTTAAGATTTGAATCTTCTCTTTTTCCAATAGTTCCTGTAAGTGTTATTACCTCCAAATGACCTTTTCCTTTAGGTACATTAATTACTTCATTTACAAGATTATTGTTAACCTTATATGTGGAAGCAAAATCTTTAGCATGGTCAAAATCATTATTTGCAGCATAAGCTACAGTTCCTAAATAACTAAAGAAAGGAGAATACTCATATTTCTGATTACTCTTTGGTGGCACCAAGTCTAACATATCTCCAATTCCCAAGTTAATACTAAATGATTCCAATACTTTAACTGCTTGTTTGAAAGAATCTCCTTCCAAAGCTGCAGCAGATCCATTTTCAAGTTCTTGATTCTTTGCGCGCAATGCCTGAATCTCATCCATGAAAGTACCAATGTAATCTTTCATTATTCCGTTTGCAACATCAATCTGATTTGTACTCAAAGCACTTGCCAAACGCATAGACCAGGCAAGGTAACGCTCATATTCTGCACCTGAATATGTAACATTTTTTTCAGCAGTCATAGCCGCGTTAATTACATCACCTGCATTCATTTCTGAGCTTACCTGCTGCATTTTATTATAAGTTTCAAGGAAAGCTTTTCCTGCACCTGTATAATCAGCAGAGAAATAAGTGAGCATATCAGCATCAAGTTCATCTCTGATAAGATCTGTCTTATTACCCTTTCCATTCAACATTCCAATACAAGTTGCGTAATCACCAGCTTCATATGCCTTATCATAAGCAGCCTGATCAAATTTTACTTTTTTTGCCTTAGATTTTTTTTCTTTAGCAGGCTTTTCTGATTTTTTAGATTTTTCGGCTTTTGCAGTTTTCTCAGTTTTTTCTGGTGCTGATTCATCTACAGTTTTTGTTGTTGCACAAGAAACAAACAAACTTGCAAGAACTACAGACGCTGCAAATACCTTTGTAATTTTTTTCATATACATATCTCCTTTAAAAAATTATTTACTCTTAAGTGTTGCTACTTTTTTCAAATAGTCTTTTGTTTCTTCGGAAGGCTCAAACATTGCTATTGTTCTATGAGTCTGTAAGTCGGTAAGTTCTATATTTACGATGTATGTTCTTTCCTGCTTTTTACCATTGTTCTGAACCATTAATTTTACAGACCCTGTAAGCATGTAATCAGCGGCATCCTCTTCATCAAGTTCTTTAGCAGCATCTTCTGAAGAATGATCCTGCTGGCTGATTACTTCATCACGCATTTGTTCTCGAATATCTGCGTTTGCCATAAATTCCAAAACACCACTATTTAAAACCGCAGTTTTCAAACTATTTGCAATTATTTGAGTGTCAAAAAACTCTCCGGTTTCATCCTTTATCTTTCCAATGGTAACAACTGGAGGTCGTCCATTTTTATCCTCAAATCTTGATATTCTCGGATTCTGAATTATTTGACCTACCATATCTTTACAGATTGCTCTACAATCAGATTCATTAAGATATGGAGTTAAATTTTCATCTCCCCCTCGTTTTACGTTTTTAGCAAAGGAACTACTTAGAATAACAAATGCTGTTATTAAGCATAGAATTACTCTCTTCATATTTGTCTCCCCCGTACTATTCATCAAAAGAATACTCTGTGTTATCGTCCTTTACCTTATCAAGAAGAGGCTGTCTCAAGTCTTGGCTCAAAGCTTTCTTCAAAAGAACAGTTTCAGAGGCATTATCTTCAACTCCATTTAAAGCAGCATCTAACTGCTGATCATATAAATCTCTACTCATTGTAAATACAACGTAATATTCGTAATAATATTCATAAGAACTGTCAGGAGACTTCTTTGTAATTTTTACTCCCTGTTTAGGCTTTCTAAACTGAATCCAATACTGAGATTCTTTCAACAGACCATTTATTTCCATTGCGGAAAGTGCTTTTATTGTTTGATCTATAGCCATTTTCTTTTTATTTTCATCTCCAGAACTTCCAGAAAAAACTGCATTTGCACTTTGTCCTACTGCCATAGAAAAAGAGTTGGCAACCTGTCGCTGAACATCTACCTGATCTGTCCATGTTTTTAAGAACTCCAAATCTGTTCCCTGATTAGAAAAAACAAAAATCTGATATTCTTTTAAATCAATTTTCAATGACTTTGCGATTGTTTTATTGTCTCCCTCCAGAACAGCTTCAACCCAAGACGGGATATCAGTGCCAAGAGCCATACCTGGTCTGTTCACTATCTCAATCTTTACCTTCTGGTCTTTTGCCTTACCTGCAGCAAAAACATTCGTACATCCCAATACCGCAACAAGAGCTACGGTAATCACTGTTTTAATTTTCATAAATCCTCCATTTTGTATGTTTTTACACTACTTCGTGTATGTTATAACATACAATTATAGTCGTAATTACTTATAAAAGCAACTTTCAATTACATATTTTTGATATTTTTTTTGTATGTCTGGGGAACTTTCATCATTTAAAGATAGATTAATTGAAGAAATTGAATATCACGGTATATCAAAAACGGATTTTGCTGAAAAAGTAGGAATAAGTCTGGGAACCTTAAATATGTATCTGTACAGAAATTCAATACCATCCGCAGACATAGCTGTAAAGCTCGCAAAAGTATTAAATACTACTGTAGAATATCTTGTAACAGGACAATCCAATTTACAATCTCATTCAACAGATTGGAAAAAACAAGAAATAAATAACATTATAAATAAATTGACTGAAAAACAATTAGATTCCTTTTTAGAAATATCCCGAGCCTATCAAAACTCTCATTCATAAATTTTTTATAGGAAGGGGGGAGCGTTGCGGGGGAACTCCCCCGCTGGGTGGGGTAGCCGAAAACACCGGAGGTGGTTGAGGCGTAGGGCGGGGCTCCGCCCTCCTTTCTACTTTCAAAAATCCGTAATTCCCATTATAATTTATTCTATGAAATTTTACGGTGAACTTTTGGTTTTTGTACTGCTTTTTATTACAAATTTGCGAGTGTTTTTTGTACAGCATGTGAGACGAGACCCGCTGGTTGTTCTGGCGCCGTTCACCTTTATTGTAGCAATTTTTCAGATTCTGGCCTGGGGCATTGATGCTTTTACTACTCTGGGACTTTTAATTGCTCTTTTTGTTCTGCTTTCGAACTTTCATGCAATCTTCCGATATATCGAGCGACTTTATGTTGACCACTACAGCTCACTGATGAAGGTTTGGGCTGTTTTTACAATTATGATTTCTGCTTTGGCTCTTGCCGCTACAATTTATTTTGCTCCTGTAGAAAGCAATGCCCGTACTCTTAAAATTTCAAAAAATCAGACTTACTATAAAGGCAATTTTAGAAGTGGATTTGAAGAGGCTGGACCTTTTTCTTCTAAATCACTTTCTTTCTGGAAGTTTGCCCCTCAAACTGCCGGAGAATCTGAAGCAGAGAAGCCTATTGTGCTTCTTTCTCCGGATAAACGTGGAGATACTGTAAATTATACTCCCTATCTTGAACAGCTGGCTCTTCATGGTGTTACGGCTTGTTCGGCCGATTTTTTTTCTGATGACGGACAATGGCTTCATTCTTATGGTGATAAAAAAATTCTTCGCCGGCTTATTATGGTAATTCAAAGTACTGTTAACCGTCAGCGCTTTGAAGCTCAGCGCGAGTATTATTCTTATAATGTTTCTCAGGAATATGATGTTTTGATACCACTGATTCTTGAAAAATTTGGTGCGGACAAAAAGATTCTTCTTGTAACTGATTTTATGGCTGATATTGCTGCTGAAGATTTTGCAAAGAAAAACCCGGATGTAATTGCCGGTGTTTTTAAGCTTTCTGATATTGAAGAATATAAATCTTCGGGCTATGGCTGCATTGAACAGACAGACCCGCTTTTAGCAATGGTTCTTGGTTTGAGAAGAGATAAGTCTCATAAAACGCCAAAATTACTGGCTGAAAAGACTCTGGAAATTCTGAAACAAATTCAGCATGACAATACCGCTGTTTCTGATACTGAATAAAGGGAGGTTCTGAATGACCTTAAATGAACTCGACGCTTTTTTTAATGCTTTTCTGAAAAAAGAAGATTTTGCGGGCGATCCTTCGCTCAATGGTATTCAGATTCAAAACAGCGCACCGGACTCTCTGCCTGTTACTAAGGTGGCTTTTGCTGTAGATGCCTGTGAGGCAACTGCGAAGGCGGCGGCAGCTGCTGGCGCCCAGGTACTTGTTGTTCACCACGGGCTTTTCTGGGGACACTGCCAGACACTTACCGGAAATTTTTACAAGCGGGCGGCCAGCTTTATTAAAAATGACCTGGCTCTTATTGCCTACCACATTCCTCTCGACGCGAACAACCCTTATGGAAATAATTTCGGGCTGGCCGCTGCCCTCGGGCTTGAAAATGTCCAGCCTTTTGGTTACTGGCGTGGAATGCCTATTGGTGCTACAGGCTTGCTCCCTGAACCAGTTTCTCCAGACGCTCTTGCAGCAAGCCTTTCAAAAATCACAAAAACTGATTGTCGGGCCTTAGCCTTTGGTAAACCCCAGATTCAGACTGTAGGAATTATTTCCGGTGGCGCAAGTGATGACGTAGATCAGGCTATTGAGCTTGGTCTAGACTGCTACATTACCGGTGAATTTGCCCATGAACAGTACCACCTTGCAGAAGAGTGTGGCATAAATGTGATTTCGGGCGGTCATTATGGAACTGAAACAATGGGTGTTTCCCTGCTCAAAGAAAAAGTTGAAAAGGAACTGGGGCTTTCTACTATCTTTATTGACCTACCTACGAATTTATAAGTATATTCTATATATGAATAAAGAATTAAAATCAAAACTCTGGCCAATTTCTCTGGCCCTTCTTGTAATCATTCTTGATCAGGTTACAAAAATCCTTGTGGTAAAAAATATTCCACTTTATACAATCGGAAAGTCTTTTTTTGGTGATTTTCTTAGAATTGTTCATGTTGCAAATACTGGAGTAGCCTTTAGTGTTGGCGCAACATGGTCTGAGACTGCCCGCCATTTCCTTTTTTCACTGATTCCGCTTATCGTAATTGGCATTGTTATTGCAATTTATTTCAGAAACAATACCTGGACTAAACTTCAACGCTGGGCGATTATGGGAATTGCTGGAGGCGGTTTTGGTAACTTAATTGATCGTTTTTTCCGCGCCGAGGGTGTTGTTGATTTTATTGATGTTAAATTCTACGGACTCTTTGGAATGGAACGCTGGCCTACTTTCAACGTTGCAGATTCTGCAGTTGTTGTTTGTGGTATTCTGCTGGTAATCTCATTCATCGTAACTTCGATTAATGAATCAAAATCATCTAAAGAAGAAAAAACTCAGGAGGCATAAAATGGATATGACAGAGGAAGAAAAAGCAGAGCGTGAACTTCGCCAGAAAAAAGAACTTGAACGAAGAGCAAAAACCCGTAATTCACGTTTATTTTTGTTTTTTGGATGTATTTTCGAAATTGTAGAAACAATCCTTGTAATTTTTGCACTTTTTATTTTTTTCTCTTTCCTGATTTTCAGGGTATTCAATTTACCAGAAGAAGCAGCAAAAACTATCTACCAGTTCTCTACAATTGTAAGCTTTGTTGGAGGCTTATTCCTTGGTTTTGTGATTTATAAAAATTGTGCAAACTTTATAATCGAAAAATTCAATCTTACAGATAAGCTTTCAAACGAAGTGCTTGGCCACTATTCAAAGCGCTATAGAAAAGCACAAAGCGAGGAACTTAAAAAATGATTGGTATTATTGGTGCAATGCAGAGTGAAGTTGAAGCTCTTTTTGAGCAGATGACTTCCAAAGAAAAAATCGAAATCAACAATCTTGTTTTCTACAAAGGTAAACTTTTTGATAAAGACGTTGTAATTGTACAGTGCGGAATTGGTAAGGTAAATGCCGCACTCTGCACTCAACTTCTTATTTTGAATTTTAAGGTTTCGAAAGTTATCAATACAGGAATTGCAGGTGCTGTTGGTACAGGCCTCAAAATATATGATTTTGTAGTTTCTGATGCCGCTGTATATCATGATTTTGATGTACAGTTCTTCGGTTATAAACTAGGCCAGGTTCCTGGAATGCCTGAACAGTTTGAGGCTGACAAGCCGCTGGCAGATGCAGTAGTTGCAGCTTTTGGCAAAACTGAACTGGCCGGCTCACACAAAATCACCCGCGGCCTCATAGCTTCGGGCGATCAGTTTATAGCCGGTGGCGAAAAAAAGGCCTTTATCGTTTCTAACTTTAAGCCACAGTGTGTAGAAATGGAAGGCTGTGCAATCGCTCATACCTGCTACGCAAACAAGGTTCCTTTTGTAATCATCCGCTGTATGTCAGACTGCGCAGATGAAACTGTAAAGGAAACATATTCAGAAGATACTGCATCGAAGTTAAGCAGCACATTTTTAATGGAAGTAATTAAAGAAATATAAATTAAAGTGATATACGTCCACGTCAAGGCACGCTTCGCTTAAAGCCTTGACATGTCCGTTTATCGGGTTTTTAAGGAGGTTAAACCCGCTATGGAAGTAGTTCAGAGTTTCACAATTGATCATACTCATTTAAAACCTGGCATTTACATTTCACGCGAAGACAAGGGCTTTACAACCTACGATCTTCGCATTACAGAACCAAATAAAGAGCCGGCTATGGGCCCCGGAGCAATCCACAGTCTTGAACACCTTATGGCAACATGGTTCCGTAACTCAGAAGTAAAAGAAGATGTTGTTTACGTTGGACCAATGGGCTGTCTTACTGGTATGTACATCATCATGACAGGAAAATATTCTGTGGAAGATATGCGCCAGCTTACAATCCGCTGTCTTGAATGGATTCTTACTCAGGAAGAAGTTCCTGCAACCCGTCCAGAAGCATGCGGTAATTACCTTCTCCACGACCTTCCAATGTGTAAGTGGGAAAGCAAGCGTTATCTCGACCGCCTTAAGAACGACTTTCATTGCGAGTATACAAAGCTTAAGGTTACTCTTGATGATGGAAAAACTTTTGCTGATGCATAAGGATGCATAAACAGGAAATCTTGAATGAACATTCTTGCTAAAATGAAAGAAACAGCCGTTTCCGTATTACCGGTTATGGTAATCGTGCTGTTTCTTGGCTTTACCTTTGTTCCTCTTGATAAATATTTGCTCGCACGTTTTGTTGTGGGCGGGCTTTTTCTGATTCTGGGACTCACAATTTTTCTTCTGGGAGTTGACCTTGGAATCCAGCCGATGGGCGAACGCTGCGGTGCCGAGCTTACAAAAAAACGCTCCCTCACACTGCTTCTTATTGTAGCCTTTATAATTGGTTTTATAGTTACTGCTGCAGAACCAGACATTCAGGTTTTTGGAGATCAGGTTCGTGGCATTTTCCCTTTTGTAAATAAACTGTCCATCACTTTTGTAATTGCATGTGGTGTTGGTCTTTTTATAATGCTTGGGCTTCTTCGAACCGTACTGAACCTTTCTCTTAAATGGACTTTCTTTATTTCTTACACAAGCTTGTTTCTGATAAGTTTTTTTTCACCTGAAAGTTTTATTGGAATTGCTTTTGATTCTGGAGGAGCAACGACAGGGCCAATGACAGTTCCTTTTATTATGGCTTTGGGTTTAGGGGTTTCTTCTGTAAGAGATGATGATGATAACAGCTTTGGTCTTACTGGTGTTTGTTCCATCGGGCCGGTTATGGCTGTTTTAATTTATGCTATCATCATGAAAACAAGAGGCTTTTTTGAAACTAGTCTTGCTGAAAACGCTGCATCTTCCGCCCTGGCTTCAAGTTCTGCAGCCGCGTTAATTTCAGGTGGATTTTTTACCAGAGTCTTTTCTCCCTTCGGTTTAGCCGCAGGTCATGTTTTTCGAGAGGCTTTAACTTCCATTTCTCCTCTTTTTGCACTTTTTATAGTCTTCCAGATTCTCCTGCTTAAAATGACTAAACGTCAGGTTATCAGAATTATAATCGGTTTTATTTATGCCTTTATCGGGCTTACAATTCTTTTGATTGGAGTAAACGGAGGCTTTTCGCAAACCGGTGCTGCACTGGGGCAAAAACTGGGGGAACTTACTGTGAGCCGTGGTGGTGCCTGGTATATTCTTTTGATTGGAACAGGTCTGCTTCTTGGAGCTATCATCGTTTGTGCAGAACCTGCAGTCTGGGTTTTGAGCGAACAGGTTGAACAGGTAAGCGGCGGTACTATTAAGCGCCGGGTTCTTTTAATTTTTCTTTCGGTTGGAACTGCGATTGCAATCGGACTTTCTATGTGGCGAGCCGTTTCCGGCTTCAATCTCAGATATATTCTGATTCCGGGTTACATTATTTCTATGCTTTTAATGGTTTTCTGCCCTACTCTTTTTTCTGGAATTGCTTTTGATTCGGGTGGTGTTGCTTCTGGTCCTTTAACCTCTACCTTTGTTCTCTCTTTCACACTGGGTGCTGCAGCAAGTGGAAAAGGCGGCAACGATTCTTTTGGTGTAATTGCTCTTGTTGCAATGATGCCGCTTCTTGCCATTCAGATTATGGGAATCATATTTAAAATTAAGCAGCGTAAAACAATAGATTATACGGTCAAACCGGATAATAACAAATCCGTTCAGGAGGTATCTGATGGGGTATAAATTGTTGATTTCAATAGTTCCTCACGACAGCGGGGAACTAATCGCAAATGCCGCAAAATCAGCAGGAGCTGGAGGCGGTACAATCACAATGGGCCGCGGCACAGCCTCTAACGGAGTGTTGCAATTACTAGGCTTAGGAGACACTTCTAAAGACATCGTGTATATCATCATAAAAGAAAATCTTAAGGAAGCAGTCTACAATGAAATCATAAAAGCATCAGAAAAAAAATCTCACTTTGGTGTAATATTCACTCTGAATACACCAGACTTTATCCGCGCAGGTCACCTGGATGAAAAATCAGATGGGGCAAAAGGAGAAGAAACTATGAAAAACGAAAAGAACTATCAGATGATAAACATAATCGTAAATAAAGGATATGCAGAAGATGCAATGGCTGCAGCCAGAAAAGCGGGTGCTGGTGGCGGTACAATAATCGGTGCTCGCGGAACTGCAAAAGAAGGTGACGCAGCATTCTTTGGAATGAAAATTGTACCGGAAAAAGAAATGCTTATGATTCTTGTCCCTGCAGAAAAGAAGAATGACATTGTCTCCGCTATTACTGAACTTCCTTGTTTTGCAGAAGCCGGCAGCGGTATCATCTTCTGTAATGAGGCACAGGATTTCACCCTGCTTGGAAAAAAATAGTCGTCTCTTTTATACAGAAGCTTTTCCAGAATAAATTCAGAATTTTTATAAAGGTCAGATTCCCGAAAATATTGAAAAGGAAGATAACGCTCACCTGCCATACAGTGATTTGCGCATAGAAGACAATGTAAAAGTTTCAAGTATTGTTCATGGATATAAAAAGAACAGACTTCTGTATGAGTGGAAGCTTTATAATGACAGGGCTGTTCATGTTATGTAGAAACAGCAATTGAACAGGACGAATTTGTAGCCTTAATTATCTGATCTGACAATACTTTTTAGCCCCCCCCTTATAATCATTAATTATATTTATTTACTAGTTTCTTTATTCTGCTTTACAAGTTTTTTAATAGCCTTGAAAGATTCAGGACTGATGTCATGTTCAATTTTGCAGGCATCTTCAGAAGCTATTGAAGACTTTACTCCAATCTGCTCAAAGAATTCTGTTAGAACTGTATGTCGTTCATAAATTGTTTTAGCTATTTCTGCACCCTTTGGAAGAAGTTTGATTGTCTGGTCTGACTCAATGGAAATATATTCTTCCTTTTCAAGATTATGTAAGGCAACGCTTACAGATGGTCGTGAAAAATTCATTTCTTTTGCAATATCGATAGAGCGAACTGAACCTTGTTTTGAAAGAACTAAAATTGTCTCAAGATACATTTCTGCAGATTCTTTAATTACCATTTTCTACCTCTTGAGATAATTATACTAAATGAGTTTAGTTACGACAACTGTTACTCTATTTTCGTTTTGAGGATTTCTGCTTTGTAATAAATTCTTCAACATGAGGATACAATTCACTGCAGGCATGCCCGCATGAACCGCAATTGCCGCCACATGAGGGGTGGCGTCCGGAACGCTTTGCTTTTATCAGGGAATATATTACTAGCGCAACGGTAAAGAGAAGAATAATGCTGACTATTATGGTTCCCATAAAATAATGCTCCTATAAACTATTGTCACCCCGAACTTGTTTCGGGGTCTATTATAGATGCTGAAATGTCATCCTGAACTTGTTTCAGGATGACACACCTATTTTACTGCTTTTGGACGGCGAAATAAAGCCCAGCCGAAGCAGGCAATTACAAGAACTGCCAGGATTAATCCGAAGATGTTACCGCTGCCTGCAAAGATTGAACCTAGCTGGTAGACAACAAATGAAACTGCATAAGCAAGTCCACACTGCCAGCCGATTGCAGCCCAGGTCCATTTTCTGTTGTTCATCTCGCGCTTTATAGCACCGATTGCTGCAAAACAAGGAGCACACAAAAGGTTGAAAATCAGGAATGACATACCAGCTGGATGTGTAAAGGCTTCTGCAAGTGCTGTCCATGCTTCATCACCACCATAAAGAACACCCATAGTTCCAACAATATTTTCCTTAGCAACAAGACCAGTAATAGAAGCAACAACAGCCTGCCAGTTACCCCAGCCAAGAGGAGCAAAAATCCAGGTTATACAACTTCCGAGTTTGGCAAGAATACTTACATCCATCTGATCTTCTTCGAGCATGCCAAAGCCTTCTTCTGTCCAGCCAAAGTTAGAAAGGAACCAGATTACGATTGTAGAAAGAAGAATGATTGTTCCGGCTTTCTTAATGAATGACCAGCCGCGTTCCCACATAGAGCGGAGAATGTTTCCAGCTGTAGGCCAGTGATAAGCAGGTAGTTCCATAACGAATGGAGCAACTTCACCCATAAATGGCTTTGTTTTCTTAAGAATGATACCTGAACAGATGATTGCTGCAATACCGATAAAGTAAGCTGATGTTGCAACCCATGCAGAACCACCAAAAATAGCACCTGCAACAAGAGCAATAAATGGAACCTTAGCACCACAAGGAATGAAGGTTGTTGTCATGATTGTCATACGGCGGTCGCGTTCATTTTCGATTGTACGACAAGCCATAATACCAGGAACACCACAACCTGTTCCAATAAGAACCGGAATAAATGATTTTCCGGAAAGTCCGAAGCGGCGGAAAATACGGTCAAGAATAAAGGCAATACGTGCCATGTAACCACAAGCTTCAAGAAAGGCAAGGAAGATAAAGAGAACCAGCATCTGTGGAACAAAGCCAAGAACTGCACCAACACCGGCAACAATACCGTCAAGAATCAAACCTTTGAGCCAGTCTGCACAACCGATAGCATCAAGGCCGCTTTCAATGAGAGCTGGAATACCTGGTACCCAGATTCCAAAGAGATGATATCCATCACCAAAGAGACCGTCATTTGCCCAGTCTGTAGCAGCGGCACCAACAGTTACCATAGAAACATAGTAAACAAGCCACATAACAAGAGCGAAAATTGGAAGGGCCAGCCAGCGGTTTGTAACTACACGGTCAATCTTATCAGATGTGCTGAGCTTTGAGCGGTTCTTTTTTGTAACACACTTCTGGATGATTGATTCAATATACTTATAGCGTTCTGCTGTAATGATTGATTCAGAATCATCATCGAGTTCTGTTTCGCAAGCCTTAATATCTGATTCTATATGATTCAGTTTGTCAGAACTAACATTAAGAGTCTTGATTACTTTTTCATCGCGTTCAAAAAGCTTAACTGAATACCAACGGTGCTGCTCTTCAGGTAAATCATGAACAACTGCTTCTTCTATATGAGCAAGAGCATGTTCTACACAGCCTTCAAAGCGATGTTTAAACATCATAGGCTTTTTATCTTTAGCCTTATTTACAGCAATTTCTGCGGCTTCAATACAGCCAGTTTCCCTAAGGGCAGAAATCTCTACAACCGGACATCCCAGTTCTGCCTGCATTGCATCAATATGAATCTTATCGCCATTTTTCTTGACAACATCCATCATGTTAACAGCAACTACCATAGGGATTCCAAGTTCTGCAAGTTGGGTTGTAAGATAAAGGTTTCTTTCCAGATTAGTTCCATCAACAATATTCAAAATTGCATCCGGACGTTCTTTTACAAGATAATCACGAGATACAACTTCTTCCAATGTATATGGAGAAAGGGAATATATACCCGGCAAGTCCATTATTACTACTTCACCGTTGTGTCCCTTAAGTTTACCTTCCTTCTTTTCTACAGTTACTCCAGGCCAGTTTCCCACAAACTGGTTTGAACCTGTAAGTACATTAAAAAGTGTTGTTTTACCGGCATTAGGGTTTCCGGCAAGTGCTATTTTTATCATCTACTTTACTCCTTCTGTCACCCTGAACTTATTTCAGGTTTTATCCATTTCCGAGCAGCCAAGCCATGAAGGTTCAGCATGACTATATTTACCTAAACAATAATTTTCTGAGCCATTTCTTTGCTGATGGCTACGCGACTCTCTTTTACCTGAACGATTACATTTCCACCAATTTTAGAAACCAATGAAACCTGGGCTCCTGCTACAAAACCAAGATTTTCCAGAAAACGGCGAACTTCTTCTTTTCCCATAACTTTTTTTATTAAAAAGGATTCTCCGTCTGATACCATACATAAAGGCATTCTTTCTGCTCCTTAAACAGTTAGTCACTTCTAACACTTAAAGCAAAATAAATGTTAGCGTCTGCTAACTAATATTCACATTATAGTTAGTAACCACTAACTTGTCAATATTTATCAACTGTTCTGCAAAATTTTTAACCCTTTTTGCAATTTTAAAGAAATTAGAATATTAAACTGAATTCACTTGCACAATCATTCAAGTAATATTATTATTTGAGTAGTTATTCAAATGACATTTCTCATAAAAAAGCATTTCTAAAGAAAGTTAGAATTGCTGACTTTTTACAGTTTGGAGAATATGATAGATGAAGAAAAAGGATGAACTTTGTGAATGTGAAATCATTCATGAAGATATTGTGAAAAGAGTCAAATCAACATTCCCAAAAGATGAAACGATTTTTGACCTTGCCGATTTTTATAAAATATTTGGAGACACTACACGTGTAAAGATTTTATACGCTTTGGACAAAAATGAACTTTGTGTATGTGATATTTCAGCTTTGCTGAGTATGTCAATTTCGGCGGTTTCACATCAACTTAAGATTTTACGTGATTCAAATCTTGTAAGAACACGTCGCGTAGGCAAGGTTGTTTACTACAGTCTTGCAGACCAGCACGTCCAGGAAATAATTGAATGTGGAATGGAACACATCTCAGAACTAAAATAGGAGGTAATTTTATGAATAAAGATATAGATGAACACAAACATGGTCATCACCACGAACACAGCCACGGTGGCTGCAGCTGCGGTTGCAGTCACGAGCACGGTCACTACCATGACCATGAACATGGCGAAAAAGAGGGTGAGCTTAGTGTAAAGCAGCTGATTTTTGCGGCTGTTCTTTTTGTACTGGGCTTAGTTGCAGAACATCTGCCACTTGAAACCTGGCTTCCGAATGTAGTTAAAATCGATCTGATTCACGAAGCAATCTGCCTTGTTCTTTATTTTATCTCCTTTATGATAACCGGAAAGGATATTGTAATTGGAGCTGTTTCTAATCTGGTACATGGCGAACTGATGGATGAATCTTTCCTTATGTCTGTAGCTTCAATCGGTGCAATTCTTCTTGGTGAATATGAAGAAGCCGTTGCCATTATGATTCTCTATCAGGTTGGTGAAAAGTTTGAAGATTATGCTGTAGATAAATCTCGTGATTCTATTGAAGAAATTGCGAAACTTCGTCCGGATCACGCTACCGTAAAAATTGGTGCAGAAACCCGCGAAATGGATCCGGAAGAAGTTGAAACTGATTCTGTAATCATCGTAAAGCCAGGCGACCGAATTCCAATTGACGGCATAGTTGTAGACGGCGACAGTTTTGTGGACACCTCTGCCCTCACCGGCGAAAGTATTCCTCGACACGTTAGTGTTGGCAGTGAAGTTCTTTCAGGTTCTATCAACAAGCAGGGAGTTCTGGAAATCAGAACAACCCGCCATGCAGGAGACTCCGCTCTTTCCCGCATTCTTGAACTTGTTGAAAACGCAACAGAAAACAAAACAAAGTCGGAGCAGTTTGTTACCCGCTTTGCCAGAGTTTACACACCAATCGTTGTTTATTCAGCACTTGCCCTTGCAATCATTCCAAGCCTGATTATAGGATTTAAGACTGGCAACTGGAACTGGCAGTCAACATGGAGTACATGGGTTTATCGTGCTCTTATGTTCCTTGTAGTAAGTTGTCCTTGTGCACTTGTAATTTCCATTCCACTTTCTTTCTGTGGTGGTATTACTGCAGCTGCACGCCAGGGAATCCTCATAAAAGGAAGCGTTTATCTCGAAGCTCTTGGCCGCACAAAAACTGCCGTTTTTGATAAAACAGGAACCCTCACAAAAGGTAACTTTGTTGTTACTCATATTCACGCAACAGATCCTGCAATCACAGAAACAGAATTGCTGGCTCTTGCAACACACACAGAAATGTTCTCTACTCACCCTATTTCTGCTTCGCTCAAAGCTGCCCACCACGACAAGTGTTGCGACAATGTAAAGCTTGAAAATGTAGAAGAAATTGCCGGCAAGGGAATTAAGGCTCTTGTTAATGGAAAGCAGGTTCTGGCCGGAAATACAAAACTCATGGATCAATTTGGAATTGTCTACAATGAGTGTTCAGAGCATCAGGATGGAACTGTTATTCACGTTGCAAGCGAAGGAAAATACAGCGGCCACATAGTAATCAGTGATGAAATAAAAGATGACTCGGCTCAAACAGTTGAAGACCTTCACAAAATCGGAGTTGAAAATGTTGTAATGCTCACAGGAGACAATGAACGCGCCGCTCACACAGTTGCTGCAAAACTGGGACTCAAAAAAGCCTACGGCCAGCTGCTTAGTGCAGACAAGCTTGCAAAGGTTGAAGAACTGCTTGCAGACCTGCAGAAGCCTGGAAAAGACGGTAAGGCTGGCAAAAAGCGCGGCACACTCATCTTTGCCGGTGACGGCATAAACGATGCTCCGGTTCTTGCCCGCGCCGACGCCGGAATTGCCATGGGAAATATGGGAAGCGACGCCGCAATCGAAGCTGCTGACATCATCATCATGGAAGATAAACCAAGCAAGATTGTGGACGGTATTAAAACCAGCCGCCGTACCCTGCGAATCGTTTACGAAAACCTCTATGGTGCTTTGGGAATTAAGGGAATGATTCTCATGCTCAGCGCGCTCGGTATTTCGAACATGTGGATTGCGGTTTTTGGCGATGTAGGAGTAACAATTCTTGCCGTACTCAATAGTCTACGATTATTAAGGAAAGCAAAATAACAATATAACAATTTCTTTACCGTTTTACCGTTTCAAACTTTAAAAAATATTTCTAATTTATACAAAGTGTGATATAATTATAAATACTGTACATATTTATTTATGAGTGATAATAACGGTAAAGAAAAATACAAGATTCTCATAGTTGAAAGCAACACCGAAAGTGAAACTCAGCTTTTAAATATTATTTCGCGCAAATACGATGTAGTTAAAGCTTCTTCTGGAGAAGAGGCAATACAGTTAATTGCAGACAAACAGAAAAATATTGCATCAGCAATTATATATATTCAAGAAGCAGCAGACATCGTAAGAAGACTCAGAGCCTCAATTTTAACCGAAAAGTTCCCTATTTTAATCAGTACAGATATTGATAACTCAAAGCTGGAAGATGAACTTTTAGCCTTGAATGTAATGGACTTTTTGAAGAAACCATTTTCAGACAGGCAAGTCCTCAATCGACTGAAAACTGCTGTAAAACTTTTTGAAGCAAACCGCATTATCTATGAACTTGAACGCGATGAACTTACAGGCCTTCTTACCCGTAAAGCATTTTTAAGAAAAACAGAACAGTTCATTAACAATAATCGCAAAAAAAACTTCTGTATCATAGCTTTTGATTTTGACAATTTTAAATCATCTAACAGCCTTTACGGCGTAGAAAAATGCAATGAATTTCTTTCTTATTCAGCCAGAGAAATGATGAAAGCTATGCCAGAAGGATTTTCTGGCCGTTATGGTGGCGACCAGTACATTCTTTTCTTTGAATATTCAGAAAAAGTTGATGTAGATCGCCTGACACGAATAACAAAAACTATTCTAAGTTCAGCACCAATCCCTCATCAAATTGTAAAAATGGGTATTTATGCCCCTATAGATTGTGATTTGCCACTTGTAATTTGTTGTGACCGGGCCTTTCTTTCAATCAGCAATATAAAAGGAAAGTACGGAAAAGATATCGCATTTTTTGAGGATAATCTTCAGACACAGCTTTTGAATGAACAGCGTATTATCGAAACCATGGAACGTGGTCTGGAAGAAGCTCAATTCCAGATTTTCTATCAACCAAAACACGAAACAATTACCGGGCACATTGCTGGAGCAGAAGCTCTTGTTCGATGGAATCATCCTGAATACGGTTTTATGTCTCCAAATCAGTTTATTCCTCTTTTTGAACGCAACGGCTTTATAACAAAACTGGATAGTTTTGTTCTTGAGCAGGTTTGTAAAGACATCAAACGATGGGAGCAGGAGGGGCTTCCCCTTGTACCAATATCTGTAAATGTTTCACGCAGAGATTTTCTTGAAGAAGGTTGTATAGATAAACAATATGAGATTATTGATTCTTATAAAGTCGACCACAGTCTTCTCCATATGGAAGTAACTGAATCTCTTTACTCTGAAAACACAGAACTGATTATTAAACAGGTAAAAAGGTCTCAGGAAAAAGGTTTTCTGATTGAAATGGATGATTTTGGAGCCGGTTATTCATCTCTAGGTCTGCTTTCTTCCTTCCCCTTGAATGTCATAAAACTTGATATCAGTTTTGTGCGAAACATCAAGATGAATGAAATTGTAATTGAAAACATCATCAAGATGGCGCACAGGATGGGGCTTCTTACAATTGCAGAAGGAGCAGAATCACTAGAACAGTTTAAGATTCTCAGAACACTTGGATGTGATTATATTCAGGGCTACTATTTTTCAAAACCTATTCCAATCCGTGAATTTGAAGCCTACTTAAAGAAATCATCTGTAGTATCATGTGGAAACATTTCCCTTAAGAAAACAGTTAATGAAAACACTCCTTTAAGCGAAGATATGCTGATGGCTGCAAATGAAGTCGCAGAAGGTATTCCCGGAGGTTTCTTCTCCTATCATGCAGATGGTGATCTTGATCTTATTTCTTTTAATAAAGAACTTATACAAATGTATGATTGTGAATCTGCAGAAGAATTCCGTGAATATGTAGGAAATTCTTTCCGAGGTATAGTTCATCCGGATGATTTTGATCGTGTTCAGAATAGTATAGAGAACCAGATTACAGTTGATAACAATCTTGATTACGTTGAATACCGTATAAAAACTAAAATTGGAATATTAAAATATATCAGAAATTATGGTCGTTTTGTAAAAACTAAAAACTATGGCGATATCTTCTATGTTTTCTTAAATGATATCACCATGGAAGAACGAGCTCGAGCAGAAGCAGAAGCCGAGCTTATTCAAAAAATGGAACTTCAGCGTACCGCAGATCTGGCCGCTAACGCAATTCGAGCCAAGAATATCTTTATGTATAACGTCTCACAAAATATCCTCGGAACAATACAATCAATAATCGGTTTCACAAACGACATCAAAGATAACCTTACAGACACCAACGCAATTACAAGCAATCTTTCTAAAATAGAAAATTCCGAAGAACTACTTTTAAGCCTCGTAAACGACGTATGTGAACTTGTTCATATAGAAAACGGAGACATTAAACTTGTTGAAGCTCCAACAGATTTGACAGACGCCGTGGACAAAATATATGCCCTTATAAAAGATGAAGCAAAAGAACGTGGCATCGAGATTGAATACTGGTCTGAAATAATCAATCCTTATATCTATCAGGATGTAATTCATACTACTGACGTAGTTATGAACATTCTTATGAATGCCCTTAAGTATACACCTCGTGGCGGAAAAATTCGTTTTGGAATAAAACAAACTCCTGGAAACCAGGAAAATGAATGCAATGTAAATTTTTGCTGTGAAGATACAGGAATTGGCGTTTCTCAGGAATTTTTGCCATACATCTTCAAAACATTTGCACGCGAAGACAATCTGATTAACACAACAGTTCCAAGTGCCGGACTGGGATTAAGCATTGCAAAATCCCTTCTTAATCTTATGAACGGTAACCTGGAAATTAAGAGCGAATACGGAAAAGGAACAACTGTAATCACATCTCAACCACACCGCTATGCAAAAAAAGAAGATGTAGAAAAATCAACTACACTGGCTGCCAACGTCAGAACAAATACTCAAAACTAAAAACTAAAGCCCTTTAGCCCAGGCATAAGAAGGTCCTGTATATTTCTATAAAAAAAATTGACATAAAACAATTCTTTTGCTATATTATAGTTAGCTTGTAAATAAGCTGATAAACTCTCTCCGATGTCCAGCAACGCTGGACGGCAAGGTTTCCTTTTAGTGTTACTGTCTGGAAACCTTGTTTTTTTTATTTCCAAATAAAAAAAAATCTGTTATAATCTACTTATCTATAAGGAAGGTAGACAAATGCTGATTTCAACAAAAGGTAGATACGCACTAAGGGTTATGATTGACCTTGCAGAACATCAGGATTCTGAACGAACCCCATTAAAAGAAATTGCAGAAAGACAGGAAATATCACAAAAATATATAGAAGCCATTATGACTCTTCTTTCAAAAAGTGGTCTGGTAGACGCTGTACATGGAAAAGGCGGCGGTTATATGCTCAACCGAAAACCAGAAGATTATAAAATTGGCGAAATCCTAAGACTTACAGAAGGATCACTTTCTCCGGTTGCATGCCTCGAAGCCGGAGCTGCAGAATGCCCACGCAAAGATAACTGCAGAACACTGCCTTTATGGACTAAACTTGATGAACTTGTTGAGGGATATCTTGATAGCGTAAGTCTTGCAGATTTAATGAAGTCTTAAATCTCTTCGATAGTATCTTTTGGAATTTCAATAGTAGCTACAGTTTCATTTTCTGTTGTATCAAATTTTAGGTTATTTGCATCAAGACCAAGTTTTTTTAGCATTACAAGAACGGTTATTATACCAAGTCCGGAACCTTCAGTCTGATCAATATCTGAAACTGCCTCAGCAATTGAATTATAAACCTTAGTTTTGTTAATTTTATCCTGAATACGAGCATATTCAGAATCTGTAATTTTTGTATTATTTGAAACAGTTACAGAAATGACATCATTAGCAGTAAGTAAAAGATGGACACGTAATTCTCCAGCTTTAAGTTTTTCCTGATAATGTAATGTATTTTCAAGCAGAGTTTCTTTAAACGTCTTCATTCCGTTTTTATAATCATCTTCATTATTGATATCAAGATGATGTTCCTGAAAGAAGATACGTTTTGCATTAGCCTTACTTCCATTGTCCAAAAGTTCAAAGAGACAATATGTAAGGTAATTGTACAGATACATCTGATTACATTCTTCGAGAAATATAGCTAGAATCTTCTGAAATCTGATTTTCTGATCAGGTGTAAGAGTATAGCAAAAAAAATCTATAGGCTGTCGATCTTTTACAGCCTTCTTGATGCAGGAAATTTCGTTTTCGCTTAACTCTGTCTCGTCTACTTTCATATAATATACTATATTATAAACCCAAATTTGCAAATTTTACAAGAAAAAAACACGTAAGATGTATTCCTTATTTTCTGTAACATTTGCCACAAAAGTTTTTTTCTTTTATACTTTCTGTATGAATCTTTCAAATATAGTAATAATTCTTGACCATCCGGATGAATCGCGAAATATTGGAGCGGCATGCCGTGCTATGGCAAATAATGATATAAGCGAGCTTCGCATTGTAGGAAATAAATCTGATTACGATATAGAACACATTCACGTTCTGGCAATTCATGCCGGTGAAATTTTTGATAAGGCTAAGTTTTATAATTCCATAAAAGAAGCAACCGCAGACTGTGCAATTTGCGCAGGAACTACCCGCAGACGTGGAAAAAAACGCGGTAAACTGCTGCTGCCCGAAGAATTTGCAGATATGGCAAATCAGATTTCAACAGGCTCAACAAAGGAATCTGGCGGCAGAGTCGCTGTAATTTTTGGAAACGAACGCACAGGCCTTACAGATGAACAGCTCGACGAATGTAATCTCGGAGTTACAATTCCTTCATCTGATAACTTTGGTTCATTAAATCTTAGCCATGCCGTACAAATTATGAGTTACCATCTTTTCAGAAAAAATCTGGAAACACAGCATAATACATACAGAGGTTATACCCCACTTACACTGAAACGCATTGACCAGACCGTTGCGGAAATTACAGATAATATGAAAAAGATTGGCTTTTTTAAAATGCCAGGCCGGGAAGATATGGAAAACTTCTGGCGAAACATCTTGAGCCGCGCATGTCTTTCAGAAGGCGAAGCTCAATATCTTGAAAAAACTTTCAGTAAAATGGCTGGACTCGCAGCAAAAAATTCTGCTAAGAATGATCCTCAAGAAACTTAATAAAATCTTTCTCGCATAAAGGTTTGCTGAAATAAAAGCCCTGTGCATAAGTAATTCCAAGTGATTCAAGATATTCAAACTGCTCTTTTGTCTCAATTCCTTCAACGACAATTTTACGTCCAATTTTAAGCAGCATACTTATCATACTTTCCAGGAGAATCTTTGCATTTCTTGTGCCATCAGTTCCATCTTCTTTAAAACAAGGCCATAAAAGACTCTTGTCTATTTTTATCATTTCAAAATCAGCTTTAGCAATGCGGGAAAGATTTGAATAACCTGTTCCAAAATCGTCCATAGAGAAAGAAAAGCCAAACTTTCTAAGCTCATCCATATTTTTCTTAAGCATATAACCCGAAGTAACAGCTATAGATTCAGTAATTTCTAGATTTACAGTATCTGGAGCAATATTATGCTTCATCAAAAGAGATTTCATTAATTTTGGAAGATTTGCATCAACAGACTGAAGACCAGAAAGATTTACCTCAATATGATTTACACCTTTACGCCTCAAATTATTTTCAGCCATAAAATTGAAAACGTGATTGAAAATAAGATTACTAAGAGGCATAATCATGCCTTTTTTTTCTGCAAGCGGTATGAATTCTTCAGGTGAAATATATCCGATAGTCTGATTATCTTTAAGGCGTACAAGAGCTTCGGCATTTGTAAAACGTTTTTCTGAAAGACAATAAATTGGCTGAAAATACATTTCAATGCCATCCTCCTTGATTGCTTCAGACATGATGTGAATAATCTTTCGGCGGCGGATTCTCTTTTCGCGGGCCTTTTCATCAATTCTTTTGATAAATCCAACCGACTGACTGTAAGTTTCTGAATCTTCAGCAAAATCAAGAAGTTCCTGAACATTTCCGTCAAAAGGGAAATCTTCCGGACAACACAAAACGTCAGCGTGGGCATTAAGACGAACAGACCTGTCTTTTAATTCCCAGTTTTGAGAGAATCTTTCAGAAAGAATATCAAGATATAAATCAAGTTTAGTAAGTTTTTTGTTGTCCAGCAGAAAAACCAGAGTCATTCGATTCATGCGATAGCAGGGAGTCTTAAAGTTTCTTTCAACAAAAGATTTAATTTCAATTAAGACATCAGAAATTACATTATTTCTTGCATAATTTTCAATAATCGAAGCTTCATCCAGCACCATACATACAATAGCATATCGTTTTTTGCGACTCAGACATTCCTGCAAAACTGTTTTTAGCGCATAATAATTGAAAGCACGGGTTTCGCTGTCCAGATATTCAGATGGATTCTCAAGCGAAAGAAACATCAAAAGAATAATGGCAGAAATTCCAACACTTGAAATAAGAATTCTTGGTTCAATAATCTGTACACCACCAAAGCCAATCCACAAAGCCATTGTCATAAGTACACAGATTTTCTGTTTACGATGTACCTTATTTTTTATATGACGTAAAGTCTGAAGAACCGTCATTACAGAATAGATGATAAGTACAGCATAAACACAGTTTGCCATTACACCATAAGAATAGATTCCATCCTCTCCAATGTAATAATCCATTGGTGCAAAAAGAATCGAAGCAAGAACAACTATGTATGATGCAATAATCAAAGAAAGTTCTGGTACAGTATATCTTCTTTGATCACGATTGAGCATATCCATATAAAGATAAATACTTGAAAGTGCTACATCGAGGAATAAAATAAAACCCTGGTGGGTAAAGCGGACAAACCATAATGGAACGCTGTCATAATATACAAGGGCAAAAATAGTAGCAAAATCAAAAATCAGATAGCCAAAAGAACTCACCATAAGAACTGTAAAAATGCGGTTTGAAAGCAGTTTGATTTTTGGACGCAGAAAGTAAATGACTTCCAGAATCAAAAGAATCGTAAGCGAGGCAATCTGAAATTTTATATGGTTGAATAAAAATGAATTCATGTCCTAACTATTTTACAACGAGAATTCCATTAACGCTAGAAAAATAACCTATATAAAAGAAGATAACTTTTTGCTATAATTTAAGATATGAAGTACACACACCTGCTTTTTGATATGGACAATACGCTGTACCCTGCAAGCTCAGCAATGGATAAGGGAATTACCCGCAGAATGCTTGAATGTGTTGCAGACTTTTTTCACTGTACTATGGATGAAGCAATTGCCCTGCGTTCAGAACGGATTGTACACTACTCTACTACACTTGAATGGCTTAGAAGTGAAGGTTTAACAGATGTAGAAGGCTTTCTTGCTCACGTACATCCTTCGAATGAAGCAGAGGAATTACCTCCTCAACCAGGCTTAAGAGATTTTCTGATTTCTTTAAATATGCCTATGTCAATTCTCACAAATGCACCACATGAACATGCAGATACAGTTCTTGGAAAACTTGGAATTGCAGATTTATTTGAAGCAGTAACTGATATCCGTGATGCAGGTTTTAACGGCAAACCGTACCCTGATTCTTATATGGCAGCTCTTAAGAAGGTTGGTGCAACCATAGAATATACACTTTTCCTTGATGATATGCAGAAATACACTGATGGATGGGTTGCTCTTGGCGGAACTGCCGTTTTAATTGGAAGCCCGAATGGAAAGCCTCTGGCCGAAGATGCAGAATCAATGAAAAAGGCAAGAGCTGCTAACACAACCGGTAAAACAGGCAAAACAATACGAATGAAATCAATTTACGAAATTAAGGGCATATTATGAAAAAGATTCTTTGTGTTTGTATGAGTTCAACAATTCAGCGGACAATTACTTTTGAAAATCTTACTTTAACAAAAGTTAACCGTTCTAGGCATTATAGAATCGATGCTTCAGGAAAAGCCGTGAATTCTGCACGAATACTGGAACAGCTTGAAAAGGGTTGCTGTAGAGTTGTATGTCCGCTTGGTGAAAAGAATCTTTCGGCATTTACAGAACCGGCTGCACGAGATAACCTGAATCTTCTCTATACGACTATTCCAGGACAGACAAGGGAATGCTGGACCCTTCTGGACCAGGCAGCAGGAACTACAACAGAACTGGTTGTAAGCGAACCACTTTTAGAAAGTGAAGAAGAATTAAAGGCTGTAGCTGGGGCAGAAATAAAAATCTTAAAAATCATAAATGACCTTTTACCTGAAGTTGATGCTCTTCTGCTTGCAGGAAGCCGCCCAAAAATCTGGAGGCAAGATCTTTATGCAACTATCAGCGGCATGACCCACGACAATGGTAAAGTTTTTCTGGCAGATTACATTGGTGAAGATCTGAAAAAAACTCTCAACGCCTCAATTCCAGACATTATTAAAATAAATGAAGAAGAATTCCGCGCCAGCTTCCCTGAACTTGAAGACCAGCCGCTGCAGGATGCGATTGCAAAAAAAAGCCTCGAACTTGGTAACATCATCGTGGTAGCCAGTGGCGCCGACTCTTCCTACGCAGCGGCTCGCGGGCAATTTTCCGAGTGCCCAACCGAAAAAGTCGCCGCGCTCAACACAACAGCCTGCGGCGACAGCTTTAATGCAGGTTTTCTCTACGAATACCTGCAAACCCGCAACCTGTCTGCCGCCCTCAAAAAAGGCACCTGGTGCGCAGCACGTAATGCAGAAGTTGAAACTCCTGGCTCAATACGCTAGGTAATACTGCCGATTGAAAAAATATCATAAAAAATAATATAATATATGAACTTAAAATATAGGCAACCGGTTGCCTAAAACAGGAGTAATTATGAGTATCGAAAAAAAGCCTCTCGTAAACGACCTTTACACAGCTGATCCTTCAGCACATGTTTTTAACGGAAAAATTTATATCTACCCTTCACATGACGAAGACATTGATGTAGAGAGCAACGACAACGGCGATCAGTACGACATGAAAGACTATCATGTTTACGAAATGAAAGACACAGAAACTTATCCACGCGACTGCGGCTGTGTTTTCACACTTAAAGATGTAAAATGGGCAAGCAAACAACTTTGGGCTCCTGACTGCGCAGAAAAAGACGGAAAATATTACTTTTATTTCCCGGCACGCGACAAGACTGGAATGTTCCGTGTAGGCCTTGCTGTAGGTGACAAGCCGGAAGGTCCATTCACACCAGAAGATGACTACATTCAGGGAACATACTCAATTGATCCATGCTGTTTCCAGGATACAGACAATAAATACTACCTTACAATGGGTGGTCTCTGGGGCGGACAGCTCGATCAGTACCGCAACAACAAATGGAGTGCAGATAACAAAGAACCACAGGGAAAAGAACCTGCCTGTACACCAAAAATCGCACTTCTTAAAGACAACATGAAGGAGCTCGCAGAAGACCTCCGCGACCTCGTAATTGTTGATGAAAAAGGCCAGCCTCTCACTGGTGGTGATGATGTTCGCCGCTACTTTGAAGATCCATGGCTCTTCAAGAAGGGAGATACATACTACTTCACATACTCAACTGGTACATCACACCTCTTGTGCTATGCAACAAGCAAGAATGTTTACGGACCTTATACTTACGGCGGATGTATTTTAAGCCCTGTTTTGGGATGGACAACACACCACTCAATTCTTGAGTTCAACGGAAAGTGGTACCTTTTCTACCACGACTGCGAGCGTTCAAATGGTATCAACCAGAAGCGCAATGTTAAGTTCCGCGAACTTACCTTCAAGCCTGATGGAAAAATCCAGACAATGGACGGCTTCGACCGCTAACAATAAGACTTAAAATAAAAAAATCCAGTCGCACGCGACTGGATTTTTTTTTGGGCCATCTTAGACTTGAACTAAGGACCAAAGGATTATGAGTCCTCTGCTCTAACCACTGAGCTAATGGCCCGAAATGTTTATATAATTTATCAGAAAATTATAAAAAATTCAATACTACTCAACTGTAACGCTCTTTGCGAGATTACGTGGCTTATCAGGATTGTAGCCACGCATAATTGCACAATAGTAAGCAAAAAGCTGAGCTGGAATTATAGTCAGTAGCGAAGCCAGAGTTGAAGAACAAGCAGGAATCTTAAATACCTCATCTGCCTTTCCTTCAAATGCACCGCTTTCATCCTGAGTAATTACAAGAACGGTTGCCCCTCGGCTTTTTACCTCAACCATGTTTGAACCTATTTTATCATAAAGTTTTGGTTCACTGGCAATTGCTACAACAAGAGTCTGAGGATCAATTAAAGCAATAGGACCATGTTTAAGTTCTCCAGCAGCAAATGCCTCTGAATGCATATAAGAAACTTCTTTAAGTTTTAAGGCACTCTCAAGAGATGTTGCACTATCAAACTGACGACCAATATAGAAAATCTTATCTTTATTAAACTGTTGAGAAGCAAACTTCTGAATTACATCCTTACCATCCAGAATTTCCTGAATTTTTGCAGGAATTGACTCAAGCTCACACAAAAGCTTAGTTGCCTCTTCATCATTTAAGGTACCACGGATTTTACCAGCTTTAATAGCAAGCAGGAACATACACAAAATCTGAGTTGTATAAGCCTTTGTAGATGCTACAGCAATTTCAGGACCAGCAAGAGTATAAATAACATCATCTGCTTCGCGGCTTACAGTAGAACCAACACAGTTAGTAATTGCAACAACCTTAAGGCCCTGAGCTTTTGCAAGACGCAAAGCACTCAAAGTATCAGCAGTTTCGCCAGACTGAGAAACTACAATAAAAATATCATCTTTATCAAGAATCGGGTCACGATAACGGAACTCAGAAGCAACATCAACATCAACCTTCATTCTTGCAATTTTTTCAAATGCATATTTTGCAACTACACCCGCATGATAAGCTGTACCACAGGCAGTTATAACAACACGACTTGCATTCTTCCATGCATCATCCATCTTGTTTTCTTCAAAATAAACATCAGTTGGCTTTCCAGAACCATCCTTTACAATACGAGGGCGCATAGTATCTGTAAGCCCCTTAGGCTGTTCATGAATTTCCTTAATCATAAAGTGTTCATAACCGCCCTTCTCTGCAGCATCAATATCCCATTCAACATGACTAGGCTCTTTAATGATTTTTTCACCTTCAAAATTAAAAAGATCAACATGATCAGTATACAAAACAGCAAGCTCGCGCTCACCAAGATAGTAAACATCACGAGTATGCTCAAGCAAAGCCGGAACATCAGATGCAATAAAGTTTTCACCTTTGCCAAGTCCTACTACAAGAGGGCTTTCTTTTCGGGCACAAATAATTCTATCCGGATAATCTTTACAGATAACACCAATAGCATAAGAACCTTCAAGAATATGAAGAGTCTCTATTACTGCCTTAAAAATATCACCAGTTGACTTATACTTCTGATCGAGAAGATGAACAACAACTTCTGTATCTGTCTGAGATTTGAAAACAACACCCTGAGCCTGAAGCTTAGCCTTAAGCTCTGCATAGTTTTCGATAATTCCATTATGAACGATAGAAATCGTACCATCCATATTTGTGTGTGGATGGCTGTTTGTATCACTAGGTTCACCGTGAGTTGCCCAGCGTGTATGACCAATTCCCACAGAACCTTTTATTACTTCACCGGCAATTTTTTCTTCCAGGAATTTTAGTGCACCCTTACATTTGCGCACAAGAATATCTTCACCTTCGAGAATTGCAATACCTGCAGAATCATAACCACGATACTCAAGCTTTTTCAATGCGTTAATAAGCACCTGAGATGCCATTTTATTTCCAACGTAGCCAACAATGCCACACATATTTATTTCTCCTATAAAGCCTGGATTTCTAAGATAATCTGAACAATTTTACCCGAAAACCAACGTTTTCGCAATAATACTAAAACCCGATGTAAGTCTAAGAAGTTTACTTTCCTACGCAGAAGTTCGCAAAAATACTGCCAAGAACATCATCCGGAGTTACATCACCTGTTACTTCGCCAAGTGCATCAAGAGCATCTTCCAGGTCCTGCACCACAGCATCAAGAGTGAAATTATCGTCTGCACTTACCAGCGCATGTTGAACGCTTTCCAAAGCTGCAGAAACAGCTTCCTTTTGACGAGCCGAACCAAGACCAGCCTGAGTGCGTTCTGTAGAACTGCCTGCTATTCCCGCTGTCAAAATGCCATAGATTTTTTCAAAGAGATCTGAAAGTCCTTCGCCGGTTTTTGATGAAATGGCACATACAGGAGGGGAAAGTCTTCCCCTCGCTCGCACTTCGTTGCTCGCTACCCCTTTTCCTAGGGGCTCTGCCCCTAAGACCCCGGTAATTTCCCCGCGAGTTTCCGAAGGGAACTCGATAGTTCGCGCCAGCGAACGTACAACGCCCCCGTCTTTATCCATCTTTGTATAAACCACGATCAGAGGTTCTTTACAGTTTTCAATAAAATCACGGTCTTCATAATTTAGACCTGTCTGCGAATCTACAAGATACAAAACCACATCTGCATCTTGAACAAGGCTGCGGCTTATTTCCACACCCTGAGCTTCAATAACATCACTGGTCTGGCGCAAACCGGCCGTATCAAACAAGCGCACAGGAATCCCGTTAATGCTCGCCCAGCTTTCCAACCAGTCACGCGTAGTTCCTTCGATGTCACTTACGATGGCACGTTCTTCTTTTAAGATAGCATTAAACAGCGAAGATTTTCCCGCGTTCGTGCGCCCCGCCAATACTACCCTCGCTCCATCCTGATACAATTTTTCGCCGCGCCACGAGTCCTTCAAGGCCTGAAGTCTCTTCAGCGCCGTTTCGATATCTTTCCTGTCAAACGAGTCTGCAATAGTTTCCTCGTCCTCCGGATACTCAATCTCCACCTCAATAGCGGCGAGCGTGTCCACAATTAAATTTTTTATGGAATCGATTTCTTCAAAAAGACTGCCCGCAAGTCTTCCGGCAGCATGAGAACGCGAAACATCAGTATGAGAATCAATGATTTCTTTTATTGCTTCTGCTTTTGTTAAATCTGTTTTGCCATTTATAAAAGCACGGAAAGTATATTCACCACGATTTGCCTGTCGAAAACCAATTTTCAGCATAAGATTCTGAATTGCCATAACAACGGCCGGACCACCGTGACAGAATATCTCTACCATGTCTTCGCCGGTAAAGCTTTTTGGTGCCCGGTAAACAGCGAGCATAACTTCGTCGATTTTAATATCATCTGTCACCCCGAATTTATTTCGGGGTCTTTCTAAAATAGATCCTGAAACAAGTTCAGGATGACTCTTGTTTTTGTCCGTCCTGACCGGACAATCTATAATCCAGCCGTAAACCAGCGTATTGCCCGGCGCCTCCAGCAGTGCTTTCGGCCGGCTGAAAACCCTACTCACAAGTTCAATACAACCCTTTCCCGAAACCCTGACAATACCAAGAGCTGCCGGCGCGAGCGCAGTAGCAATTGAGGAAATCGGTTCTTCTGGCGTGTACTGATTCGGTGTCATTACATTACCCTTTTATCTTAAAGTTTTAAGAAATGGACGGAAATTATGTGCTTTCTCTTCTTCAGTATAAGGATACAAAATACTGTCCAATACAGAAACATCAGAATCCACATAAAGAGGCTTCATTTTATCACCAATTGCAGGCTTACGGAACTCCCGGCTTGCTTCTGCTGTTGTACCAATAAAGGCTTCTGTTGCTTCAATGTCCGGCGGAGTTGTTCCATAATCGCCGGAATTATTCCAGCACATATAACCACGGTCCAGAGAATCACGAACACCAAAGAACTGTTTTTTTATATAATCCGAATCATAATAAAGTCTGTCATAACTAACATTCAGATAGAAAGACTGAATCCATGGACGTATAATTGCACGGTTACGGCAGAGCACAGTATTACGGAAAGAACCATAATAATAAATGCGGTAAGTTCTGTCCGCAACCGGAGCATAGTTTAAGAAGGTCTGTTCAAAGTGACTCGGATAGAACATAGGACCAATTACATCAACATACTCAGCAAGCATTTCTGCATCCTGACCGGTTCTTGTACCACTGCGATACCAGCCGTTTGCACCATAAATATCAATTCCAATTGGAGCCTGAATATTATCGCGCGCATAAGAAAGGAAGGAAATCAAAGCCGATTCCTTGTCCATTCCTTTATCCTGCCAGCGATACTGAGCATTATAAAGATTCAAACCGTCTGTTGGAAAGCGGATATAATCAAACTGAATTTCATCAAAACCGCGGGCAACAAGCTCTCTGGCAATTGCAACGTTATATTCCCATACCTCTTCTGAATATGGATCTACCCATTGTTCATCATAATATGTAGTTTCCTTACTGCCGGTTGGCTCGCCGTTTTCATCAACTACATCATCATAACCTTTTATACCAAGCCAGGGTTTATTAAGCTTTTTATCCCAGACTGCATATTTTCCATTCTGATATTTTGAGAGAGAACGGTCTTTAAATGTTACGATTCTGGCAACAAGGTATATATTTTCTTTCTTGAATTCTTCAATAAATTTATTCAAGTCTTTGATTGCATAACCAGAGGTAGAACATTTTTCCAGAACCAGCGGATCATGAGAATCATAACGCAGATAGCCGTAGTCATCCTTCATATCGATTACGATAGAATTCATATTGCGGTCTTTTACAATTTTCTTAAACTTTGCCACACCTTCCGGAAAGCTGCATTGATAAGCAGATGCATAAACACTCTTTCTTCCGTTTGCTTTTTCTGCATAAGGTGAATTTACAGTGCCCGGATAAAGCAGCCACAATTCATTAAGCTGAAGCCCTCGCGCAAATCCACTGCGGGAATGAGGAATCCAGGCTGTATTAATCATACCAGGAACTGCACTAAAAGCTTCATGCCAGTCTCGCTCCTGACTCGGAGTTCCGGGACTTTGAAGTGAATCCAAATCTATTGCACCAAAGCCTTCAAGCTTAGTATACAAAAGAACATTATCAATGGTTGTAAGACCATCTGTTACATCTGTAGGCTCTGAACCTGTATAAATTAATTCACCTTTCTTTTCCTGCCAGTTAAAACGATAGATACGCGGAATATAGGTTTGCGAAATATAGATTTCTGTATAAACAGAACCATCCGCTCTTGTACGGAGCACCGGCAAAATATCCGCGATTTCATCCGGAGAAGTCAGCGACGGCATCTTTTCAAATCCGGCATCCACATCATACCATTCCGGCTTAGGCCTGTCCGGAAATATATATGAAAGCCCAAAAATCGGATGAGCCATAAAAACAATTGTTTCGCCTTCTAAAGTTGCAAGGGCAACTGCTTTAACTCCAGGAGTTGTTTTACTCATTGAGCCAAGATTTTTCCAGTTAGCACCGCCATCACGACTAAAGAACACACTGTCTTTAGTAGCAGTTACAACTTCATTATGATTTACCGGGTTTACACAAAGATCCTTAAGTTCCTGAATCTGCAGAGAGAGAGTTTTCTTTCCTCCTTTAAATGTTTTGATTGTAAGAAAAGGAAGCCCATTGTCACGCTCTTCAAAAGTCTTTAGGTCAGCACTATAAAAAATTCCTTTCTGGGTACGCATGAGCCAGCCTGAATTAATACGCAAAAGCTGATCTACGCGTGCTTCTGTCCAAAGGGGAATTGCTGAATTTCTATTTGTAACACGAAAAAGTCCGTTATCTGAACCTACAAGAAATACATCTGATTCGGCTTCACCTTCCTGAGCACTAACCGGATTTTTTTCCGGTAAACGATATAAGGGTTTTACATCTTCGGAAAATGCAAAAGCCGTTAAAAAAAACAATGAGAGTACAAAAAAAGATTTTTTCATACTCTCATTATCGGCAGAATTTGACTAAATCTATACCGTCAATCGATTAAACTATCTTATCCAATGCTTCTACTACTTCTGTATCGTAGATTCCTGGCTGCTCTTTAAGTGTATTTACTGCAGTTTCCTTATCCATAGCACCCCGATAAGAACGCTTACTTGAAAGAGAAACATAACTTTCAGCTACACGAATAAGGCGTGCAATCTGAGGAATCTCATCACCCTCCAAGCCCTGTGGATAACCAGTTCCATCAATATTTTCATGATGCTTCATAGCTGCATCTTCAAATACACTCCAGTATTTCTTTGGCACAAACTCAAGATGTTTTTCAGCAAGATTAACATGCTCTTTCATCGCCTGCTTTTCTTCTTCTGTAAGCTGTGTTGCAACAAGAAGATCCGGATCAATAGCAAGGAAGCCTGCATCATAAATCATAGCAGCACAGAAGTTGAGCATAGCCATACCCTGTGGAAGGCCAAGCTGAATAGAAAGCTTATAAACAAGCTCACCAACGTTCTTTGAGTTATTCTTACGACCTGTTACATTATCAATCTGCTGACCAATTTCCTCACACTTAACGGCAATCTGCTTAAGCTCTTCTTCATCTTCCTCTGAGAATGTAACATCTGGAAGAGCTGCTGCTGGTGCCCAGGTAGAAGAACCCGCAATTCTAAGCGAAGGATTTCCACCATAAATATCTGTAATGCCACCAAGCATAAGGCGGTTTGTCTGATTCTGATTCTGAGCAAGGAGTCGGAAAGCCTGTGCGTACTGTTCCTGCTGAACAAGATTTGCTTTTGCCGCCTTTTTGATAATTACCATAATCAAAAGAACAAGGAATACAATGATTATCGCAATACCAATAATTGACAGGGCAATTACACGTGTAGAACGCTTTGTTTCTTTTGCAGTTTCAGAGAAGGCATCTGTAAAGGTAGCGCCCATATCTTTAAGACCAGTTTCAAGGGCATTCTTAAAATCTTCCTGTCCCTGTTTTGTTGCTTCAGCCTGTTCCTTCATCGCATCGGCCTGCTCTTTCATAGCCTTAGCCTGAGCTTCCATTGATTCCTGCTGAGCCTCAAATCGTTCCTGCTCCACCTTTCGCTGGGCGGCAGTTTCGGCCTTTTGAGCTGCTTTTTCTTTATTTTCCTGATCCTGTTCTATCTGCTTTACAAGCTTCTTAATAGTAGTATTTTCGATATTAGGATACTTCTCAAGATTCATTTTGATATCGATGAGAGCCATATCGTCGTACTTTTTCTGAAGCTCCTGTAATTTAACCTTGTATACAGTCTGAGCAAAGTAAAGTACGTTTGTCTGAGAATCTTCATCTTTTGCAACAGCAAGTGCCTGGTTTACATATTTGTAAGCATCTTCAATGTTTCCATCTTCATAAGCTTCGTTTGCCTTGTTCAGAAAGCGCACAGCCAAATCTGTAGTCGCTGCAAAAACAGTTGTTGTGAAGAAGACCAATACTAATGCAATAATAATTCTTTTAAGCTTACCTAATAACATTTTCTACTCCAATTGCAAGAATTAAGCTGGCTCGATTTTCCAATCCATTATCTTTTTTAAGGAAAATCTTATCTTTCGCTCCTATATTTAAATTTAACTTAACTTTTTCCAATTCGGCAAATGGAATTTCAACATTCATTGAAGCTCCTGCTGCCATAGTTATATTGTCTGTAAAAAGATGCCCTGCAAGCCAGTCTGCCCCGATATCGAGACGGACAGGACCTATAGCAATCTGTTCTAACTTTAATCCAACGAAAGGAGAATAGAATTTCTTCTCAACACCTTCGGTGTTAACAGCCTTATTTGACTCTCCTGCAAGCATAACATTAAAACCAGTTCGAATAAATAGGTTTTTCAAAAGATTAGGATTACAGAATTTTATTGCGGCTTCACCGTCTATAAAGAATGGCACGAGATCTTTTTCTTCTGCCATTCCAAGGAATTGAACTCCAGCAAAGACATCTGCTCCAACTTTGATTTTATTCTCTAACGTATATATATAATTAAAATCAAGAGAAACACCATAATGCAGTGTCTTCAAATTTCCTGTTTTTTCCAGCAGGAACAGGGCATCAGCAGCTCCAAACTTTGCCTTCCAGCTGTAACTTGAAAGCTTAGATTCTTTTCCAGAAACATAAACCGAACCATCACCTGTTGCCTTCTTTGCAGAATTATATTCTTTTTCTACGTTTCCACGCTGTTTTTCTTTAGCAAGCTGAAGTCTGGCTGCTTCAAGTTCCTTCTGATGTGCAACTTCTGCTTCATGCTTAAGTTGAATTTCGTAGGCATCAGAAATTACGCTGTACATTTCAACAGCCTCTTCGTTATCAAGATTATTCTCAATAACCGCAAGAGTTGCTTCCATTGCAAAAACATATTCATTATTCACGATTAAGCGTCTGATTTTTTTCTGTGTGTAGTTTTCTATAAGGTAATAATATTTATCTTTATTATTCCTTGATAAAACTGCATACAGTTTTTCTTCATCTTTGCTAGTAAAACAGGAATCAATTTCCTTATAAATCTCTGCTACATATTCTTCCAGTGCAAATACATTTACAGTAGAAAATAATAGAACAAGACTTACAATAAATGCTTTAACTGTCCTCTTAAACATTCTAACTCCTTTACACCTAGAAGATATTAGTTCTAAATCCAATTCCTAACTGAGGAACAAGACTCTTGATATCTGTACCTGAAACGTCCGTTGGAATAAACCACAACGAAGCTTCGGTATACAAGGCAAACGTACTGAATGCCTTAACATTCTGAAGCTTTACCTTAGGGAATTCAATCTGAGCAAGTATAGAAGAAAGGATTTGAGGCTTTCCACTATTTGTCTGTGTGAAATAAGAGAAGTCTGCACCTACTGCAAACGATGCATACAGCCAGTCCCAGTCATGTCCCATAAAGAAGCTGAATGGAATTGATGCAATGTTTGCAAGAATCTTAAGGCTGAATACATTTCCACCATAACGACCGTCTGTGAGGTCTGTCTGGAACAGGTTAGAAATTGCATCACGCTGCATTTGTGTAAACTGCCCGTATGAAAGCTGAACCTTTACAACATCATTAAAGAAGGTAAGACCAGCACCAACTTGGAATAAAGTTGCCCCCCAGAACCTAACATCAAGGTAAAGTCCCTGAATGAATGACGGAACTTCATAAGATGACTTATCACCCTTTCGGAGAGCAACTGTTACATCCTTCAATTCTACATCATCATTAGAAAGACCTGAAACATCAAGTTTCTGGTTGTAGCGGCCACCTGTTGATGGAGCAATAAGACGGATAGAAGGCGCAGTATTATCAATCTGAATGATAGTACGGGTAATTGCCGTTTCTCCGTTCTTCATAGTAGCACGTACCAGGAAGAAGTGATAACCTTCTGCGATATCCTGATTTTCAATACGGTACATCCATTTTTCATTCTTAGAAAGCTCTGTAAAGGTCTTTCCATTATCAAAGCTTATTTCAATCTTATCAACTTTCTTTGCAGCTGTTGCGGCTTTTTCCTCAGGCTTTGCTTCTTTAGTCTTAGCATAAAGAAGTTCATCTTCACTGATAGAATAACCTGCCTGTCCCTTTATGTACGGACGGTTAGTTGCAAAGTCACCATAAGTAAAGTTATCAATTGTAATCCATGGACCAACAGGAGAATAAGTAATTGTCTGTTCACGAGAACTTACAATCTTTCCAGTTGCAAGAACAGTATCTACACGGTAAGTGTGAACACCTTCTGTTATCTGTTCTGGTCCAAGGTCAAACTTAAAGAAGCCACAGCTGGTAAGTTCTGTCGCAGCAATGAAGGTATTATCTATATATAGATTAAGATTTGTAATTTCTGCTTCTGAAGCTGCCTGACCATATACCGTAAAGATACCCTGTTTATGCTCACCATTAAGAGGATACAGAATATCTACTGTAGCCGGTGCAATATTCTTTTCAAGGTGAATATTACGGCTCACATTAGTAACATTGCCCGCCTTGTCTTTTCCAGTAAGTTCCATATTATAGAAGCCGTTTGGAAGATCTGTAATATCCATAGTCTCGCCGATAATTCGGTCAATCTTGAAATTACGAACATTTGGTTTAGTTTCCTTTTCAAGATTTCTGATAGTAAGATAAAGATCTGTAACTTCTACGTTATCATAAACATAACCAGAGAAGAAGAGCATACCGGTTGTAGTAGAATCATCAGCTGGAAGCTCAAGATTCATAATCGGAGCATCGTTATCAATATTAATAAGGCTTGAGTACAAACCTTCAATACCATAATTATCAGTAATCTTAAGGAAGACAACCTGAGTACCACCAGGAATGGCACGTGTATCTACATTGTACTTCCACTGCTCAGTACCTTCAGCATCGTTATAAGAGTTACCATTATCAAGAGAAATCTTTACATTACCAATTCCATTCTTATCGCTTGCCCAGCCGGAAATTGTAATCATGTTACGTACAGAAGTATCGATAGTTGGTTTTTCAACAGCACCCTTAGGCTCTTCAAGGGAAATTCTGAAGGTTCTTGTTACTTCTTCACCCTTTACACCATTAATATCAACTGCATAGATAGTAACAGTGTGTTCGTTATCTGTCATAGTTTCGAAAGGAACAGAAATTACAAAGTTTGTTCCGAGCTTATACTCTGCAGCCGGATCAGGACTCTTGTAAATTTCGTTTGTAGAAACCTGCTTAAATTCACCATTATCTATCTTATAGAAAACAGTAGATTCTCCATCATCATCGTAAACAATACCGGAAATTGTAAAGTCGCGGGTCAGAACCTGCATTTCTTCAGGAACGTGAATTTCTGCACGAGGCAAGTCTGATTCATTATCAATACTGAACATCCATGCTTCGATTGGAGTTACGTTTCCAGCACCATCGGTAAATGCAAACGACATTGAATCACTGATAGGACATTCAGGAGTACCTACATGCGTATGAATAAGAGGATTCAGCTCAATTTCTGTACGAGACAGAGATTTACCCTTTACCGGTGGTGCGATATATTCTGCCTTAGCCACCATTGCATTATCTTTTACCTCAAAGACAATAAGGTTATCTCCGTTTACAACATCAATTTCCTGAGGCTCAATAACTCTGACTTCTGGAGGAGTTACATCCTTATAGTAAGAAGTCCGAACTACAGATTCATGACCACCAAGGTCTTTTGCCCTTACATTGATTCTGATAAGGCCATCCGGGAATTCAGAAATATTAATATTCTTACTGAAGGTAACTCCTATCCTGTTATTATTTTTTGAAAGATCTATGTTCTCCCAAGTCTCACCGTTATCGAGAGAGTATTCAACGCTCCTGATTCCAAGAGCATGAGCTGCTGTTCCTGTAAGTGTAAAGTTATTTCCAACCCAGCTGAATAATTCAGGACCGTTAATAACAAGCTCAGGAGCACTTGTATTCGCAACAAAGTTCAATGGAGCAGAAGCATGAGTATCGCCAAAGCGATCTGTTACCTTTACCATTACATTCTTGTAAATACCGTCTTTTTCTGCATACAAAGAAATAAACTTTCCGTCTGTTTCAATTGCAAGACCAGGAGTTGGAGAAACAAGCTCAACTTTAAACGGAGCACTCAGATTTGCATAATAACTGAAGCGTGAACCATTGCTGAGAATGTAATTATTTTCAACTTCATCAAATACAGTACCGGTCTGTGCAAAAGCAAGAACCTTTGTGCGGTCATTAATTATCATAGGGTCAACCATAGGACGCACACTTGTAATAGAACCAGTAATAATCTGTTCCGAAGTTCCAGCTTTTATTGTAGCAGTAATTTTATTTACACGGACAGGGAGGTTTGCAATAGTAAACTCAGCAACCCATCTTAAAGGATTTTCAGGAGTTGGCTTTGTAAGTTTAGCGGCACCTTTTTGTGTAACAAGTCCGCCAGGAACATCTGCACCGCTAACCTCGTAATTTACAGCACTTACATCTGTATTTGTATCAATTACCATTTGTACGGTAATGCCCTCTTTTGCAGCATAAGCCATATCAACAGGCATACCACTCATGTATTCTTCGCCATTAACAAGTGTAAAGTGAGCCGAAACAGCTGGCTTTCTTACAGCAGTAAACTTCAATGGATAAGACTTTCCGTCTGGAGTTGAAGTTGACCAGCTAATGGCATTGTTTCCTTCATCAATATCCTTGCGGAAGAAGGTTGCATAATCCTGATTAAGTTCACCCTGATAAACTGCATATGCATAAGCATCAAAAGCATTTACCCAGGCAACCACCGGAGCTTTAGGAGCCGGCAACTTTCCGTTCTGTTCTTCAACAGGTGGAATATTCTTTACAGCAAAAGCTTTTGCAGATTTATTTCCGCCAACAGTTTCTGCAATCAACTCAACAATATGAAGTCCGTTTCCATAATCAGCAGCATCAAAATCAATCTTGAAAGAACCGTCACGTGCAACAGCAAGGTCAACAAAGTTTTCTGAAACAGAAGGCGGAGTAACACCTGCAATAATACCCTTCTGAATATCCACAATAGCAGAAAGAACTCTGTACTTTAATGAGCCGATACCTGTTTCGCAGGTAACTTTTCCCGAAACATTTACTGCTCCCCAGCGGCCATCAAGCGCATTATTTTCATAGTAATCATTAATTTCGATTACAGGGAAAGTTGTATCTGCATGGAAGGTTAATGGTTTTGAATCTACAGTCTTACCGTTTGTAGTTTTTACACGAACAACAACAGGAGCCGAAGTACCAATTGCATCCTGACAGATAAGCTTAATCTGATTTCCAACAAGCTCTGCACGCGCAAAAGGAGTCGAAGGCACAAGTTCTACTTTTTCAGCGTCCGCGCCGATTAAATATCCTGTAACCGGGAATTCCATATCACTGATGATAGAACCGTCTTCTGCAACAGTACTGTCATCAAAAACAACAGCAGGCTCTTCTGCCTTTACAACAGTTGTATTTGTTACATAATAAACAGCTTTGAATTCAGATTCGCGGTCAAGAATATCTTTTGCCTTGAAGGTTGCATACATGATTCCCTTAGGGCTGTCTGGAAGAATTGGAAGATTAAAGGTATATGAGCCGGAATTTTTAAGTTCAACAACAGCCTCTTCCGGATTTTCATTACCCCATGAAAGGCTTGATGAAACAGAAACAAGGCCAACACCAGAGTTTACACTAACCGACAGAGTCTTTCCTGCTTCCGGATGGATTTCCATTCCATTTGTAAACTCAACTGTATCTTTTCCAGATATAACCTTTGCAGGAGTGAACAAAGGAGCAACACCGCGAGAAGTAATTTCTATTACAACCGGAATACCTGCAACATCGTTTTCATCAATTGCAGTTACCGAAACTCTGTGAGCACCAGCGGAAAGCTCGGTTGCAGTACAAATATCATAATAGAAAACACCCTTTGTTTCCTGAATTACAGGCTCATTATTATCAAGCTGGATTCTTACTGCTTTTACGCTGTCATCATCCACGGCAATACCGCGAACATAAAGAATATCGTTATCAGCAAAATCCTGACCATTAACCGGCTCTGAAACAGTTACAACAGGTCTGTCCTCTTCCTGATCAAGGTTGAGGGTTTTAGTTTCTTCTACAATGTTACCGGCACGGTCTTTACCGCGTACAGTAAATTTTACAGCTTTATCTTTATTATTCAGTGTATCAATATTAACTGCCCAGTAAGGGTTTCCTGGAACAAGTTCAAATTCACCGCTCTGGTTTCCAAAAGTCCAGGTAAGCTCTGTAATACCCATTGTATCTTTTGCATAACCGGCAACCGTAAATTTACCGTTTACAATCTGATTATCTTCCGGATAAACAATTCCAATTTCAGGCTTTGTATTATCAATAAAGTAAAGGAATGAATACAAACCAACCGAACCAGACATATCTATAGCCTTAAACCAGAGAACTGCCGGTCCATCATTAAATTTCTTAGTATCAACTGATAAAGTGAAATCACAAAGATCTTTATTTTTGTTTCCACCAAATTTCAAAGGTATAAAAGTTTCGCCATTATTAACTGAATAATAAAGCTCTTTGATACCGTTTCCATCCGAAACAACACCGTCAAACTTTACATTTCCAGAAACGAGAAGCCCCATTTCTTTATCCTGAATTTCTGTCACCGGCTTTTTTCGGTCCAGCTGCCAGGTTACTACAACAGGCTTACTTACAACAGGATTTTCGTTAATATCATAACCGATTACCTTGATTGTATGCGCGCCTTCTTCAAGATTCGTTGTATCAAGATAGTAAGACCAGAATTCCCTGCCTTCGGCAACCACCGTCTGCTCTATTTCTGTACCTTCATCGAGAATAAGTTCAACCTTTGAAACACCATCATCATCAACACAAGTACCTACAATATTAAGGTTACTTACTACACGCATATTCGGGTATGGGTTTGTAATACCACAAATAGGCATATCAGATTTAGGATCGAGGTAAATATTATGAGGTCCTTCAACATAAGTGTTTCCGCCTAAGTCGCGGGCGGTGATGAGAATATTATACTTTCCCGGTTTTTTGCTGTCCAGGTCGTATTCTTCCTGCCAGCTATTCATGTTATCGACAGATATTTCTTCAATATCGCCTTTACCATGAGCAAACAGCCCTATTGTGAGCAGAGCTGTCAGAATCATTAGAAAAAAGACTTTTTTCATATTATTCATAATTACCTCTGAAAAAAAAAATTAAAGTCCCTCACAAGATTATCGGCACAAACTCTCTGTTTTCTTAACTAAAATTGCGTTATAATGTGTTAAAAACTTTTTATAAGGAGGCAGAACAAAATGTGTACATCAGATATAAATATTTTACAACAAGTAATTGATAAAAGCAAAAAAATTGTATTTTTTGGTGGTGCAGGTGTTTCAACCGAATCTGGAATCCCTGATTTTCGCAGTGTTGATGGCCTTTATAATCAGCAGTGGAAATATCCGCCAGAAGAGATTATAAGCCGAACTTTTTTTTACCAGAATACGCCTGAATTTTACCGCTTTTACCGTGCAAAACTTCTGCCTCAGGGCATAAAACCAAATGCTGCTCATTATAAGCTTGCAGAACTTGAAGCGGCAGGTAAGCTTCTTGCCGTTGTAACACAGAATATTGATGGATTACACCAGATGGCAGGCAGTAAGAATGTTTTTGAACTCCACGGAAGTACTCTGCGAAACTACTGTCTGGACTGCCATGCCTTTTATGATGAAAAAATAATAATTGAAAGCGAAAATGCAGCTGATAAGCTTCCTCACTGTCCTAAATGCGGCGGTTTGATTAAGCCGGATGTCGTTTTATACGAAGAAGGACTGGACCAGCGGGTAATTGAAGGGGCAGTAAAAGCTATTAAGGCTGCAGACACGTTGATTATTGGCGGAACTTCGCTTACAGTCTACCCTGCCGCCGGCTTAATAGATTACTTCCACGGAGAAAATCTTATACTTTTGAACAAATCAAGTACACCGCAAGACAGCATGGCCTCGCTTGTAATTCACGAACCTATAGGCCAGGTTTTGAACCAGATAAAGGTAAACTAAAAATTCGCATCAAGACCGAGAGAAAATCTAAAGCTTTCTTCCGGTCTGAGTTTTTTAACCGAATGTAATGTATATGAAATCATTGCAGTTAGTGCCATTTTGTATCCTGATTTTGCAAAGAATCCGATATTTGGTGTAAACTCAATTCCAGTTTTCAGATAAACTGAATCAAAATAATAACCTCTTCCGTCGGTAACCGCCTTAAAATAGTCGCCAAGCTGGTTCATTTCCAAACCTTTTTTTGCTGCACTACCTGTAGTTCCAGTTGAGGCATAACCTGCAGAAATATAAAAATCATTCAAAAATAAAGCAGTTATTCCCGGAACAGCCTTTTGAATTTCCAGACCAAAGAGCACTGTCTCAAAGCTTGCATCAAAAAGAACACGACCAATATTCTTATTTTCTGATTTCAAATTAACATATCCATATTTTGAAGATACAGGCAAAAGCGTAAATCCAAATGAAGCCGGCAGATTATAAGAAAAACCATATTTAGATTCAAATGGTAAAAGATGAGGAAGACAGGCAGAAGCTGAAACAAAAAAATAAGGACTTGTTTTATCTGCTTTATAAACATCATCCATAGAGGCTATATATTGCGCGCTGCCTCCAAATGAAAAAGCAAGACCTTGTTTTTCGAAACGTCCCGGACCACCATATCTTATAGTTGAATATTTAATAGAAAAAACATCAATAAGTTCAAACTTTCTTTTTGAATTAAGAGCAAAAGCAGAAGAAGAATTTGAAAGAGTTATAGATGAAATATTTCCTGTACGAATTACAGATTGAAGAAGAAGGGTAACTTCGCCCTGCTTCCAGCCGCTTTCATCAAACTCTGCTTTGAAATCTGTTTTACTGCGCAAAAGTGATGTTGAAGTTCCATTTTGAAGGGAAAGATGCGTTCCAAAAGTTTTTTTAACAACATTAAAACCGCCGGTTAATGTAATAAGATCTGTTGAACCATCAGACCAGGGACTGGAAGTAATATAAGTTGCACCAAGGAAATAATTATCCATAAAAGTTGACAACGAATTCACCTTTGTTGTTATATCTGAAAAAGTCATATTGTAAATACTAAATGGTAGAAATAATCCCTTAAACAAGTATGGCAGAGGATTAAAACTTTCTGAAACTAAAGATGTTCTTTCCAATAAAGGCTGCAATTCTTCAGCAGATTTTTTTTCAGAATCAAAAAGTTCGGCAGTTATTTTTTCTGTCTGCCCGCCTTCATTTTTTTTCATACTCAAAAGCCTGTTCTGTCTGTAAAACTTACCAAGGTAAACAATTTTATCATTCCAGAAAACCGGCTCATAAACACCACCAGAAAGGTCCTGCGAGCTAAGCGAAATAAGTCCGCTTTCAATTTCCATAATTCCAGCACGAGGCATTGTCCCCTTCTCTGCGTAACTGAAAATCAAAACCTGTTTTGCATTATCAAGACCATACGACAAAGACCTCACAACCATTCCCTGAGGAAAAAGTATTTCCTTGAGCAGGCTGCCATCAACCGAGCTTATGCAAAGACTATAATTCTGCCGTTTTTTTTTGAGATAAGCAAAATTTCCACTTTCCAGAGCTGTAAATGCATAAGGGATATTTTCTGGAGCAAATTTTACTTCGCTAATAAGTTCAGTACCACAAATGCTGCAGTCGCGGCTGCTACGGGCACCATCTTTCGTCAAAAGCCTGTAAACCACAAGAGAATAATGCTGGGCAAAATATTTTTGGGCAACCAGATACCAGACGCCGTCACGGTGAAGCACTGCCGCGTCCACGAGGCCTTTTTCTTTCACGGAGTAAAAACGATCGCGCTCGATGTCGTAAATCTTAACCCGGGCCTTTGCTCCGCCAGAGTTCCCGTTTATGTAACCGGCTGCCAGGAAACGCCCGTCGTTAGAAAGACGGACACTCGTACAACCGCGCAGAGTAAAGAGTTTTCGGAATCTGGTTTTTGATGAATTCTGGGCTCCGGCTTCTGCAAGGTAGACCCGCCCCGTGGAAGCTTCGAGCCAGGCGAGGCGTTGGGCAGAAGCATTCTCTGTAAAGCCACTGCTTGTGAGACTTTCATACATTGAGCCCGCTTCATTTTTTAAGGAATACGACAAAGCTTCCGGCTCGAAAAAATCCTCTACCAGGCCGGCCTTTACCGGATTCGCAGCAAGCTCCGGCACTTCATAATCTTCCTCAAACTGTTTCCAAGCCTCTCTAAGCTTTATTCCAAACGAATCCTTAAATGCACCAGAAATAGTAATATTTTTTCCGTTTACAACTCTATACCAGAATTGTGCATAAGGCTCCATTCCAAATCTTTCCTGAAGCCACTGATGAAAAGCCCCGTTAAAATAATAAGCAGCCCCATCAGGCGCAGTATCAGATGCCCCAGAAACATCATGATAAGAAGGAAACTTTCCTTCAATTTTTGCCTGCTTTACAAAATGTTTAGCAAACTCATCGTTGAGTCTTCCCTCACCTGCTGCACTCTCGCTGGTAACCGTTGCACCTTCTGCCATACCAGTTGTTACAGAAATCATTCCCGGTGCAATACAGTCTCCAAATACATTTCCTATAAAGCGCCAGAAACCATTTTTCATATTATAAGTTACTGCATGTGTCAGCTCATGACGAAAAACCGAAATCAAAGTTTCACTAAAAACAGCAATCTCACTTGCTCCGGAAACCCCGGTATCATAAATTGCAATATGATTGTAGGGCGCCCCCTCCCAAAATGCATTAAACCTTTCTACTGCAGGAGTAATTACAACAGGCATTCTAAACGAAGGAGTAAGGCCATACTGAGCCGTTACTTCTTCATAAACTGAATCGGCTTTTTCATAAAGAATAAACGCACTTTCTTCACAGCGCGCCGGAAAGATAATATCAAACCATTTTGTTTTTACAAGGCGAAGATTTTTTTCGCCAGAAAACATACCGCTGTGTGCACTAAGAATAAACTGAGTGCACACAAAAAAAACTGTAAGAATTGAAAGAAACTTTTTTAATGACTGCTTACATATCTTTAAGTTTTTTTTCTGCATATCTGAAATAACCCGCTCCTACAGGTGCGGAAATTATAACATAAATCACGCTCAAAATCACAAGCGAAATCATCTGTTTTGGTAATACAAGAGCCACAAGTACAATCAAAAATCCAACATTAAGCAAGGTAAGAAGCATAGACCACAAAACATTCAGATTCTGTTTGCAGGCAGCCATTGGAGTTTCCCAATTAAGCTTTGGATGTACTGTATCAATAAACATATCAATAATGATAAGCAAAAAAGAAATTGAAACAGCTGTCAGAGTCATCAATACGCAAACTGCAATCATATCGCTCAAGCTAAAAGGCAGTTTCAAAATACAGTAAAGCGCCATAACTATATTGATTGTAATGACATCTGCAATTCCAACATAAAGAATGGCATGCCAGAATTTTGCTTTTATAATCATATTGAATTTTAAAGGCATAGCTTTAAGATCATTCAAAGATTTTCCTTCCCGTGAAAAAGAAGTTGTTGCAATGTTTGCAAAAGTACCGGAAAAAATAGTAAATGCTGCTCCTCCCAAGGCCAGAAAATATTTCACAGAAGAAAGAGTTTCCGGAGAAACATCTAAAAGTTTTTTTTGAGTGGCAGTAACTAACTCGCCTATATTGTTTCCACTGGAAATAAAACCAATAACAAAAGAAATACACAAAATTACCGGAAAGAGAAAAACAAAAAGCGGCCCGTTCGAAAAGAAAGCCGGTTCTCGCAAAACATTCCGCACATCACGCCAGAACAAGGCATGAAATACAGAAAAAGAACGAACATCTTTATTTATAACTTCTTCTGCTTTTTCCGATGAAATCTTTTTTGTTTTTACATCAGAAAAACCGTTCAAAGTTTTTATATAAAGATTTGCAAAAAGAGGAACCAGCACAAAAAGCACAAGCGAACCAAGTGCTGCCAGAATCAGAATCGGAATTATCTTGCCTTTAAGTGCGCCGGAAATGTACATAAAAATTGGAAGGCCTGAACCAATGCTGTTCAGCTTATCGATTGCTTTTCCTAAATTGTCATTTAAAAACTGCGGATTCGAAAAAGACATCGAAACCGAAGAATTCATAAATCCGTAGAACATGCAGAAAACAATCAAAAGCGCCGTTGCAACAATTGTCATTACCTTTCTTTTACGAAGCGCCGGCACAAAATATAAAACCAGTATAAAAAGAAGATATATAACAAAAACTGCAGTTACCGAAAAAGCTAGTGCCGCAACAATAAAGCCAAGATAAAAAAGCGGATTTGTCAAAAGCCCTTCATTATATCCGTATACAATCGAGCTGATGGCAAACATTCCAACGCCAAACACAGCATCAGAAACAAAAGAAACTGCAAACTTTGCACCAAAGAATTGTTTTGCAGAAAGCGGAAGGCTCATTAAAAACTCTTCGCCAGTACCTGTGTAATAACTGGAAGCAACTGAAGTAAAACCAAAAAACATAATTACCATCAGGGCAACCATCATCGAAATGAAAGGCATAAAATCCTGCATGCCGTTTCCTGCCAGATACTTATATGCGCCAATCATGTAAATTGTATACATGCAAACCATTACTGCAAGAAGATAAATTGCTAACAAAATCAGGAGAATGCTTTTGATGATTCCCTTAGGACCTTTTTTTAAATCCCCGTCAAGACCCGAAAAATTAAAGGTGCCCTGACTCAAAATCTTATAGAGCTTAAAAATCATATAGAAGCCCCTGCAATGTCGCCGCCAGCCTTAGCTGTGCTTCCAATTAATTCAAGGAAAATGTCTTCCAGAGACTGTCCTGATTTTCCGTGCTGCTCTTTGAGCTCGTTCATAGTTCCAACAAAAATCAGTTTACCCTGCTTTATGATTCCAATGCGGTCGCAGAGTTTTTCTGCAACTTCCATAACGTGAGTAGAAAAGAAAACTGTTTTTCCATTATTAGCGCGTTCACGCATAATTTCCTTAACAATAAAGGCAGCTTCCGGATCAAGTCCTACCATAGGTTCATCAAGAATCCAGTTCTGAGGGTCGGTAATAAGGCTGGCAATCAAAAAGAGCTTCTGCTTCATTCCATGGCTGAACGAAGAAATCTTGTTATTTAAAACTTCCTTCAAACCAAACTTTGTACAATATGCTTCTATACGTTCTTTGCGAAGGTCTGCAGGAATCTTATAAACATCACCAATAAAATTAAGATACTCAATAGCCTTCAGACGTGAAACAGTTTCCGGATTATCTGGCACAAAAGCAAACTGACGTTTAGCCGCAACAGGACGCTCCTTAATAGAAATTCCATCCAGCTCAAGCTCACCTTCATCAGCCTGAATTATTCCTGTAAGCATTCTGATTGAAGTAGTTTTTCCAGCGCCGTTCGGACCAAGGAATCCAAAAATCTCGCCGTTATTCACAGTAAGAGAAAGGCTATCTACCGCTTTTACTCCACCCTTGTTGTAAGCCTTTGAAACATTTTTTATTTCAAACATTTCGAATACTCTCCTTTGGGCTATTTTGAATTTAGTTATTTTAATACGTTATTATGTAATAAACTGTTATATTTTATAAAAGAAATCCTTCTTTTACAATGATTTCATTTCTTTTTCACATTAGTTGAATTACATTATACGCGAAAGCACGTAAACAAATGCACTGTTCCAGTAAATTGCAACTTCATTTGTACTGTAGCTTGGGGTTGCATCTGCATAACACTTTAGAGGAGGCTGTCCTGCAAGATTCTGTTTTGCATAAGCATCAATAAGTCCAGAACAAGGACCGCCAGCAAGCATACCAGGATAAACTTTTTTGCTGGCCCCGGTAGGTCTGTGATGAGGATTAACCGGACTCTTTGTTCCTTCTCCCGTAATGTAACAGTAATTCAACGGGTTACATCCGAGAATATAGTCTATCTGCGCTTTTGCAGCTTTTTTGAAGTCTTCGCGGCCGGTGAGGTCATAAGCCATAAGGAGAACGTGAGCGAGGTCACAGATTGCGCCATTACTTCCCCACATAACAAACTTTGTACAATAGCGGAAAGCTGATGCATTTACCGTCTCCAAATATCTTTCTGCCTGGGCAATTATGCCGCTGTGGATTTCTGCAATGAGGTCTGCTGAAAGAGCAGCTTCATCTTTTGCGGCAACTTCAAGAAGAATCTCTGTACCATAGCCAGAAACAAAAGGCCAGCCAAAACCTTCCTGCCAGCCGCTGTTCCATGGATGCTTTGGATCAGGCTTATCATGTTTTTTATCTTCCCTATATTTAAGCGCCTGGTTAAGATAATTTTTTTCTCCTGTAGCAGCAAAAAGAGAACAAAGGGCAAAATAACGTTCATCTCGAACATCGCGGTCGCCATAGCCTCCGGTTGTAATTTCCGGTGGATTTATATAAAGCTCATCATCATGTGAAAAAAGATAATTCTGAGCTTTTACGGCAGCATCAAGAAGAGCTTTAGCAAAGGCTTCATCTTGCGCCGGGCCAGCCTCCTGGAAAAAGCCTGCCGCATAAGCAAGACAACCTGCAAAATCTGCAGTAGCCGCTGTTGAAACAGGAGAAAGAACTAACTGATCTTTTTCATCCTGAGGCATTATAAATGGACAGAAATGATAGCAGGAAATCTTATGATAAACTGCTCCATCTTCTCTCTGCATCTGAAGCATCCACTCAAGCTCAAAGCGAACTTCACCAAGAAGATCAAATTTACTGAAATGTTTTGGACATTTTTTATAAGCAAGCAGCAAATCCATTGCGGTTTTTGCACCGGCTACTACATAACGACCATAGTCTCCGGCATCGTGCCAGCCACCCTGAACATTTTTCTTTTCGCCGCTTCCATAAACTTCTGCGATTCCTGTATGGCAGATACCCTGTCCACAGCGTGAATCTGTAAAATATTTGAGAGTTGAAAGAGCCACTCCATCGTATACATCATCAGAAATTTTAAAATCAAAGCTGCGTTTTGAACCTACAGTAATGTAATAATCCCCGGCTGTCTGAAGACTCGAAAAATCTCCTGTAAAATAGCCGCCACCTGATTCTTCATCATATGGAGCCGCAAGGAGTTCGCCTGTAAAAACGGTTTCGTCTGCTGCAGCTTTATCTGATTTTTTGCATACAGAAAATTCTTTAATTTCCCCTTTTTCTGCAGCGCTTATAAATACAGTTTTACTGTCGTGCAGCTGATATCCAATTTGATTAATAAAAATTTCTGACTCTTTCATACGGTAACGTTTATAGTCAAAATCAGGCAAAAAGAATTGAATAAATGTCTATGCTAATAGTAGATTGTGTCATTGCGTGAGGCCACAGAATACTTGTGTTAATGGATAATTTAAGCTTTCTTTCTTTCCATCTTTCGAAATTAAATTGATTTTAACAAAACTGCCGGCAACTTCTTTTGCAGCTACAGCTCCGTAGAAAGAAGCAACAATTTCCAAATATTCTTCTTCCGTCATTTCCTCATTATTAAAAACAGGAGCCAGGAATAAATCTAAAATCATTCGTGTCTGTTCATCTGCAGAAGCATAAAAATCTTCCAGGCTTTTTCGAGTAATTACTGCACTCAACTTTCCTTTTTCACATTTTGCAATACCAGATGTAAAAATATAAGAAGTCTGTTTTTTGTCACTCATTGTAATTGAAACAGCTCCGCCATTTTTCTGATTAATTTTTACATCTGAAAAACCTGCTTTTGCAAGCTCGTAAGAAACTTCCTCAGTATCAATAAGATTTTCTGACTCGCCACCCATTCCAGCAGCACTGCTTATCATCTTGGAAAATGCTTCGCCCGCGCCGCCATCAAACTTTATCGCAATACTATTATCAGCTTGAACAGAGAGAGTAACTTCTGTCGTACAGGAAATAAAAAAAAGTGAAAAAAGTACAAAAACTGCTGTTCTCCAAAATTTTGAAACAAGTTCAGCATGACGTCTTTTTTCAAATTTTTGATGATTTCTTCTATAATTCATAATCATTTAAACAAACTTCCCAGTCCAAGAGTTACCCTTACACCTGTAAAAAACACAAGACCAGATGCAATTGAATCAGTAAAAGAAAGTGCTGAGTTATCCGGCTTATTAAAAATTGTATAGCTTATATCCTGAACAACCTGAAACTTTGCCTTTGAAATTTCCAGAGCTGGAGTTGCAAAAGAAAAGCCGATTATTCCAGGAAAAACCGAAGGCTTGATTTCATCATCTGTTCCTATCAACTTTGCCTTTCCAAATGAAATTACAGGGCCCGCATAAAATCTGAAATAATCATTTATAGTTGCCGTAAAAAGAATCGGCATCTGAAAAATTCCGACTCCATGATTGTAACGGAAACATAATCCTATACCAGGTTCCAGAAACCATTTTGCATAACGGATATTTGTATGCAAATCAATTCCACGCCACTGAATCATAAAAGCATTCGGTGAAAAAAGAGACCAGTCGCAGAAAAGAGATGCATCGGCAACTAGTACATCCAGTCCTTTTGCCTGAGGATTATAAAAACTGCTGCCTTTTATGTTTACATTATTTTTTGCACCAGAAGGCTTTTTTTCTTCTCCATCTGTTTCATCGATAAAATCTTCTTCTTCGAAATCATCTGAACTGCTGCCGGATTTATTCTTTCCAGATGGCAAAAACTGTCCGCAGGCAACATATTTTGGTTTCCAGTAATCCTGTTTAAGAGAAGAAATAATAACACCAGTATTTGGACCATCACTGATTGCAGAAATAAACTGATTGTTTCCTATATAAATACCTACATGTGTGATTGGCGCTGTATTATTTGTTTTAAAAAATAAAAGATCGCCGACTTCTTTATCTTTATCCGGTACAATCCGGCAATAATTGTAAATTGCCTTTGCTGTACGTGGCAGCTGTTTTTTGAGCGCTTCCCGCGAACAGTAATAAACAAGGCCGGAACAATCGAACTTATCCGGACCAACTGCTCCAAGAACATAAGGTGAACCTACATATTTTTTTGATTCTGCTACAAATTTTTCGCGCAAAACCTGAGCTTCGGCAGGACTTGTATCTTCTGCACAAAGCTTTACGCAGCATACGCAAAAAACCAGCAGCATAAGTGAAAGAGTTTTTTTTGCAGCTGCCCGCGCACTTTTATCCATAATAATCGTCTTAATTTCATCAAAAATCTTCATAATTATATTGTCGTAGAATTTTATAATAAACATAAACGGCATTCAAAACTTGTTTCGGAATCTTATTTTTAGATCCTGAAACAAGTTCAGGATGACATATTATCGTTTTAGGATGTCATATTATCGTTTCAGGACGACAACTTCTCCTTCAATATTTTTTGCGTTACATGAAATTCGGGTGTAAAATATAAATTATGACAGACATTAATAATAATATTCCATGGATGTATCTTGAAGATTTCAGGGGCACAGACTTTACAGGCGAATGGCCTACATTCCCGGAGCTTGTGCGTATTCAGGCAAAGCGCAACGGTGACAGACCTTGTTTTACAGCTTTTGATGGACCGGATGATTCTAAGCGCTCTCTAACCTACAATGAGGTTCTGGCAAATGTTCAGGAACTCGCAAACTGGCTTATGGCAAACGGGCTTAAAAAAGGTGACCGTGTTGCTGTTATGGGAAAGAACTCTCCGGAATGGGCTACTGCTTACCTTGCAGCCCTTTTTGCAAGCGGAATTGTAGTTCCGATTGATAACGGACTCCATGAACCGGAAGTCGTAAACATTGTAAAAACGGCTGAACCAGTTTTTGTTTTCTGCGACGATGAAAAGGCCGAAATCTACACAAAGAATTTTCCAAACCTTAAAGTTTATTCTATAAATCCGGAAGCTAGTGAACGCTTTATTTATAATCTCAAAGCAGAAGCTCTTGCTGACGACAAAAAGAACGAACCTTGCACAGAATATGATACTGCTGCAATTCTTTTTACCTCCGGTACAACGGGTAAACCAAAGGGTGTAATGCTTTCGCACAGAAACCTTATGTCTGATGGTTTTATTGCTCAGCGCAATTTTAATCATTACAACACAGATGTTTTTTATGCCCTGCTTCCAATTCATCATGCTTACACAATGCAGGCGGCCTTTATTAATCCGCTTATGACTGGTGCTTCTATTGTTTTTGGAAAGAGCATGGCTGTTTCAAAGCTCCTTCGCGAACTCAAAGAAGGAAAAATTACCGTTATGCTTGGTGTTCCTCTTCTATATAATAAGCTGCTTTCGGGCATCAGGAAAGGAATTAAAGCTAAAGGACCTGTTGTTGCTGGTATTCTTGGTTTTATAAGCTGGCTTTCTTTCTTTATTAAAAAAGCTTTCCATGTAAATCTTGGAAAGAGATTTTTTAAACCGGTTCTGGAACAGGCAAGTATTTATACTCTTCGTGTTGCAATTTCTGGTGGTGGTCCGCTGGCTGCAAGTGTTTGCCGTCAGTATAACTCTATGGGTATTGATTTTATTCAGGGTTATGGTCTCACAGAAACCTCTCCGATTATAGCACTGAACCCGGTTGAGCATTTTAAGATTGAAAGTGTCGGCCGTTCTTTTGCTCCTTATGAAGAAATCAAAATTCTCAATCCGGAAAAAGTAATCACAAAGAAAGGAATTGAAGAAGTTGGCGAAATTGCTGTAAAAGGCCCGATGGTTATGCAGGGCTACTATAATATGCCGGAAGAAACAAAGGCTGTATTTACAGAAGACGGCTTCTTTAAAACCGGAGACCTTGGCAGCATAGACAAGGAAGGCTACATCAAACTTTGCGGTCGTGCAAAAAATCTGATTGTAACAAGCGGCGGAAAAAATGTTTATCCTGAAGAGATTGAAGATGCATTCCAGCTCTACGATGAAATTCAGCAGATTACAGTTCGCGGCTATTATGCAGATGACGAAAAAACTTCTGAAGAAATTGAAGCTTTGATTTACCCTAGTGATGACCTTTATAAAACTCTTGGTGTTGAGCGCAATAATGAATTTGTTCAGGATGAAGTTTACGATTCTATCAAAAAAATTGTGAGCAAGGTGAATAAGAATTTCCAGGCTTATTCCCAGATTTCAAAAATCACCCTGCTCAAAGAGCCGCTCGAAATGACGACTTCACAAAAAGTAAAACGAAATTTTGTAGCTAAGATTTACGAATTATCTCATTCGTAAATAATTTCTTATCTCAGAGGCAAATGCTGTCATTGCATCCTTGTCTCTCTGGAAGGCGGCCAATGCAGGATCTGACATTACTCCTGCGTTTGCCGCTGCCCAGTATCTTAAATCATCTGCCTGTCTATCAAAACATTCCGCATGATAATGAACCGGTGCCAGCTTTGTTTTATTCGAAAGCTTTGACTGAACATCAAGCTCTGTAAGATTCTTCAAATATTTTTCTGCATTGAAATTATTAGAAATCAAAACACAACTTAACTGCGGTGCAATTAAACCATGATTAACTTTTGGCTTTCTCTTTGGGAAATAAACTGAATCAAAATTGCGGACAACTTCATAGTCAAAATTTCTATGTTCAGAAAGAAGTGTAAAATATGCTGCAATCTGTTTACTCTTTGCAAAGTAAAATAAATCCTGATTTTTTCCGTTATACCATTCCGGATGAGTTTTTCCGTCTTTCGGCATTGCCTTTAATTCGTCGAGAACTTTTCTGAGAGTAAGACCTTCGTTATCCAGTCTTTCATCAAGCAGAGTATTAAAATCTCTTTCGGTTTTCAATAATTCAATAAATTTTTCATAAGCAGGAAGTCCGCCAAAAGATTCAATCATACAACCTGTAAGTGCAAGAAGGATTCTGTCATCTCCGCCATTTGCAAAGAAAGGGCTGAACACATGAGACTTTGTAACTTCCAGATATTTTTGAAATGAATTATATCCGTTTTCGATATTGTATCCGAGTTCATTTGCTAGAGAAGTTTCAAAAGCAATTTCAAAATAATCAAGAAGGATTGGCATGTATTTTTTATTTCTTAAAGAACGGGGAATTCTTTCAAGCAGTTTTGAAGGAATATCATGAGCACTGCTTGCAATAGAATCTGCAATTTCACCTTTCCATGAGAAAAGCATATCGTATTTTTTATTGAGAATATCAATATCTGCATCATCTTCTGCTATCTTGTCGAAAGAAAAGATTACCTCATCGAGCTGTGGAGCCTGCTCCTGAATGAGCGTACAAAGATTATCTGAAAGTCCGTAGAATGCAATTCTAACTGTTCGATCATTAATATTTTTTTGAACTGCCGCTCGGATAATAAAAATTCCACTGATAATAACAAGCAGGGCCAGGGCTGCAATAATTGTTATTATTGTAGATTTTTTGAGTTTTAATGGCTTTTTCATCTCTTTATTATTTGCTTTTGATTTTTTTGTTGCTTTCTTTCCCATAATAAAATTATCGGCTTATAATTTTAGTTTATTAAATTTCTTCAAAATGCTATTATACTGACCGATATGGCTGAATGTTTTTACAAAGACGGTCTCCACTTTGAGTGCCAGAGATGTTCTTACTGCTGCGGGCACTCTCCGGGATTTGTTTATCTTTCTAAACGCGATTTAATGACTCTTTGTGATTACTTTAAAATGAGTGTTACTGATTTTGTTGCAAAGTATTGCAGGTGGGCCGACTATTATTATGGCACTCAGGTTTTGTCCCTGCAGGAAAAGAAAAATTATGACTGCATTTTATGGGACAATGGCTGTTCGGCTTACCAGGCTCGCCCAATTCAGTGTTCAACCTACCCTTTCTGGTCATGGATGATTGCCGATAAAAAGACCTGGGATGAATGCGCTGCAGAGTGCCCCGGCATGAACAAGGGACGTGTCTGGCCTTATGAAGAAATTGAGAAAAACAAAAAAGCCTATATCGAAAACGAACCTCTTCACAAAGAAGAGGTAGAAGCCTTAATTGCTGCCGAGAAAAAGAGTGTTTAACGGAGCTGCAAGGCGGGCTGAATCAGACCATCTTGCAGCAGAAAAATCTATTCTCAAGACTTCCTTTCCCTTTGTGAGGGCTTCCGGAATTTCAAAAATCTTAAAGAACTTTTCTTCCGAACCATCACAGGAAAGAATGTAATCTGCAATAAGAGTGTCTGTTTCAGCAGCCTTGATGATAATTCGCTTGCCGTTATCTTCACGGAGGAAGTTACACTGAAGGTAGTTTTTCTTGTCCGGCATAACCTTACAGACATAAGAGAAGCTGCCTTTGTCCTTTGCGTAGCGGGTAAGCTCGCCCGGGTTTCCGACTGAGCCGGTACCGGTTTCCTGCATGTATGGGGCTGTAGTTTCGTTGCCTTCTGTCTGGGCGCCGTAGCCTACACCGATACCTTCAATGAAAGTATATTTTGCAAGTTCTTTTTCTGCGTCACCGGCTTCTGTCTGTTTTGGTAACTCTGTAACGTAAAGCCAGTAAATGCCATAGCGCTGATTATTGATGAGGTAGTATGGTGAGAACTTGAGTTCACCACGGTGGTTGAGTAGTCCAGAGGACGTATCGAAACCACCATCATTCAACTCAATATCCCGCAAAATAAAATTTAGACTTCCTGGCTCCCGCTTAAAGTGCGAGTTGATATCAGAAAGGAAAGCCTCGGTGCTGTCTGCATTTTTGATTTTGATGTATTCAGGAGCCAGCGGCTTAAGGTTATTTGTGCCACCATAGTTTCCATTGAGAGGGATTTCGATTCCGCGGATAATCTTATTTGCACAGACATCGCACTGAACCCCGACCTGGCGCAGCTTCATTTTATCGTCGCGGCCGAGTTCTGCAGCAAGTACAACCGGACCATATTTAAAAGCAGCAGCATTCGGGTTATCCGGCAGGGTGTAGGCTTTAATTTCCATTGGAAGAGTCAGGGTAAGGGTGTCGCCTGTCTGCCACTTTCTGCTGACCAGGAGGTAGCCTTTATTTTCTGAGAAGTCATCGTCAGTTGCCTCAGCGTCATTTACCAAAAGAGTTGGCTTAGCACAGCACCAGTCCGGAATGCGCAGAGCCAGAGTGAAATCAAATACTGCGCCAGCTGTGTCGGTGACATCTGCATCTGCAGCCTCCCCGCCTTCCAAAGCCTCTACAGTAAAGGTCACCGCCTCCACCATAGGGATATCTGATTTCTGGCTCAGCTTTATGCCACGAGCCTTCCAGTTTACAGTCGAGCTGAAATACTGGTTCACAAAGAGCAGTGGCTTTCCGCCCTCATCTTCATCATAAAAATAGATACTGTCGCCAAGCTTTGTAAAGTTTTCAAGGCCGGTTCCCGTACAGCACCAGAAGTAATTTTTGTTTACATCAGGGTTGCAGTAGGTTTTAAAACAGCCGGTGGCCATTGGCTGAAAGTAAGTTGTCATTCCAGTCTCGCGATTTACGGAAGCCAGAATTGAGTTTATAAAAGTGTTCTCATAATAGTCTGCATACTTGTGCTCGCCGGTCAGCATAAAAAGGGCACGGGTAAGCTTTAACATATTGTGAACGTTACAGGTTTCACAGTTTGTATTACTGCGCTCAGCATCAAGAATATCATCCTTTCCAAAATGTTCGCACTCGCTGTTACCGCCGGTAATGTAAGTATGATGCTGGGTAACAAGATTCCAGAAGGCTTTACAGTATTCAAGATACTGCTTCTCTTCTGCTTCAGTTGCGGGGTCGCCTTCTGCCTTCAAAGTAAGGCAGCGATTCACCGCGCCAACAAACTTTGGAATAGTTGTATTTGCGTGGCGGTTATTCAAAATATTGGCATCTTTTCCTTTTACCGCCGGCGCCGTCAAAATCTCTTTAAAAAGATATTCTTCGTCAAAAGTGTGAGCCACCTGCTTAAAATGATCTGCCTGCGCATAGCCGGCCGCCTTGGCGCATTTATAAAGCTCGTAAAGGCAGTCATTCAATCCGCCATATTCAACAGAAAGAACTCTCTTTCTTGTTTCTTCGTCCCAGCGGGAGGTTCGCTCGTACATCCATTCACCAAGCTTTTCGGCAATGTCCAGGGCACTGCTGCCAGTCTCGCCACCCACGAGTTTTGCAACCTCAACCAGGCCGTTCATCAGTTTATGCATTGTGTACCAAGGCACCCAGGTATCTGCCTGATTTCCTTCTTCAAGCTTATCAAACTGAAGCTCGGGCTTTGCAGAATCTGCCATTGTTGCGCCAAAAATGAAGCCTGGCTTGCAGCGGTTGTCGCGACCACTTACTGCCTGACATTCTGCAAGGCCTTCAATCAAAGCGGCAAGACGGTCGCACAGACTCACGCCATCGAGTCCCTTGCACTCCCCATAACCGCCCGCAATTCCCTGAGAGGCAGCCGCAAGGTAATGCCCCAGAGTATGACCGCCGATTCGGGTATTTTCCCAGCCGCTATACGGAGCTTTTGCCTTGTTTGGCAACCCCGCCGTGAGCCGGAAATTATATAAAAGCCGGTCAACATCAAAGGTGTTCAAAAAATCAATATCCTTTTGAGTTACATCAAGAAAATATTCGTCTTCAAGCTTTACATCAGCCAGACTGAAGGCCTTTATATTAGTTAAACGTTTAACTTCTGAATCAAAATTTTTACTCATTTTTATTTCTCCTTGGTCACATCCAGTTTGCAACGCAATTATACCCACAGCAACAATTATAGCTTTAATTTTCAAGAATTTCATCTAATAATAGCTTATAATTTTCTTACCACAAGTTCAACTGTACAAATCGTACTAATTATTCATATTTAATAGGGCAGGTCGGCAAGCACAGCTTGCCTCTGAGCCATTTTTTCGATGAACCTAAATGTGTAAGGCCGCTGGCGGCCGGTGTTCTATAGCAGGGCGTTAAGAATATTGCATTGCAATTTTTAGCCCTACTACCATCCCGCTGTCGCAGCCCGTTTTTTAACGGTTCTTCGATTGAAGTCTCTTCATATAAAGATATCGCAGCCAAGCCGTAAGTCCGCTAAGGAACCAGACGATTCCGACTGACCACCAGATGCCCCATACGCCAATCGCCGCAACTGCACACAAGGCAACCGGCACAACAAAGCGGCCCACAACTTCGGTCACGCCGTTTATCAGGGCAAAGGTTGCATCGCCGATTCCGTTGAGAACCCCGCGCACAACATAAATCACGCCAAGGAAAATGTAGAACCAGCTGGTGATTCTCAGGGCTCGGGCGCCCATCTCAATTACCTCAGGCTCCTTTACAAAAAGGCGGGTAATAGGGCTGCCAAAAATCTGAATCAGAGGAATCATGAGTACGGTGAAAATTGCCATCATCAGCATACTCTTGCGGTAGCCTTCGATAATGCGGTCGTGTTTTTTAGCGCCGTAGTTCTGGCCGGTATAAGTTGAAAGAGCAGTTCCCAAAGTTCCGTAAGGCTGGTGAATCAGCTGCTCAATTCGGCTCGTCGCAGTAAAAGCTGCAACCGCCACAGGACCAAAAGAGTTCACAACACGCTGAAGCGCCATACAGGAAATCGCAATCAAAGAGAACTGAAGCGAAAGCGGCACGCCAAGTTTAATACAGCGGCCAAGAATCACAGGATTTACCCGCCAGTCGCCGCGGCTCATCTTAAAATACGGGTTTGTCTTAAAGGCAAAAACAAGGCAGAGAATTCCGCACACCATATTGGAAATCAAAGTAGCAATACCAGCTCCCCAAACGCCAAGCTTGAGATTGTAAACAAAAATCACATCCAGCACGCCGTTGAGAATGCAGGAGAAAATCAAAAAATAAAGAGGAGTTTTAGAATCACCCAGAGCCCTCAGCATTGAAGAAGCAAAATTGTAAACCGAAATCATCACCATGCAGACACACATAATCTGCATATAGGCCTTTGAATCAGCCATGATAGAATCCGGAGTGTTGAGCAAGCGCAGAATCGGACCGGCAGTAAAAAAGGCAATAGCACCGATAGTAGTCGGAATCACCAGCATAATATAGGCCGTGTTGGCAATACAGTTTTTTACCTTGTCGGTATTGCCCTCGCCAAAAAAGTGAGAAGTGACAATTCCACCACCCGCGCCAATTCCGTTACAAAGCGCAAAAAAGAAAAAAGTAATCGAGCCAGTCGCACCAATCGCCGCCAGAGCCTGGGCCCCGACAAACTGCCCTACAATCACCGAATCCACAAGATTATAAAGCTGCTGAAAAATATTCCCAATCAGCATTGGTACCGAAAAAGCCAGCAGCAGACGGACAGGACTGCCTTCCGTCATATTTACAGTATTATCTCTCATATTAATGAGGATTATAGCGAGTCGCCGCGCCCTGGAATTGTATATTTATATTAAAAAATATGTAATAAATGAGGGAGATAAGGAGGGGGAAGTCTCCCCCTCGGCCGCACTTCGTTGCGGCCTACCCTCTCTCCTAAGGGGCAGGCCCCTTAAAAACCTCAAAATCTAAATCTACCAAAGGGTCTTTACCGGATATTTCGGAAGAATATATATATCTTTTTCTGAACAGAGTTCTTCAGAATCTCTCAAGTACCAGAGTAGCGTATGTGTATCAAGAATATACATTACATATACTCCTTAAAGCATTCTGGAGTTTCATCAAAATCGGGTGCCATAAAGAATTCCCCGGTAAGCCCGCCTGGTCTACGCTTATGCTCTTTCTTCTGTACACCAGTATTTTTAGAAAATAAGAAATCAACGTAATCAAAAACAGACTGCTGTTGTTCTACTGTTAGACATTCGATTTTCTTTTCTAATACGTCATAAGGCATAAGCATTCCTCCATTTATATTATATCATAGAAAAATGAATGTTGTCATAAATTTTCATAGTCCTTTCGCTAGAACGGACTTCCCTGATTTAAGCTATAGGTATCAAGTACATCAATGGTTAGTGTTTGGCCTTGATTTGTCATAACTTTCAATTCTGCAGAATTCTCGGGGGAAGTCTCCCCCTCGGCCGCACTTCGTTGCGGCCTACCCTCTCTCCTAAGG